>OLOF01000720.1_pt1 | contig 10884 bp, 6 predicted proteins | sample 1643121 | NCBI WGS metagenome assembly OLOF01 (sample SAMEA3136677, study PRJEB25190) | human gut metagenome | biome: human gut; feature: human-associated habitat; material: faeces | place: Austria | collected 2013
AGAGAGACAATAATAATGGTAGATAGCAAGAAGCGCCCTGGCAAAGATCTCGACCGTATCGATCGTAACATTCTTAATGAGTTGCAAAAGGATGGGCGTATTTCTAACGTCGAGCTTTCTAAACGTGTGGGACTTTCCCCAACGCCGTGCCTTGAGCGTGTGCGTCGGCTGGAAAGACAAGGGTTTATTCAGGGCTATACGGCGCTGCTGAACCCCCATTATCTGGATGCATCACTTCTGGTATTCGTTGAGATTACTCTGAATCGTGGCGCACCGGATGTGTTTGAACAATTCAATACCGCTGTACAAAAACTTGAAGAAATTCAGGAGTGTCATTTAGTATCCGGTGATTTCGACTACCTGTTGAAAACACGCGTGCCGGATATGTCTGCTTACCGTAAGTTACTGGGGGAAACCCTGCTGCGTCTGCCTGGCGTCAATGACACACGGACATACGTTGTTATGGAAGAAGTCAAGCAGAGTAATCGTCTGGTTATTAAGACGCGCTAACACGGAACAGGTGCAAAATCGGCGTATTTTGATTACACTCCTGTTAATCCATACAGCAACAGTACTGGGGTAACCTGGTACTGTTGTCCGTTTTAGCATCGGGCAGGAAAAGCCTGTAACCTGGAGAGCCTTTCTTGAGCCAGGAATACACTGAAGACAAAGAAGTCACATTGACAAAGTTAAGTAGCGGCCGCCGCCTTCTGGAGGCGTTGCTGATCCTTATTGTCCTGTTTGCCGTCTGGTTGATGGCTGCCTTACTAAGCTTTAACCCTTCGGACCCCAGCTGGTCGCAAACGGCCTGGCATGAACCTATCCATAATTTAGGTGGGATGCCCGGTGCGTGGCTGGCAGATACGCTGTTCTTTATTTTTGGCGTGATGGCTTACACCATTCCCGTCATTATTGTCGGCGGTTGTTGGTTTGCCTGGCGTCATCAGTCCAGCGACGAATACATTGATTATTTTGCCGTTTCGCTACGCATCATTGGCGTTTTGGCGCTCATCCTTACCTCCTGTGGTCTGGCGGCAATCAACGCTGACGATATCTGGTATTTTGCCTCCGGTGGCGTCATTGGCAGCTTACTAAGCACTACGCTACAACCACTGCTACACAGTAGCGGGGGAACTATTGCGCTGCTCTGCGTTTGGGCAGCGGGCCTGACGCTGTTCACCGGTTGGTCATGGGTGACCATTGCTGAAAAACTCGGCGGCTGGATTTTAAATATTCTTACCTTCGCCAGTAATCGTACCCGTCGCGATGATACCTGGGTCGATGAAGATGAGTATGAAGACGACGAAGAGTATGAAGATGAAAATCACGGCAAACAGCATGAATCACGCCGTGCCCGTATTCTTCGCGGCGCGCTAGCGCGTCGTAAACGGTTGGCGGAAAAATTCATTAATCCGATGGGGCGGCAAACAGACGCTGCGTTGTTCTCCGGTAAGCGGATGGATGATGACGAAGAGATTACCTACACTGCACGCGGTGTGGCTGCCGACCCTGACGACGTCCTCTTTTCGGGCAATCGTGCAACGCAGCCAGAATATGACGAGTACGATCCATTATTAAACGGTGCGCCAATTACCGAACCTGTTGCTGTAGCAGCTGCTGCTACCACGGCGACGCAAAGCTGGGCTGCACCGGTTGAACCTGTGACTCAGACGCCACCTGTTGCCTCTGTTGATGTTGCACCTGCGCAACCTACAGTAGCCTGGCAGCCTGTACCGGGGCCGCAAACGGGAGAACCGGTTATTGCTCCTGCACCGGAAGGTTACCCACAGCAGCCACAATATGCGCAGCCTGCAGTGCAATATAATGAGCCGCTGCAACAACCAGTACAGCCACAGCAGCCGTATTATGCACCTGCAGCTGAACAACCTGCGCAACAACCTTACTACGCTCCTGCGGCGGAACAACCTGTTCAGCAACCGTATTACGCAACTGCGGCGGAACAGCCTGCGCAACAGCCGTATTACGCCCCTGCGCCAGAACAAGCGGTGGCAGGTAACGCCTGGCAAGCCGAAGAGCAGCAATCCACTTTTGCTCCACAGTCTACATACCAGACTGAGCAAACTTATCAGCAGCCAGCTGCTCAGGAGCCGTTGTACCAACAGCCGCAACCCGTTGAACAGCAGCCTGTTGTGGAGCCTGAACCCGTTGTAGAAGAGACAAAACCCACGCGTCCGCCGCTTTACTACTTTGAAGAAGTGGAAGAGAAGCGAGCCCGTGAACGCGAACAACTTGCGGCCTGGTATCAACCGATTCCAGAACCTGTTAAAGAACCAGAACCGATCAAATCTTCGCTAAAAGCACCTTCTGTTGCAGCAGTACCTCCAGTGGAAGCCGCTGCCGCCGTTTCTCCGCTGGCATCTGGCGTGAAAAAAGCGACACTGGCGACGGGGGCTGCCGCAACCGTTGCCGCGCCAGTCTTCAGTCTGGCAAATAGCGGTGGACCGCGTCCGCAGGTCAAAGAGGGGATTGGCCCCCAGTTGCCACGACCGAAACGCATCCGCGTGCCAACTCGTCGTGAACTGGCGTCTTACGGTATTAAGCTGCCCTCACAGCGTGCGGCAGAAGAAAAAGCCCGTGAAGCCCAGCGTAATCAGTACGATTCTGGCGATCAGTACAACGATGATGAAATCGATGCGATGCAGCAGGATGAACTGGCACGTCAGTTCGCCCAGACGCAGCAGCAACGCTATGGCGAACAGTATCAACATGATGTGCCCGTGAACACAGAAGATGCAGATGCTGCGGCAGAGGCAGAACTGGCTCGTCAGTTTGCTCAAACTCAACAACAACGTTATTCCGGCGAACAACCGGCTGGGGCGAATCCGTTCTCGCTGGATGATTTTGAATTTTCGCCAATGAAAGCGTTGCTGGATGATGGTCCACACGAACCGCTGTTTACGCCAATTGTTGAACCTGTACAGCAGCCGCAACAACCGATTGCACCGCAGCAACAATATCAGCAGCCGCAACAACCAGTTGCGCCGCAGCCGCAGTATCAGCAGCCGCAACAACCGGTTGCACCGCAGCAGCAATATCAGCAGCCGCAACAGCCAGTTGCGCCACAGCCGCAGGATACCCTGCTTCATCCGCTGTTGATGCGTAATGGCGACAGCCGTCCGTTGCATAAACCGACGACGCCACTGCCTTCTCTGGATTTGCTGACACCGCCGCCGAGCGAAGTGGAGCCGGTAGATACCTTTGCGCTTGAACAAATGGCGCGCCTGGTAGAAGCGCGTCTGGCTGATTTCCGTATTAAAGCCGATGTTGTCAATTACTCTCCGGGGCCAGTTATCACTCGCTTTGAATTGAACCTGGCACCGGGCGTAAAAGCAGCGCGCATTTCTAACTTGTCACGTGACCTTGCCCGTTCACTTTCGACGGTGGCGGTGCGTGTCGTTGAAGTTATTCCTGGCAAACCCTATGTAGGTCTGGAGTTACCGAATAAAAAACGACAAACCGTTTATCTGCGCGAAGTTTTGGATAACGCTAAATTCCGCGATAATCCGTCGCCATTAACCGTGGTGCTGGGTAAAGATATCGCCGGTGAGCCGGTGGTTGCCGATCTGGCGAAAATGCCGCACTTGTTGGTTGCGGGGACTACCGGTTCCGGTAAGTCTGTCGGGGTGAACGCGATGATCCTGAGCATGCTTTATAAAGCACAGCCAGAAGATGTGCGTTTCATCATGATCGACCCGAAAATGCTGGAGCTTTCGGTTTATGAAGGCATTCCGCACCTGTTAACGGAAGTTGTTACTGATATGAAAGATGCCGCCAACGCGCTGCGCTGGTGTGTTAACGAGATGGAGCGTCGTTATAAACTGATGTCTGCGCTGGGTGTGCGTAATCTGGCGGGTTATAACGAAAAAATTGCTGAAGCCGATCGCATGATGCGTCCGATTCCAGACCCGTACTGGAAGCCGGGTGATAGTATGGATGCGCAGCATCCGGTGCTGAAAAAAGAACCATACATTGTGGTGTTGGTGGACGAATTTGCCGACCTGATGATGACGGTAGGTAAAAAAGTGGAAGAGCTGATAGCACGTCTGGCGCAAAAAGCTCGTGCCGCGGGTATCCACCTCGTACTGGCAACGCAGCGTCCATCGGTTGATGTTATTACTGGTCTGATTAAAGCGAATATTCCGACCCGTATCGCCTTTACCGTATCCAGTAAGATTGACTCACGTACCATTCTTGATCAGGCTGGTGCGGAATCACTGCTGGGTATGGGGGATATGCTCTACTCTGGGTCGAACTCCACTTTGCCGGTACGTGTCCATGGTGCTTTTGTTCGCGATCAAGAAGTTCATGCCGTGGTGCAGGACTGGAAAGCGCGTGGTCGCCCACAGTATGTTGATGGCATCACCTCCGACAGCGAAAGCGAAGGTGGCGCGGGCGGTTTCGATGGCGCTGAAGAGCTGGATCCGTTGTTCGATCAGGCGGTGCAGTTTGTCACTGAAAAACGCAAAGCATCAATTTCTGGCGTACAGCGTCAGTTCCGCATTGGTTATAACCGTGCAGCGCGTATTATCGAACAGATGGAAGCGCAGGGGATTGTCAGCGAACAGGGGCACAACGGTAATCGTGAAGTGCTGGCCCCACCGCCGTTTGACTAATTAATGCATCGTAGGCCGGATAAGGCGCGGTAGCGTCGCATCCGGCAATCTGGTAACTGAAAATTCAGTATTTTCTTCTTTCCTCAAGCTGATTATTAGCCTGGAATAGAGAGTAGAGGGAGCTCCCGGTCGGGAGTGACGTAATTTGAGGAATAATGATGAAAAAAATTGCCATCACCTGTGCATTACTCTCAAGCTTAGTAGCAAGCAGCGTTTGGGCTGATGCCGCAAGCGATCTGAAAAGCCGCCTGGATAAAGTCAGCAGCTTCCACGCCAGCTTCACACAAAAAGTGACTGACGGTAGCGGCGCGGCGGTGCAGGAAGGTCAGGGCGATCTGTGGGTGAAACGTCCAAACTTATTCAACTGGCATATGACTCAACCTGATGAAAGCATTCTGGTTTCTGACGGTAAAACACTGTGGTTCTATAACCCGTTCGTTGAGCAAGCTACGGCGACCTGGCTGAAAGACGCCACCGGTAATACGCCGTTTATGCTGATTGCCCGCAACCAGTCCAGCGACTGGCAGCAGTACAATATCAAACAGAATGGCGATGACTTTGTTCTGACGCCGAAAGCCAGCAATGGCAATCTGAAGCAGTTCACCATTAACGTGGGACGTGATGGCACAATCCATCAGTTTAGCGCGGTGGAGCAGGACGATCAGCGCAGCAGTTATCAGCTGAAATCCCAGCAAAATGGGGCTGTGGATGCAGCGAAATTTACCTTCACCCCGCCGCAAGGCGTCACGGTAGATGATCAACGTAAGTAGAGGCACCTGAGTGAGCAATCTGTCGCTCGATTTTTCGGATAATACTTTTCAACCCCTGGCCGCGCGTATGCGGCCAGAAAATTTAGCACAGTATATCGGCCAGCAACATTTGCTGGCTGTGGGGAAGCCGTTGCCGCGCGCTATCGAAGCCGGGCATCTGCATTCTATGATCCTCTGGGGGCCGCCGGGTACCGGCAAAACAACCCTCGCTGAAGTGATTGCCCGCTATGCGAACGCTGATGTGGAACGTATTTCTGCCGTCACCTCTGGCGTGAAAGAGATTCGCGAGGCGATCGAACGCGCTCGGCAAAACCGCAATGCAGGTCGCCGCACTATTCTTTTTGTTGACGAAGTTCACCGTTTCAACAAAAGCCAGCAGGATGCATTTCTGCCACATATTGAAGACGGCACCATCACTTTTATTGGCGCAACCACTGAAAACCCGTCGTTTGAGCTTAATTCGGCACTGCTTTCCCGTGCCCGTGTCTATCTGTTGAAATCCCTGAGTACAGAGGATATTGAGCAAGTACTGACTCAGGCGATGGAAGACAAAACCCGTGGCTATGGTGGTCAGGATATTGTTCTGCCAGATGAAACACGACGCGCCATTGCTGAACTGGTGAATGGCGACGCGCGCCGGGCGTTAAATACGCTGGAAATGATGGCGGATATGGCCGAAGTCGATGATAGCGGTAAGCGGGTCCTGAAGCCTGAATTACTGACCGAAATCGCCGGTGAACGTAGCGCCCGCTTTGATAACAAAGGCGATCGCTTTTACGATCTGATTTCCGCATTGCATAAGTCGGTACGTGGTAGCGCACCCGATGCGGCGCTCTACTGGTATGCGCGAATTATTACCGCCGGTGGCGATCCGTTATATGTCGCGCGTCGTTGCCTGGCAATTGCTTCCGAAGATGTCGGCAATGCCGACCCACGGGCGATGCAGGTGGCAATTGCGGCCTGGGATTGCTTTACTCGCGTTGGCCCGGCGGAAGGTGAACGCGCCATTGCTCAGGCGATTGTTTACCTGGCCTGCGCGCCAAAAAGCAACGCTGTCTACACTGCGTTTAAAGCCGCGCTGGCCGATGCTCGCGAACGTCCGGATTATGACGTGCCGGTTCATTTGCGTAATGCGCCGACGAAATTAATGAAGGAAATGGGCTACGGGCAGGAATATCGTTACGCTCATGATGAAGCAAACGCTTATGCTGCCGGTGAGGTTTACTTCCCGCCGGAAATAGCACAAACACGCTATTATTTCCCGACAAACAGGGGCCTTGAAGGCAAGATTGGCGAAAAGCTCGCCTGGCTGGCTGAACAGGATCAAAATAGCCCCATAAAACGCTACCGTTAATGTTATCGTTGCGGTAATGTTGTTAATGTATCCCTGTGGTCGCAGGCTGTGGCCACATCTCCCATTTAATTCGATAAGCACAGGATAAGCATGCTCGATCCCAATCTGCTGCGTAATGAGCCAGACGCAGTCGCTGAAAAACTGGCACGCCGGGGCTTTAAGCTGGATGTAGATAAGCTGGGCGCTCTTGAGGAGCGTCGTAAAGTATTGCAGGTCAAAACGGAAAACCTGCAAGCGGAGCGTAACTCCCGATCGAAATCCATTGGCCAGGCGAAAGCGCGCGGGGAAGATATTGAGCCTTTACGTCTGGAAGTGAACAAACTGGGCGAAGAGCTGGATGCAGCAAAAGCCGAGCTGGATGCTTTACAGGCTGAAATTCGCGATATCGCGCTGACAATCCCTAACCTGCCTGCAGATGAAGTGCCGGTAGGTAAAGACGAAAATGACAACGTTGAAGTCAGCCGCTGGGGCACCCCGCGTGAGTTTGACTTTGAAGTTCGTGACCATGTGACGCTGGGTGAAATGCACTCTAGCCTCGACTTTGCAGCCGCAGTTAAGTTGACTGGTTCCCGCTTTGTGGTAATGAAAGGGCAGATTGCTCGCATGCACCGCGCACTGTCGCAGTTTATGCTGGATCTGCATACCGAACAGCATGGCTACAGTGAGAACTATGTTCCGTACCTGGTTAACCAGGACACGCTGTACGGTACGGGTCAGCTGCCGAAATTTGCTGGCGATCTGTTCCATACTCGTCCGCTGGAAGAAGAAGCAGACACCAGTAACTATGCGCTGATCCCAACGGCAGAAGTTCCGCTGACCAACCTGGTACGCGGTGAAATCATCGATGAAGATGATCTGCCAATTAAGATGACCGCCCACACCCCATGTTTCCGTTCTGAAGCTGGTTCATATGGTCGTGACACTCGTGGTCTGATCCGTATGCACCAGTTCGACAAAGTTGAAATGGTGCAGATCGTGCGTCCGGAAGATTCAATGGCGGCACTTGAAGAGATGACTGGTCATGCCGAGAAAGTCCTGCAACTGCTGGGCCTGCCGTACCGCAAAATCATCCTTTGCACTGGCGACATGGGCTTTGGCGCTTGCAAAACTTACGACCTGGAAGTATGGATCCCGGCACAGAACACCTACCGCGAGATCTCTTCCTGCTCCAACGTCTGGGATTTCCAGGCACGTCGTATGCAGGCACGCTGCCGCAGCAAGTCTGACAAGAAAACCCGTCTGGTTCATACCCTGAACGGTTCTGGTCTTGCTGTTGGTCGTACGCTTGTTGCAGTAATGGAAAACTATCAGCAGGCTGATGGTCGTATTGAAGTACCAGAAGTTCTGCGTCCGTATATGAATGGACTGGAATATATTGGCTAATACCCAATTTTTCTGAATCTAAAAAGCGCCTGCGGGCGCTTTTTTTGTCTCCCTTTGATACTGAACAATAATTACTCCTCACTTACAAGTAATACTACTTTCGAGTGAAAATCTACCTATCTCTTTGATTTTCAAATTATTCGATGTATACAAGCCTATATAGCGATCTGCTATAGAAATAATTACACAATACGGTTTGTTACTGGAATCAATCGTGAGCAAGCTTGAGTGAGCCATTATGAAAACGAAAATCCCTGATGCGGTATTGGCTGCTGAGGTGAGTCGCCGTGGTTTGGTAAAAACGACAGCGATCGGCGGCCTGGCAATGGCCAGCAGCGCATTAACATTACCTTTTAGTCGGATTGCGCACGCTGTCGATAGCGCCATTCCAACAAAATCAGACGAAAAGGTTATCTGGAGCGCCTGTACAGTTAACTGTGGTAGTCGCTGCCCGCTACGTATGCACGTCGTGGACGGTGAAATCAAATATGTTGAAACGGATAATACTGGCGATGACAACTATGACGGCCTGCACCAGGTGCGCGCCTGTCTGCGTGGTCGTTCCATGCGTCGCCGCGTTTACAATCCCGACCGCCTGAAATATCCGATGAAACGAGTCGGGGCGCGCGGTGAAGGCAAATTCGAGCGCATTAGCTGGGAAGAAGCCTACGACATCATCGCCACCAATATGCAGCGCCTGATCAAAGAGTACGGCAACGAATCCATCTATCTGAACTATGGCACCGGTACGCTGGGCGGCACCATGACCCGCTCGTGGCCGCCGGGAAATACCCTGGTCGCGCGGCTAATGAACTGCTGCGGCGGTTATCTGAACCATTATGGCGACTACTCCTCCGCGCAAATTGCGGAAGGTCTGAACTATACCTACGGCGGCTGGGCAGATGGTAACAGCCCGTCGGATATCGAAAACAGTAAACTGGTAGTGCTGTTTGGTAATAACCCTGGCGAAACGCGAATGAGTGGCGGTGGGGTGACTTACTATCTTGAACAGGCGCGCCAGAAATCTAATGCCCGCATGATCATCATCGATCCGCGCTATACCGACACCGGTGCCGGGCGTGAAGATGAGTGGATCCCTATTCGTCCGGGAACAGATGCCGCACTGGTTAACGGTCTGGCGTATGTCATGATCACCGAAAACCTGGTGGATCAGGCATTCCTCGATAAATATTGCGTTGGCTATGACGAGAAAACCCTGCCAGCTAGTGCGCCGAAAAATGGTCACTATAAAGCTTATATTCTGGGTGAAGGGCCAGATGGCGTGGCTAAAACGCCGGAATGGGCCTCGCAAATCACCGGTGTTCCGGCAGACAAAATCATCAAACTGGCTCGTGAAATCGGCAGTACCAAACCGGCGTTTATCAGCCAGGGATGGGGCCCGCAGCGTCATGCTAACGGTGAAATCGCAACCCGTGCTATCTCGATGCTGGCGATTCTGACCGGTAACGTTGGTATTAACGGGGGGAACAGCGGCGCGCGCGAAGGTTCATACAGCTTACCGTTTGTCCGTATGCCGACTCTCGAAAACCCGATCCAGACCAGCATTTCTATGTTTATGTGGACCGATGCCATTGAACGTGGCCCGGAAATGACGGCGCTGCGTGATGGTGTGCGCGGGAAAGATAAGCTGGATGTGCCGATCAAAATGATCTGGAACTATGCCGGTAACTGCCTGATTAATCAGCATTCTGAAATCAACCGTACCCATGAAATCCTTCAGGATGATAAGAAGTGCGAGCTGATTGTAGTTATCGACTGCCACATGACCTCATCGGCGAAATATGCTGACATCCTGCTGCCTGACTGCACCGCTTCCGAACAGATGGACTTTGCACTGGATGCATCCTGCGGGAATATGTCTTACGTTATTTTCAATGATCAGGTCATTAAACCGCGCTTTGAATGTAAGACTATCTATGAGATGACCAGCGAACTGGCAAAACGTCTTGGCGTCGAACAACAGTTTACTGAAGGTCGTACTCAGGAAGAGTGGATGCGGCATCTGTATGCCCAGTCGCGGGAAGCGATTCCTGAACTGCCAACGTTTGAAGAGTTCCGTAAGCAGGGGATCTTTAAAAAGCGCGATCCGCAAGGGCATCACGTTGCTTATAAAGCTTTCCGTGAAGATCCGCAGGCAAATCCACTGACCACGCCATCGGGGAAAATTGAGATTTATTCGCAGGCGCTGGCTGACATTGCCGCTACATGGGAATTGCCAGAAGGTGATGTGATCGATCCACTGCCGATCTATACGCCGGGTTTTGAAAGTTATCAGGATCCGCTGAACAAACAGTATCCGCTGCAGCTTACGGGTTTCCACTATAAATCTCGCGTTCACTCAACTTACGGCAACGTTGATGTGCTGAAAGCAGCTTGCCGTCAGGAAATGTGGATCAACCCGCTTGATGCGCAAAAACGCGGTATCAACAACGGCGATAAAGTCAGGATCTTTAACGATCGTGGTGAGGTTCATATTGAGGCGAAAGTGACGCCACGAATGATGCCGGGTGTGGTCGCACTGGGTGAAGGTGCCTGGTATGACCCGGATACAAAACGTGTCGATAAGGGCGGTTGTATTAACGTACTGACCACTCAACGTCCGTCTCCTCTCGCTAAGGGGAATCCGTCACATACAAACCTTGTTCAGGTTGAAAAGGTGTAAGGAGTAACCGATGACAACCCAGTATGGATTTTTTATTGATTCCAGCCGTTGCACCGGTTG
>OLOF01000727.1_pt1 | contig 10824 bp, 11 predicted proteins | sample 1643121 | NCBI WGS metagenome assembly OLOF01 (sample SAMEA3136677, study PRJEB25190) | human gut metagenome | biome: human gut; feature: human-associated habitat; material: faeces | place: Austria | collected 2013
TTTATTGTACAGGTTTTGAGGGACACGGACTGGGAAGAAGTAGGACGTGGAGTAGGAAGCTTCCTTGGGCAGGTTGACTGGGGAAGTCATTTGTGGTCCATGATCACGGCGATCGTGAAAGCCATAGGCGATCTGTTCCAGGGGCTTGATGAAAGCGGTACGGCTGGAAAGATCGCTGCTTTTCTGGGAAGGGTATTTCTTGCGGTAAAGATTGCAGATATTACAGGAATCGGATCCCTGGTGAAAAAGGTGGTTTCCAAAATCGGCACGAAGCTGATCAGTGGCGAGAGCATTTCTCTTGTTGCCGGAAAATTAAAAAGTCTGTTTAGCAGCGGAACCAAAGGTGCCGGAGACTTATTAGGAGATCTTGGGAAAGCAGCAGGAGGAGCAAGCGGCGGATTTTCTTCCCTGGCATCTTCTCTCGGCCCACTGGTGGGAACTGCGGGTTTAATTGCCGGTGCGACCTGGGGGATCGTAGAGCTGACACGCGGCATTGCTGGACTGGTGGAAGGAATTCAAGGCGGAAATGGAAAGCTTTCAGAAATGGGAGCTGCCATCAACGACCTTGCCGGGAAGATGCAGAATATTGGAACGATATCCTCAGAGCAGGCAGATGAGATCAATAAAATTGTAGATTCCTGTGAAGACGCTGGAATGTCGGCGGAGGAAATGACCAATACGGTCATGGAGAAGTTCGCAGAATGGGGATTGTCCACTCAGAATGTGAATGCTGTTTTGCAGGAGAACGATTATTGGACTACCAAAACAAAAGAAAGTGTGGATCTTCTGGCACAGGGAGCAGAACAGCTGGGAGCTGGAATGTCAAAGACAGCGGGAGAAATTGACCTGTCCAGTGTTTCTATGAAAGAAGCCATGGGTGGAATGAGAGACGCTTTATGGGAGCTGTCAATGACCGGAGGTGAATTCAGCGGTACTTACCAGGGAATCCTGATGTCCATGGACGATACTTTGTCATCTGCAACAACAGCACAGGAAGCTCTTGATATGATCTCGGGACAGCTGGAAGCAGCAGGGGTACCGGCGGATGAATTTATTGATAAACTTGGCGTATATTTCCCACAAGCAACACAGGCGGTAAAAACAAGTGTGGATACCAATATCGTAGGCGCACAGCAGACTGTGACTAGCAGTATGAAAACCGCAGGAGATGCTGTGGATAAAGAATCCAAGGATATGAAGAAAGCAGCGGAAGAAAATCTTCCAGGTGTTGCAGGGGCAGTGGAAACGGCTTTTTCTGATGTAGACCAGACGACAGTAACAAAATGGGGAAGTTCTTCTGCTGAGGTAAAGAAAAATCTTGACCACATGAAGCAGACTGCTGCGAAAAAGCTTGCAGAAATGACCGAAACGGTCCGCAGCTATTCTCAGTCTATGTACAACGTTATGACTAAGAAATGGGAATCCATAGCAAGACGTGTGGGACAGATCATAGCAGAAATGAATTCAAAGCAGATCAACCCGAAGCTGGGAAGCGCGGTAAATATTGTACAGTCAAGATGGCAGCAGGCAGCAGCCAAAACAGAGCAGATGTGGAGCCGCATCAGCAGGACTGTGGCCAATTCCATAGCTGGAATGACAAGAAGGATACAAAACGAAATGAATTCCATGATCAGTACGATTAATTACGGGATTTCCAATATCAATTATTCCATATCAGGAATTGAAGCGGCTATGAACTTTGGACCATGGGAAGTGCCTACTGCAACCGGAAACCGTATCATTGGATTCCATGCATCTTTTCCACGTGTTCCAAATGTTCCGTATCTGGCATCCGGTGCGGTAATACCGCCGCGTTCTGAATTTCTGGCAGTGCTTGGGGATCAGAAAAGCGGAAATAACATCGAAGCTCCGGAAAGTCTGCTGAGAAAGATTGTCCGGGAGGAATCTGGAACAGTGACCGGCGGCGGACAGTACAGATTCACGGCACAGCTTAATCGCAGGACTATTTTTGATGAGGTCATTGAAGAAGCAAAACTGAGAAGAGATCTGAACGGACGGAATCCGTTTTTACTGACATAGGAGGCAGGATATGATTCAGGATAAGATCAAAATGAATGGGACGGTAATCTGGCAGCCAGACAAAGATATGGGATACAGCTTTGAAACCACATATACAGAAGGCAGCACCCGTTCCCAGGCTGGCGAGGGGCATTTTACCCCGATGTTTACCGTAGAACAGTACAGTTATAAGGCATCCAACATACCGATTGAAGAGGCTACGAAGATTCTTCGTATCATTGCAAAAGGCGCCACTTTTACCCTGCATCATTTCAGCCTGTACCATGGGACATGGAGGGATGATCCATTTTATGTAGGCAAAAGCGGGAATATCTCCATCGGGTCTTTATCGGATGACGGGATGTATCTGAAAGAGCTATCTTTTAATATGACGGGGAAGAGTAAATTATGATCCATGTAAGCAGTGAATTTAAAGAAATCATGATGCAGCGGCAGGATTTTAAAGAAAATGCCGAGGTTACATTCTCTGACGGTACGGTTCTCCATCTGGAAGAGAAAGATTTTTCCATAACCAATAATAGCGTGGTAGATTCGGCAGATGCAAACGCCGTCCCCATTGGGGCGGCAATCTGCCGGAATATCCAGATGGAGCTTCTGAATGAGGATGACCATCTGGAAAAATATGATTTTTATGGTGCCAGGATAAGGCTGTATCTGACTTTTGAGCTATTAAATACAATAGAAAAGATTGAGTTTGGAACCTTTACGGTGACAGCGCCGGAATGCTATGGAACAACAGTTGTGGTAAATGCATCAGATGATATGTACAAGGCAAATGCGGCGTATTCCACAGATCTTCCGTTTCCGGCAACAGCAGGAGCTGTCTTACGGGATGCCTGTTCAAGATGCAGCATCCTTATGGCTACCACTTCTTTTTTACATGATGATTTTCAGATCCAGACAAAGCCTTCCGGAGATTATACCTTCCGGCAGGTGATTGGCTATCTTGCCATGATCGCCTGTGGAAATGCCCGCATTAACCGGAGCGGAAAACTTGAGATCCTGACTTATGACCTGGATTTTACAAGGGAATGCCATAACCTTACAGAGTGGAAGAGCCTGACCATGGACACCAGTGATATCACAATTACAGGTATCCAGACAACCCGGAAGGTGAAAAAAACGGAAGGGGAAAAGGAAACAGAGGTTGAGGAAACCGTGCGTGCCGGTTCGGAAGGGTATATGCTGACCGTCAGCAATCCTCTGATTTCTGGAAATGAGGAAACCCTTGTGTCATGGATCCATGAAAAGATATCAGGAGTGCCTTTCCGGAGATTTACGGGAGATTACATCACGTATCCACTGGTGGAATTTATGGATCTGGCAAAGATCACGGACTGGCGCGGGAATACTTATAATACCTTTATCACGGATATTGATTTTGTGTTCTTTGGGATCACAACTTTGAAGAACAGTGCGGAATCCGGTCTGAGGAATGCATCTAAGTATGGAAGTGAGGATACTCAGACCAATGTACACCTTCAGGAACTGATTGAGCAGGAACGGACAGACCGGCAGGAGGCAATTAAAAAGCTGGGAGATTCCCTGAATGCCGGAGGTGGCTTATATGCTACTTACGAAAAACAGCCGGATGGGAGCACAATTACATATCTGCATGACAAACCAACTCTGAAAGAATCCAAAACAGTAATCAAGATCACGGCAGAAGCAATCGGTGTGTCGAATGATGGGGGAAAAAATTATCTGTATGGATTTGTCTTAGACGGAGATATCATTGCAAAGATCCTGTACGCACATGGGATTGATGCGGATTATATCAATACAGGTGCGATTATAGTAAGGGATGCAGAAACAAAAGAAATTATATTTTCTGTAGACATGGATACTGGCAGAGTTGTGATATCCGGAGACATAATCCAGATTGGAGGCCGGCCGATCGGACAGGCTTTAGAGGATGTCAAAGATTATGCCGACAAAAATCTTGCCGATTATGCGGATTCTATATCAAAAGACCTTTCCAGCCTGCAGTCACAGGTAGACGGTCAGGTGGAGGACTGGTATTACGACTATGAACCATCCATGCAAAATTATCCTGCATCTCAGTGGACTACCACGGAGGAGAGAAGGAAACATATCGGAGACCGTTTTTTCTGGAAGTCCAAAGGATATGCTTACCGCTTCATGGAGGATAATGGTATCTGGGGCTGGATATTGCTTCAGGATACGGATATCACAAAGGCAATGCAGGCGGCTATGGAAGCACAGGATACCGCTGATGGAAAGCGCAGAACATTTGTTACAACACCTCAGCCGCCTTATGATATCGGGGATTTATGGACAAACGGGGAAGATATTTTAACGGCTACGGTAGCCAGAGACAAGGGTAGTGTATATGTATCATCTGACTGGCAGAAGCTTAATCATTATACAGATGATACTGTAGCAAACCAAGCCCTGGAGGAGGCAAGGAAAGCCCATAATATCGTTATGCAGCTGGATAATGAATATCAGGGGATACCTGCAGACTGGCAGGGAAATATTACGGCATTCCCCACTGTACAGACCACTGCACAGGTGTTTTATGGGCAGCAGGATGTATCGGCAAGTTGCTCTTACTCCACCAATAAATCCAGCGGAATAACCGGAAGATGGGATAACACTCGCCGGACCTATACGGTTACTGGATTAAGTGCCGATACGGGCTGGGTGGATATCACAGCCAATTATCTGGGGATTTTTAATGTAACCAAACGTTTCAATGTGGCAAAGAACAAGAACGGAAAACCGGGAAGAACATATTTTATTGAATTATCGCTTCAGGCATTGAAACGTGGGCAGGATGGACTTTTGACTCCTGATGAAATTACAGTTCATGGATATTATCGTGATGGAGATTCGGCAGACAGACATGATTACGTTGGAAGATTTCAGCTGCAGGCATCTTCAGACGGTAAAACATACACAACTGTCAGCAGCAGTAGCACAGATACATCCGGGCAGAGGTTTACTCAACTGAATACAGTGAGTAAAAACTATATATTTTTCCGAGTGAATTTTTATCATCCAGGAGGATTTACGGATCTGATTGATTATCAGACAATACCTGTTCTGCTAGATATAGCTGCATTGTCAAAAGACGACATACTTGATCTCATTACGGATAACGGAAAATGGCAGGGATTTTATAAAGGTCCGGACGGTCATATATATATTTCGTTTGAAGCTGCCAGGGGCGGATTGATGAAGCTGGGGGGTGTAAACAATGGAAACGGAAGACAGGAAATTTATGACAACAGAGGAAATCTAATCGGTCGTCTTGATAATACAGGGCTGACTTTTTATTACAGCTATTCTCAGCAGGGGCAAAACTATTCCTATACGGGAATTACTTTGAATAAAGACGGATTAATATATGTTGAAGGTAGTTATACAGATGAAATTTATATTAATACAGTATATGAATACATTTTGTCATTTAATTCAAGCCAAACAGGAGTAGATGGAGATTTTAAGAATCTTGACGCAGCAAAAGCAACGATAGCAAGCGCAATTTTAAATAACATAACAAAAATGCTGGTAAGCGGTGATGCTACTTTTTCCAAGACGCCTGTTTTTAACAATGGTATAAATGTAGCTCATGGAATTGCAAAGTTTACTGGATGGCAGATGAACGGAAGGTTCATTGAAAGTTATGATGGAAATTTAAAGATACGAGATAAAGATGGAATCCAGAGAATAGACGCAAGAGATCTTCAGATCATGTACGGACTGGATTTATATTTATCAGGACAGACTGGCGGCGGTGGTGATTTTGGGGATGGAGGAAATCCATTTCAGATACATGGATTAGGAACTGGAACGGGAAGTAATCTTGTCATCAATGGAAACAGAGTGTATCGCAGTTCGTCATCCAAGCGGTACAAAACCATTGGTCGTAATGTGTCAGAAGAGGATATTGAAAAATGGTATCAGATACAGCCAGTTTGGGCGAAGTATAAAAATGATTATGTAAATCGAAACTCTTCATGTTTCAACAAGGTCATGCCAATGTTGATCGCAGAAGATGTAGAGACATATCTTCCAACTGCAGCGGTTAAAAATGAAGAAGGGCTGACAGATGACTGGAGCGAAAGGATTTTGATACCGGCAATGTTTGCCATGATTAAGAGCCAGAAAGAACAGATAGATACCATGAAAAGAGAAATAGAAGAAATAAAAAAACTTGTGAAAGGAGAGACTTGAATGATATCCTCGTTAAATGTATCTTACTATACCCGGGCTCCGTGTGAAAAAATTTACAGAGGTCTATAATAAACAGGAAAATAAAAAGGAGAAGATTATGAGTGTAAAAACAGTACAGGCCATTATCAACGGCCAGACCTATACCCTTACATTAAACAATGACACAGGAAAATATGAAGCAACAGTAACGGCCCCGGCGAAATCCAGCTATAACCAGTCCGGGCATTATTATCCGGTGACGGTCAGGGCCACGGATGATGCCGGCAACACCACGACAAAGGATGCGTCAGATGAAACGCTGGGAAAATCCCTGCAGCTGGTAGTAAAAGAAAAAGTAGCCCCGGTGTCAGCCATTACATATCCTACATCCGGTGCATTTATTACCAATGCCACTCCGGCGATTGCTTTTAAAGTCACGGATGAGGATTCCGGAATTAATGAATCCACAATAAAACTGACCGTAGACGGCAGCGCAGTGGCATCAGAAGAGATCAGCAAAAAGGCGGTATCCGGAGGCTATGAGTGTACCTATACCCCGGAAAAAGCCCTGGGCAACGGAGCGCATACGATCAAGGTGGAAGTATCGGATCATGACGGGAATGCTGCAGCAGTACAGACCGTCTCCTTTACCGTGGATACCGTTCCACCGACACTGTCCGTCACAGCCCCGGTGGAAGGCTATGTGACAAACCAGGCGAGACTGCTGGTATCCGGTACCACAGACGATGCCACCTCCAAGCCGGTTACGGTTACGGTAAACGGTGAAAAAGTAGCAGTCAATGAAAACGGTACATGGAGCAAGACCATTACCCTCAGCCCGGGAGCTAATACGATCACGGTTGTTGCTACGGATAAGGCAGGAAAGAGCACTACAGTCACACGTAAGGTAACACTGGATACGGGCGCTCCTGTATTTGTAAGCGCGAAACTGACACCAAACCCGGTAGATGCAGGCAAGACCTTTATCATCAGTGTAGAGGTTACGGACTGAGTTGGTCACCAGGGTCTACGGCCGCGCAAACGGGGCTGAGATCATTTTTACAAGGAAAGAAGGGGATCTCTGGCAGACAGAGGTCCCTGCAAACCTGGAAGGGGAATATATCGTAGACCTGTGGGCGGAGAACGATGCCGGGAGAACCTCTTACGTCTGCAGGGCCCTGTTTGCAATCAGCGGCCATAAGCTGAAAGTAACCGTCCTGGAACGGGGGTATACCGGGGATGCATCCCTGGGCTCTTTTTTGGGAGGCCTGGAAAAAGGAGGATTTACCATTGAGTATCAATTATGTTGAGGATATCTATATGGATCTGGGGGAGAAAGCCCATATGGTCAGTCTGGTACGTCCTGTCTGCGGAAAGGAGATTCCTTTTGAGATCAAAGCGGCCCGGTGGGAACTTTACCGGGAGGACTGGGAGAAAGGGGAAGTAGTCCTGGAAGCAGAAGGGGAATGCATGGTCAGCGGGCATACCCTGGATGCCCTGATCCAGCCGGAAATGGCTGCAAAATACCGGTTTAAGTATATTTATGAGGTGGCAGACGAGATCTGGGTGGATGTGATCCGGCTGAGGGTGAACTGATATGGAAGCCAATATTTATATCAAGAATGTGGAAATCGTGCCAAATCCTGTGCGTACAGGCTCATACATTACCATATCTGCAGATGTCAGGGAGCGTGTATGCGTGCTTGCAGATATGGATGGAGCCGTGTTTACGGATGCGGATGGGGCAGCGATCGAAACGGAGGAATAGACGTGGAAGAAATAATGACAAAAAAGATCGCTGATCTGGCAGAACACTTTACACCAGCAGATTCCGATGTGTTTCTGTTTGGGTCCGGAGGATATAATTCACTCCGGAAGATCAGTTTTTTAAGCATCCGAAAAAAGCTGCTATCCCTCATATATCCTGTGGGAAGTGTATATGAAAGTATACAGCCAACAGATCCGGGAGATCTGTTTGGGGGTGTCTGGAACCGGTTTGGAGATGGCAGGGTACTGGTTGGAGTAAGTAATGAGACAGAGTTTAATTATGTGGAGAAAACCGGCGGAGAAAAGACACACGCTCTGACAACTTCGGAAATGCCGCTTCATACACATAATATCCCGCCGCTGTCTGGTACAGCAAACAGCAGCGGATCACATACCCATACAGCGACAGCGGAATACAATAAGGATGCAGCAATAGGAGGAAAAGCAGCCAGAGTTGCCGGCGGAGGAGAATACCGGACTACAGCGCCGATCACACTTGACCGTCAGGGGGAGCATACGCATACCGTAAACACGAATCAGTCTGAGACAGACAGTAGTGGATATGGATATGCACACAACAATATGCCTCCATACATTACCGTATACCGTTGGGTAAGAGTGGCATAGGAGAGCAAAGCAATATGGAGATCAGAGCAGGACCGCAGAGGTCTTTTTTCATACTCAAATTTGCGCCGGCGCAATGCCGGGAAAGGGAAAACTATGACAGAATGGGAAGTATTTGGGGTGATTGTTGCTTTGATTGGATTTGTGGTTGCGATAGGGACACCAATCCTGAAGCTGAACACATCCATTACAAAATTAATTGCCCGTATCAGTGCCCTGGACGGAAACATTGATGAACTGACGGAACGAAACCGGAAGTCACATGAGCGGATTTGGGAGCATAATGATAAGCAGGATGAAAAATTGAATAATCATGAAACCAGGATTGCTATCCTGGAAAAGAAAGAAGAGGGAAAATAATATGGAGCAGATTATTGATTATGTAAAACCGGAACTTTTGGTACTGGCAGTTGTATTGTATTTTATCGGTGCAGGATTAAAACAGGCTCAGGCAGTTAAGGATAAGTATATCCCGGCTATTCTTGGGGCATGTGGATGCCTTTTAGCATCGGTTTATGTGATCGCCACCTGTCCTCTGGGAACCATGCAGGAGATTGCCATGGCAGTATTTACAGCTATTGTACAGGGGATTCTTGTGGCGGGACTGAGTACATATGTCAATCAGCTTGTGAAACAGGGAAAAAAGATAGAATAAATACGTGCAAATATGTGTAGAAAGTTGTTGACACACGTGTATACACGTGCTATAATAAAACCATGAAAGGAGGAAACAATGAAAACATCAGAACTTGTAAAGTTATTAAAGAAAAACGATTGTTTCTTCGTGGAACATGGTAAGGAACATGACAAATGGCATAGTGACCGGACGGGAAAAGACATTCGAATACCAAGACATAGTGGAAAAGAAATCCCAACGGGAACGGCAAACAGAATCCTAAAGGATGCGGGGCTGAAATAAGCCCCGGATGCCTGTTCATTTATTATAAGGAGGTCAACAACAATGGCAAAATATGTGTATCCAGCAGTTTTTACGCCGGAAGAAACAGGTTATTCGGTATATTTTCCGGATTTGGAAGGGTGTTATACTTGCGGAGACGATTTACAGGATGCAATCGTGATGGCGGAAGATGTTCTCGCGTTTTATATGTATGATATGGAAGTGGGAGGTAACAATGTACCGGCTCCCTCAGACGTAAAAAATGTGGAATTGAGTGCAGGAGAATTTGTAAACTACATTGCCTGCAATACCAGAGAATATGCCAAGATGCATAACAATAAAGCCGTAAAAAAAACACTGACGATTCCGGAATGGCTGAATGAAGCAGCCATCAGAGCAGGGGTAAACTTTTCCCAGGTGCTCCAGGAAGCGTTGATGGAAAAAGTAAGATAAATAAGAATCAGTAAGGGAGCTTGGAAACAGGCTCTCTTTTCTATTGGAGGAAAATCTATGGAAATCAAAGGAATTGATGTATCTGCTTACCAGGGAAATATTGACTGGGAAAAGGTAGCGGATTACGGAATGGGATTTGCAATCCTGCGGATCACGGAAAAGGGAAATAAAACAGACAGTACCTTTGAGCAGAACTACAAAGGCTGTACGCAGCATGGAATCCCAGTAGGTGTTTATAAATACAGCTATGCCAAAAGCCCGGCACAGGCAGAACAGGAAGCAGAGAGTGTACTGAAAGTCCTGAACAAGTGCCGGCTTAATTTCCCGGTATTTTATGATCTGGAATGGTTCGAACAGAGAAAACTGGGAAGTGTAGCGGTGGAAAAGATTGCCCTGGCATTCCTGAAGAAAATTCAGGCAGCAGGATACCAGGGCGGGATCTACTGCAATCTGGACTGGTATCAGAATGTACTGACAAAAGCTTTAAAAAAATATGACTGCTGGATTGCCAGATATCCGGTCAATGACAACGGAACATTGCAGGAACGTCTCCGACCGGAAGTAGGAGTGGGCTGGCAGTATTCCAGTAAAGCAACGATTCCAGGAATTGGAACAAAGGTTGACCGGAATGTATTTTATAAAGATTATAAAACAGAGGAGGGAACCGGTATGACAGCAGCAGAAGCGATCAATGCAGTGATTGGAATCGCAGAGGAAGAGATCGGATATCTGGAAAAGAGATCCAACAGTCAGCTGGACAGCAAGACAGCTAATGCAGGCAGCGGAAATTATACAAAGTATTGGCGGGATATTGCTCCGTCTTATCAGGCACAGCCATGGTGCGCAGGATTTGTGTCCTG
>OLOF01000733.1_pt1 | contig 10711 bp, 5 predicted proteins | sample 1643121 | NCBI WGS metagenome assembly OLOF01 (sample SAMEA3136677, study PRJEB25190) | human gut metagenome | biome: human gut; feature: human-associated habitat; material: faeces | place: Austria | collected 2013
CGTCAACGGCGGACAGGAGTACATCGTGGAGAGCGGGCTACAGACCGGTGACGTGATCGTGGCCGAAGGCGTCGGACTGCTCCGGGAAGGAACAGAGATCAAAGCGGTGAACGAGGAACGGTGAACGCTCATCGTATGCAATAAAACAAAGAACAAGGCTCACTACAGAGTGGCACAAAGGAAACATATAACCCTATAATTATGAACTTACGAACATTCATCGAACGGCCCGTCCTATCGGCCGTTATCTCCATCACCATCGTCGTGGTCGGGATCATCGGGCTGTTTACGTTGCCTGTCGAACAATACCCGGATATCGCCCCGCCAACCATCATGGTCTCCACCAGCTACTTCGGAGCCAGCGCGGAGACGTTGCAAAAGAGTGTCATCGCCCCGCTCGAAGAGGCTATCAACGGAGTGGAGGACATGACGTATATGACCTCCAGCGCCACTAACGCCGGAACGGTCTCCATCACTGTCTACTTTAAACAGGGAACCGACCCGGACATGGCGGCGGTGAACGTGCAGAACCGGGTCTCCAAAGCCACGGGACAGCTCCCCTCGGAGGTGAACCAGGTGGGTGTCACCACCTCGAAGCGGCAGACGAGTATCCTGCAAATGTTCTCGCTCCACAGCCCGGACGACTCTTATGACGAGGCTTTCCTGGCCAACTACATCAGTATCAACCTCAAGCCGGAGATTCTCCGCATCTCGGGCGTGGGCGACATGATGATCATGGGAGGCGACTACAGCCTGCGCATCTGGATGAAACCGGACGTGATGGCGCAATACCGCCTGATCCCCTCGGACGTTTCGGCGGTGCTGGCGGAACAGAACATCGAGTCTGCCACCGGATCGTTCGGCGAGAACTCCGACGAGACGTACCAATACACCATGAAGTACAAAGGCCGCCGCATCACCCCGGAAGAGTTCGGCGAGATCGTGATCCGCTCCACCGACGACGGGCAGGTGCTGAAACTGAAGGACATCGCCACCATCGAGTTAGGACAGGAAAGCTACGCCTACAGCGGAACGACGGACGGGCATAATGGTATCTCGTGCATGCTCTTCCAGACTGCAGGCTCCAACGCTACGGAGGTGAACAACCGCATCAACGACTTCCTTGAAGAGGCGCGCAAAGACCTCCCCCGTGGAGTGGAACTGACGCAACTGATGTCCAGCAACGACTTCCTCTACGCCTCCATCCACGAGGTGGTGAAGACGCTGCTCGAAGCCATCCTGCTCGTGATCCTCGTCGTATACATCTTCTTGCAGGACATCCGCTCGACGCTGATCCCGCTGGTGGGCATCATCGTGTCGCTCGTCGGTACGTTCGCCTTCATGGCGATGGCGGGATTCAGTATCAACCTGATCACGCTGTTCGCGCTGGTACTGGTCATCGGTACGGTGGTGGACGACGCCATCGTGGTGGTCGAGGCCGTGCAGGCACGGTTCGACGTGGGCTACAAATCGTCCTACATGGCGAGCATCGACGCCATGAAAGGTATTTCGAACGCCGTCATCACCTCGTCGCTGGTGTTCATGGCGGTGTTCATCCCCGTATCGTTCATGTCCGGCACATCGGGGACGTTCTACACACAGTTCGGACTGACGATGGCCGTAGCGGTAGGCATCTCCGCCGTGAACGCCCTGACACTGAGCCCCGCCCTCTGCGCGCTGCTGCTGAAACCGTACATCAACGAGGATGGCACGCAGAAGCAGAACTTCGCCGCCCGCTTCCGCAAAGCGTTTAACGCGGCGTTCGACGTGGTGATAGACCGTTACAAGGGCATCGTGCTCTTCTTCATCAAGCACCGTTGGCTGACGGGCGGACTCCTCGTGGCAAGTATCGCCCTGCTGGTGGTGCTGATGAACACGACGAAGACCAGCCTCGTGCCCGACGAAGACCAGGGCGTGGTGTTTGTCAACGTCAGCACCGCCGCCGGCAGTTCGCTGCGCACGACGGACGAGGTGATGAAGCGCATCGAGCAGCGCATGGAACAGATCCCGCAAGTGGAGCACGTGCAGAAAGTGACGGGCTACGGACTGCTGGCGGGCCAGGGAAGCTCGTTCGGTATGCTGGTTCTGAAGCTGAAACCGTGGGACGAACGCCCTGGAAAGGAAGACAACGTGCAGTCGGTCATCGGCCAGGTATACGGGCGGACGGGCGACATCAAGGACGCCACCGTATTTGCCATCTCACCGGGAATGATCTCCGGCTACGGTATGGGTAACGCCCTCGAAATGCATATGCAGGACAAGACGGGAGGCGACGTGAACAGTTTCTTCCAGACCACGCAGCAGTATCTGGGCGTGCTGAACCAGCGTCCGGAGATCGCCATGGCCTACTCCACGTTCGACGTCCGCTACCCGCAATGGCTTGTCGAGATAGACCCGTCGAAATGTAAGCGCTCGGGCATCACCCCCGACCAGGTGTTGAGCACCCTCTCGGGCTACTACGGCGGGCAGTACGTGTCCAACTTCAACCGCTTCTCGAAAGTATATAAGGTGATGATCCAATCCGACCCGCAATACCGCCTCGACGAAGCTTCGCTGGGCAACACCTTCGTGCGGATGTCGAACGGCGAGATGGCGCCTCTGAGCCAGTTCGTGACGCTGACCCGCACCTACGGAGCCGAGTCGCTGAGCCGCTTCAACATGTACAACTCCATCGCCGTGAACGCCATGCCGGCCGACGGTTACAGTACGGGTGACGCCATCCGTGCCGTACAGGAGACAGCCTCCACCGCCCTGCCCAAGGGCTACGGCTACGACTACGGAGGCATCACCCGTGAGGAGACGGAGCAGAGCGGCACGACGGCGATCATCTTCGGCATCTGCTTCCTGATGATCTACCTGATTCTGAGCGCGCTCTACGAGAGCTTCCTGATCCCCTTCGCGGTGCTCCTGAGCGTGCCGTGCGGACTGATGGGTTCGTTCCTCTTCGCCCGCCTGTTCGGTCTGGAGAACAACATCTACCTGCAAACGGGACTGATCATGCTGATCGGCCTGCTTGCCAAAACGGCGATCCTGCTCACCGAGTATGCCGCCGAACGCCGCAAAGCGGGCATGGGGCTGATAGCCTCCGCACTGAGCGCCGCCAAAGCCCGTTTGCGCCCGATATTGATGACGGCACTGACGATGATCTTCGGGTTGTTCCCGCTGATGGTGGCGAGTGGCGTAGGGGCAAACGGTAACCGTTCGTTGGGAACGGGCGCCGTGGGCGGTATGGTCATCGGTACGCTGGCACTGCTGTTCATCGTGCCGTCACTCTTCATCGCTTTCCAGTGGTTGCAGGAACGCATTCGTCCGGTACAGGCCGAACCGACGCACGACTGGCAGATCGAGGAAGAGATCGTAGCGAGCGACCGGGAAAAGAAGGAAGCGAAAGGAGGGGCTTTGAAGGAATAAAGGGTTCTTTTCACCACAGAGGAACACAGAGTGAAACAGAGGAAGACAGGTTATTGGTATGAACGATCAAAGGAGCAAGATTCACCCGGTGATACTCTGTACTACTCCGCCATACTTTACTTCGTATCGCTCTGTATGACTCCGTACCACTCCATATCACTCTGTGATACTCTGTGTTACTCTGTGGTGAAAAGAGTTCTTCCCCCGTTCAACCCTATTTATCATTAGCAGCCCCCTCCCCTCCTCTTCCACCGGAGGAGCCGGGGGAGGGAGGCTCCCATAAAACAAGCAATCATGAAAAAGTTAATCATATCCCTTGCCGCCACGCTGGCACTCAGCAGTTGCGGCATTTACTCCAAATACAAACCCGCTACCGAGGTTCCCGACGGCCTTTACGGCCAAGAAGGCGCGAATCCTTCCGACTCCGCCTCCAACCTCGGCAGCCTCCCCTGGCAGGAGGTCTTCACCGATCCTTGCCTCCGCACGCTGATCGACACTGCCCTCGTACGCAACACCGACCTGCGTACGGCCCACCTCCGTGTGAAAGAGGCCGAAGCCACCTTGCTCTCCGCTCGACTCTCCTATCTGCCCGCCTTCTCCCTCTCCCCGCAGGGAACGGCCAGCAGCTTCGACGGCGGGAAAGCCTCGCAAACCTACTCACTGCCCGTCAGCGCCAGTTGGGAGATCGACATCTTCGGCCGGCTGACGAACGCCAAGCGACGTGCACAAGCTGTCGTGGCGCAGAGCCGTGACTATGAACAGGCGGTACAGACGCAACTGATTGCCGCCGTCGCCAACAACTACTATACGTTGCTGATGCTCGACGCCCAGATCGAGATCTCCACCGCCACCGAAGCCGCCTGGAAAGAGAGCGTCGCCACCACCCGCGCCATGAAAGCTGCCGGAATGGTGACCGAAGCCGCCCTCTCGCAGACTGAGGCCACATACTACAATATATGTACCACCCTGCTCGACCTGCGCGAACAGCTCAACCAGGTGGAGAACGCCCTTTCGCTGCTCCTTGCCGACGTCCCCCGCACCCTTCCCCGCGGACGCCTCGCCGAGCAGCGCCTGCCGGAGAACCTTTCGGTGGGCGTGCCCTTGCAGATGCTCGCCAACCGCCCCGACGTGCGCAGTGCCGAACAGTCGTTGGCACAGGCATTCTACACTACCAACGCCGCCCGTTCCGCCTTCTACCCCTCGATCACGCTGAGCGGCAGCGCCGGCTGGACAAACTCGGCAGGTGCGATGATCGTCAACCCGGGCAAGTTCCTTGCCACCGCCGTGGCCTCGCTGACGCAGCCTTTGTTCAACCGGGGAGCGAACATCGCCCAGCTCCGCATAGCCAAAGCGCAACAGGAGGAGGCACGCCTCAGCTTCGAACAGACGTTGCTCAACGCCGGAAGCGAGGTCAACAATGCCCTGGTGCAATATCAGACGGCACGGGACAAGGCAAACTACTTCGAGAAGCAGGTGGCTTCCCTCGAAAACGCCGCCCGCAGCACACAACTGCTGATGAAGCATGGCAACACGACTTATCTGGAAGTGCTCACCGCACAGCAGACGTTGCTCAATGCGCAACTCTCGCAAGTGGCCAACCGGTTTACTGAAATCCAGGGGGTCATCACCTTGTATCAGGCATTGGGGGGAGGAAGAGAGAGGAGTTAAGAAACGGAACTCACCACAGAGTAGCACAGCGTAACACAGAGGGAGTCAAGCCGTTGGTTATCGGCTTGACTCCCTCTGTGTTACGCTGTAGTGAAAAAATACGGGAGAAACAAGAACGAGGGAAAGAAGCTAATGGAGCCGGACCGATGAGAAGGGGATGGGTCGCAAGGGTGTGTCTCCCGACAAATCCTGTCTCAACTCTATGAGCGCGGCCTTCTTCTCCCGGTCCTTTGCTCCATCCCTATATATCACGTACTTCAGCGCTTCTTCCCTCGTCTTTTTCTCTTCTCCCTACATTTCACTCTATCACATTATTAACACTTGTCTTTCTACGTCCCCTTACAGAAACCTGCGCAGTGTCCCGGCCAGGGCATTGCGGTCGATGGGCTTCACCAGGAAACCGTTGCAGCCGGCGGCTATCGCCGCCTCCTTATCAGAGTTGAAGGCATGTGCCGTCAAGGCGATGATGGGAACTTCCCGGTTCGTTTTCCTGATTTCACGGGTAGCTTCCAGACCGCCCAGACGGGGCATCTTGATGTCCATCAGCACCAGGTCGAAGTGTTCCGACAGGACCTTTTCCACCGCCTCTACGCCATCTGCCGCACGGGTGAATTGATAACCCATATTGCCCAGCAGGATGGTCATCAGAAGGTAATTGCTTTCTATGTCTTCAACCACGAGGATCGTTTTTTTATCCGTATGTCCGTCAGACGACGGTTCGCTGTCCGGATCCGCGGGCGAGGGTTCGTCGGCGGAAGCGGACAGGTTTTCCGTCCCCTCTCCGGCATCAAGACCGTTGTCAAGCCCGGCATCAAGCTGCGCGGCTTCCTGTCCGCCTGCTTCCGCCTCTCCGCATACACGCATGATCTCGCAGGGAACCCACGACCAGAACGTGGACCCGACTCCTTCTTCCGACTCAAATCCCACCCGTCCGCCGGAGGCTTCGGTGACCACCTTGCAGATGGTCAGCCCCAGCCCTGTGCCTTGGGCAAACTCGTTCAGCTTCTCAAAACGGCGGTACAGGCGGGGCTTATCCTTGTCCGGAATGCCGATGCCCGTATCGGAGACGTAGAAGTAAATGCCCTCTCCCTGACGCCGGTAGCCCATGCGTATCTCTCCCCGATAGGTGCATTTGATGGCGTTCGTGGCGTAATTCAGCACCACCTGCGCCAGGCGGTTGGCGTCCATCCGCACCAGGCAAGATTCGTAGGGGTTGTCGCAGACCAGCTCCACGGACGGATTGGCCATCGCCTGGCGGACGGAGCCGTAAAGTTCGTCGAAGTAAACCGAGAGGTCGAACTCGCTCAGTTGCCGGTCTATGAACCCGGCTTCGATCTTCGACAGGTCGAGTATATCGTTTATCAGCCGGAGCAGCAGGTCGCTGTTCGTCACGATGATCCGCTGATATTCGGCTATCTCCTCCTTCTTGTCCGTATTGGTGAGGAGGTTCGAGAAGCCGATGATGGCGTTGAGGGGCGTGCGTATCTCGTGGCTGATATTGGCGAGGAAAGCCGATTTGAGCTTGTCCGAGCGTTCGGCGCGCTCCTTGGCTTCGCTCAGTTCGTTGACCATCTTTTTCCACGACGTGACGTTGCGGCGGAAGCCGGTGTAGAGCAGCACTTTGCCCGTGGCGTGGTCTTTCAGGAAAGAGGTTCCGGTGACGACGCAGTCCTGCCACCCGTCGTCGTAGGTGGTCTTCACCCGCATCGGGGCTTCGTCGGAGAAGTCGGCGCCATCGTCCATCATCCGGAGGTAGTCCATGATCCCGGGCCGGTCGTCGGGATGGACGGTGCCGAGGTAGTCTTCGGGGGTGAGCCAGACGCTGCTGTCGAAGTTGGTCACCGGGTCGTTGTAGGACGAGAAGCGGCGGATGCGGTTGTCGTACCGCCAGTGCACCAGCCCTGAGGCCTGTATGGCCTGGTGTGCCAGTTGGGCGCTCTCCTTCAGTTTCACGCTGTATTCGTGCTCCCGGCTGATATCGTTCATGATGAAAACGTAGTTCTGCATCTTCCCGTCGGAGCCGAAGACGGGCGTGCCTTTGCAACTGATCCGCTTCACCTCCGAGGTGCACCGGGTGTTGTAGAATCCCGTCCGGCATACGATGGAGAAGTCGTAGTCGAAGTCTACCTGTATCTTCCTCTGCCGTTGGAACGCCTTCTTTACGGCGTCGGGGATGACGGGATTGTCCATGATGGGCGTGGAGCCGATGACCGCCCTCTTGTCCACTACTCCGAAAGTCTGGCACGTGCGCTCGTTCATCCACACCAGGATGCCTTCTTTCGAATAGACTTCTATGCCGACGGGGAGGTCGCCAAAAATGGTGTCTGTCCGCAGCTTTTGCAGGTTCAGTATTTCCTGGGCTTCCCTCAGGGCGCGGGTCGTACGCCGGCGGCATCTGGCCAGCAGCACCAGGAAGACGGACAGGATGAAGACGGCGCAAAGTACGGCGGGAAAGAGGAAGGGGGGTAAGTTTGACATAGGCTTTCAGTAGTTTGATATATGTTTTTAGTGGTTTGATATATGTTTTTAGTAGCTTAATAAGTGTATTTGCGCGAACGGCCGACGGGCGGAGAAACGGATTTGCTTCGTAGCCTCGGACGAACTTACTTCGTAGCCTCGGACGAACTTGCTTCGTAGCCTCGGACGAACTTGCTTCGTAGCCTCGGACGAACTTGCTTCGTGTAAACAGCCCGGCGAACCTGCTTCGTATAAATAACCGGCGCGCCCCCGGTATCTGCCTAAAGGGGGGTATAGGTGGATGTACTGTTTGGGGGCGTACCGGATTATTGCTTGAGAGCCGGGCGTTCATTATGCTGTAGGATCATCTACATACCCTTCGTCTCCCACCGTAATGGGGTGTGCCAACTCGAAAGTACGTGGAGTTTTCGTCAGAACCTTGCCTTTGCTGTATTGGGTGGTGACTTTCACCTTCCAGTCGCCGTCCGTAATCCCGGCAGGAAGGACGAATTGCAACCTCTTTGCCGTGTTCGGGCTGATGTCTGCCATGGCGATGGTGAACGATTTCGACGGGGTGGAGACGGAAGTCAGCGTGATGCCTACCGACGGGTCTGTGCCCACCACCTTCAATCCCTCTCCGGTGATGACCGCCATCTTTCCGGCTTCCATCGGGGCGCGGGTGGTGGCGGTGGCGTCCGTATAGCCGGTGCTCGTCATGCCGGCGATGTACGGCCCGGTCAGGGCCGGCTGCGTAAAGAGGGTGATATGCGCCTGCCCTATCGCCTCCTTCATGGCCGGGCCCTGGCTGAAGCTGGCATATACTTTTACCCTCTCCCTGTCCACGGGAAGGGAGAGCTCCTCTTCCATCACCACGCCACTCGCCATGGGGCGCGCGTAGCAGAGGGGGGTGGAGACGCAATAGCCGCTTGCCACCGCTTGCGCTATGGCCTCAAAGCCCATCTCGAAGAGGCTTTTCACCTCCGAAGCCTCGAATTTTCCCGAACGGGCGGCCACGTCCGCTGCTATGTCTTCCAGCGTCAGGCTCTGGCTCTGGGTCTTCACTTTTACGATATAATCCGAATCGCTGTCGGTAGTCAGTTCGTTGGGATAGGCCATCAGGGCCAGGTCCATCTTGTAGTTTCTTGTCTTCATAGGTCTTAAGTCGTTTTTAAAAGGTTCGTTATACTGATGGGATGCTGCGTCTGTGGGAGTTCAACCGGAGGGGTAGGGAACCGATGGAATGCAAGGGGGCGATGCCGGCGGGCGGTTTTACTGATAGACTGTTTGAGTTGGTTCATGATTCTAAATCTTTGACCGTTCCGGGAAATTACTTTCTAAGTAACGGCAGATGTTGTCTGCAAAAGTGCTAAGATTATCGCATATACACAAATATTATCGACATTTTTTGCCACGAACCATTAAAATTTATCGGAAAAGGTAACACCAGGAACGTTAGAACACATATTGACACAACACTTGCGCTGAAAAGCACGCAGACGCCTTCCTCCATTTTTCAGAACTTAAAAACGGATAGCCACCTTATTGTGGGGACGAACCGGCACCGGTTCCGGATGCACGGTATTTTCGATACATCTCTCTTCATTTCTGCTTCATTCGTGCCGCCGGAAAACGCTTTTTCCCGCACGATGGCCTCCCCGTCTGCCGTTACTTAGAAAGTAATTTTTGTCCAATCCGTTGCTTTACAAAGCACTGCGGGTTTCTCTTCCTTTCTCTTTCCACCGGACAACAGAAGAAATTAATTTATTATTCTCCCTGTCGATGCGCTTGTTTCCGAAAGGTTTCAGATACGTCTCCGTCACCCGGACGGAAGAGTGCCCCATCGCCTCACTGATGATCCCCACCGGCGTGCCCTGATAGTAAGCTAACGTCGCCCACGTATGCCGGGCGGTGTACGAACTGACCTTCGTCCCCGGCAGCAACTCCGCCGCCAGCCTCGCCAATCCCTTGTTGAACTCCCTCAGCGCCAGCAGATAGCTCCGGTAGAGCTCCCTGCCCTCCTCCTTCGCTCCCGGCAGTATCGGGAACAGGTAGACCGACTCGTCCCCCGTCCCCCGGAACCTCTTCATCAGCGGCACGGCCTCCTTCGGTATCCTCACCGTTATCTGCCGCCCCGTCTTGTGCCGTTGGTAGACGATCACGCCCCCTCGCACATCCTTTTTCCGCAAGTGCGCCAGGTCGATGAACGGCATCCCCCGGAAGAGGAACATCAGCAAGAAATAAGCCAGCACGCGGCGCTGCTCCTCCGTCAACGTCTCAAAGTCGGCATTCATCAACGCATGTGCCTGCCGCCCCGTCAGTGCCCGCTTCGTCCTCGACTCCACCTTCGTATGTACGTCGGCAAATAGCTTCGGGTCGTGCCCCGCGCTTCCCGGCGGCGAAATCCGGTTGTACACCGCCCTCAGCGTCCGCATATACGTCGACACCGTGTTCCAGCTCCGCTCGTTCACCCTCACCAGCCACTCCTCGTAGCCCTTCAGCCGCCCTGCGCTGAACACTTCTTCCATCGGCATCGGCGTCCCCTCCCCGCCCGCAAAGCGGGTATACGAGTTCAGCGTGCACTGGTACGTGTGCACCGCCGCATACTTCTTCTTCTCCTCCAATCCCTCGATCACCGCTTGCATGTAAGCCGGCAGGTCGGTTGCTCCCCCTGCCGGGAGTGTGCAAACCTCCGGGGCAATGTTCCTCGCTCCCGTTCGCGCGCCAAACGCTTCCGCCTGACCAACCTCCGGCGACAAGCCCTTCTCCGGGGAAACGACCTTCCCCTCTTCTCCATTCTTCTTCATTGCATTCATAAATCAATTATGTTTTTTTAGTCACCACGCCATATGGTCTCAGAACAACGGCACTGAGATAAGAATGTTTGTAAAGACCCGATAAAGAAAGTGAGGAAGCAGTAAAAAGGAAAGAGAAGAAGAAACAAAAACATCCTGCTTCATCGGACAGGGATAAAACAGGATGTAAAAAAAGACGAGGGAAAGGGGTTATGCGTTCAGTGCCTGTTCGATGTCCGCTATAATGTCATCCGCATTTTCGATTCCTACGGACAGACGGATCAGGTCCGGACGGACACCGGCTTCGATCAACTGCTCGTCTGTCAGCTGCCGGTGCGTATGGCTGGCGGGATGGAGCACACAGGTACGCGCATCGGCCACGT
>OLOF01000734.1_pt1 | contig 10709 bp, 10 predicted proteins | sample 1643121 | NCBI WGS metagenome assembly OLOF01 (sample SAMEA3136677, study PRJEB25190) | human gut metagenome | biome: human gut; feature: human-associated habitat; material: faeces | place: Austria | collected 2013
TAGTTTCTAAAGTTTAAATATATATAATATAAAGAAAGGAGTGCTGAAGAAAAAATCAGCGATAAAATTATGAAAAAATTTTTAAAAAATAGTACATTCTTTTATGCTATGTCATTAGCAGCAAGTTGGGCATGGGGAACATCTTTGGTCGTTGGAATGGAAACAGTACAAACAAAAGGAATTATACCATTTCTTATTTGGGCAATAGCAAATTCTTTAGCTATACCATTATTTGGATTTATAGCATATAGAATACCAAATTTAGAGAAAGTGGTTAATTCTAAAATAGTAATGATTTTTACAACAATAGTTAGTGTTTTTTGTTTATGAATACAATTAAATGCTATTTATCAATATTTATGCAATTTAGAATTTATGACTGAATTTATAGCAAAAATAATTTCAATTTCAATTATGATAATTATGACTGTTGCACTATATAAAGATGGTTTAATTAAAAGTATATTCTTAGACAATCCATTATGGGCTTTATGCTATGTGTTATTATTTGTATTAATGATATTTGGATTTCTAGGAAATGTAGAAAGATATAATATTGTAGCATATACAGATAGAAGCCAAATTAGCTGGGCATTAAATTCTTGCTTAATTTTATTTTCTGGACCAATAATGTGTATTCAAAATTGGCAAATGGGAGAAAAATTAAAAGAGGAAAAGAAAATGAAAGCACATTATTTAGCGGGAGTATTATTTGCAATATATATGAGTTTTGTTGGTGTTTTAGCTAATTTCAAATTTAATGGAATTATGAATGTTATCTTAATATTAATTGTGTTATGTGTAGCACTTTCGACAGCAGATGCAGCCATTGTCGGAATACAAAAGATTGCTAAGAAAAAATGGGGAACAGTTATATCATTACTAGCCATTGCGGCTTGGAACTGGGTAATACCAATGGGAGTAATGGGATTGTGGACAACAATGGGAAATATGAGAAAATATGTAGCAGCTATATGTATTATTATTGCAGTTGTAATGTATTTTATACAAAAGAAAAATAAAGGAAATAGTAATAAAATAAATGTAAAAGAAAATTATAAAATTAGTGAAACAGTATAAAGAAAAGAGGTAAAAAATGAGTAATCAAGAATATTTGAGATTACCTCATGGAATGTTTGATAGAGATGAAGAATGGATAAAAAGAGAACGAGTGATTTTAGAAAATCATGCTAAAAGTGGAGAAAAAATAGGATGTAAATTAAAAAAATATTCACCACTTGGATATTCTTCAACATTCATTAGAGGTGCTAATACAGCAAAGGATAAGGTCTATACTCTGAATAGTAAATCAGGAAAATCACTTATATTATCGTGTGATTCTACGCCATCTGTTTTTAGAAATTATATAGTACAAAATAATGGACAGCCTCAAAGGACATCATTTATAGCACCATTATTTAGGTATAGAAATAGTCATTCAAGACATTTTACACAAATAGGTTATTCTATGATTAATGAAAAGAAATCTGATGATGAAAATTTAGATATTAATTTAATACAGCTTGCTAGAGCGATGACAGATTTATTTCAAAGACAGCGGAATAAAGACAAAAATATGTATAAATAATTTTTCGGCTTTAAGAGAAATATTAGGAAAGTATGTATCAACTGAAGAGTTACCAGATATTTTACATCAATTACAATTTGCATCTCAAGAAAAAAGAATGCGAATATTTGAAAGGTATATTGCTGACAAAGCAAAATGTGAACAATTAAAACAACTTTTTACACAAGATGCAATGCTTGTTCGATATAGGGATATGAAATATAATAAATTGAATTTGCCTGATGAATATATGGGAATATACAAAATGGGTGAGGGCTTAAGTTATATAACAAATAATGATGTATATTTTGATGCTAAAGATTTACATAGTATAGAAACAATTGATAATTTTGCATTAAGATTTAGAACCCTAGATGGAATTGCACTTGGAGATGGTGGAGAATATACAAAATATGCTCAAAGGTGGAATAATAAAATACAAAGCTTTTGGAGTGTTGCATCTGGTGTTGAGGCAATAGAAAGAAATAGTCCAGAAATGCAATTTGAAGATATAAAAAGAAAAATAGCATTATGTAGTATTGATGCTACACCAGAATTTGTTTTAAAGGTTATCAAAGAGTTAGAAAATATGGGAGAAAGTGTTTCTTATAAAGGTAACATTAGAAATGTTGGAAAGGCAATAAAAAAAGTTCAAGGAGAATATTCTCATATAGCAATATTAGGAAGTAATGAGGAAAATGGAGAGAATATAAGAATAAAATCAATATCAGGTGGAGAATCATTTATTATAGAATCTCCAAATAAGAAAAAAATAATAGTTCATGAAACGAATGGTTCAATAGATGAAAGAGAATTATAATAATGAAAGGTGGAATTAAATTATGTCAGCTGTAAGATGGAATTCTCTTGAAGAAGCAAGAGAAGGTTTAAAAGAATTACATAAAAAAGGAAAAACAATAGGTTCTATACATACTTTAGGAGCTTTACATATTGGTCATGCTCAATTAATAGAACTATCTGCAAAAGAAAATGAATGTACTGTAATTAGTATATATCCAAATGTAGCACAATTAGCACCAGGTTCAAAATATGAATATGATATTGATAAAGATTGTGAATTTGCTGAAGAACATGGAGCAACACATATCATATGTCCTAAAACAGAAGAAATATATCCTGATGATTTTAGAACATATTTGGATCAAGGAGAGTGCTATCAAAGATTAAATGGAGTTGCTGTTCCATATTTGTTTAAGGGAATGATAACAATGAGTGTTAGATGGATATTATTCACAAGACCAACTAGAACTTATTGGGGATTAAAAGATATAGGACAAGTTATACTAGTAGAAAGGGCATTAAAAGATTTATTCCAAGATGAGATTATAGTTAGAGAAGTTCCAACAGTTAGATATAAAAGTGGAATTGCAATTTCTTCAAGATTAATGAATTTACCTGAAAAGAAAATAAAGGAATTCAAAAGATTAAGTGATGCGTGTCAAGAAGGAAGAAAAGCAATTTTAGCAGGTGAAACAAATGCCCAAAAAATAAAAAATATTATGACTGAATATTTAACTAAAGAACCAATGAAATACTTTGATGTTGAATATATAAAAATAGCAAAACCATTAGATTTCATAGAGCCAGAAGAAATCACATTACCAATAATTTTCCATATTGATTTAACAGATGGAAAGAAAAGATATTTTGATGGATTATTTATTAGAAATGAAGAAGAACTAAGAAATGGACCTCCTGTTATATGGCTAGATGATGAATATCCTCCATTTATAAAGGAGGAATATGAAAAAGTTTAATAGAATAATATTATATGGATTAGGTAATGGTAGAGATCATGCTAATCATATTGAATTAGCAAAATGCGAAAACATTGAATTTTATTCATTAATAACTAATAAAAATGCCTTAATGGAGAAATATGATAATGTTTATCATATCAAATCAGTTAATGAAGCAATAGAGTTTGCAAAAGAATATGAACCTGATTTGGTAATTATAAGTAATAGAAAAGACTTATCTAATGGTGTTACAGAAGAATTTAGAAAAGCAGGATTTGAAACATTTGGGATTACAAAAGAAGTAGCAAAATTAGAAACTGTTAAAGAATATGCAAAAAAATTTATGGTAAGAAACAATATAAATACGCCTGATTATTATGTTACTGATGATAAAAATGATGCAATTAAATATATTCAGGAAAATTGGAATAAAACACAATATGGATATGTATTTAAAGTAGATCAATTTTCAAAAAATTCATTTGAAAGGACAGCAGTTCCAGATGATTTAGAAAATGCAATACAGGAAATTCATAGATTATTTAATTCAACACCAAGTGCAAAACTAATAATAGAAGAAAAAATTGTTGGATATGAGTTATCTTTACATGTTATAATAAACAATGGAAAATATGCTATTTTACCTTTGGTGCAAGATTATAAAAAGAAATATCCAAAAAATGAAGGACCAATGACCGCTGGGACAGCATCAGTTGCAGAAAATAAAGCTATACCAACCGAATTGCTTAACAAATTAAAAAATGAAATTATAGAGCCTACAATAAAAGGTTTTAAAAACGAAGGTATAGAATATAATTACATATTATATATTGGTATAATGATATCTGATACTGGAAAGCCCTATATTCTAGAATATAATACTAGAACAGGAAATCCGGAATGGTTATCTATATTAGGTCTTTTAGATAGACCATTTATAGATTTTATTGAATCTTTTTATAATGATGTAGAAGAAATAGAAAATTTTTGGAAGAAAGATTGTTGTTCAATAACAATGTATGGATTTTCAGCAGGATATCCAGAAGTAGAACGAAAATATTTTAATGAAAATATAATGAATTTAGAAAAGATAAAGAAGGATACAGATATTATAGGAGAACATATTGAAAAAAGAAATAATAACATTATTCCTTCAGGAGGAAGAGTTTTTGCATTAAGAAGAACAGGAAAATGTTTTGAAAAAGTAAAGAAAGAATTAATTGAAGATTTTTATTGTATAAAAATGAATGGATTGTATTTTAGAGAAGATATTGAAACAATTGATTTGACATAATATATTTTGGGCTAAGTCTTGGAATGTGCAAGAAAGCTATTGAATTAGAAGCAAATAAAATTTACAAAGTTGTATAAAATTTATTATAGAAAGTATAAATAACAATAACTAGAAATTAGTGAGAAACTAATAATCTAGTTATTTTTTTTGAAATTAAAAAAATTTTTATAAAATTACCGATTTTGGACTTTTAAGTGGCATTTACCTAGTAGAAAGAAAAAAGTAATAAAATTTTTTTATTACTAATAAACTTAAATATCAATATTAAGAAGAGGTAATTTGCATATGAAAATTAAAAATATATGTTTAGACACAAAAAACAACCAATATCAAATAAAAGCTGGAGATATGCTAGTTGAAATGGAATATTCTCCTAATAATAAAAAAATTGAAGAATATATGTTAAATATTTTAAGACAAAAAATAAAATGGGCTGATTTTTCTAATTCGATACGTTACACTACAAAAGAAGGGAGGTAAAAATAATGGCTGGAAGAAAATCAAAATATTCTTCAGAAAATTCAAATACAAAAGGAACAAAAATATGGTCAGTCGCAGTATATATAAGACTTTCACAAGAAGATAGTGACAACGGAGAAGATAAGCAAGAAAGCAACAGTATTACAAGTCAAAAGGCATTATTAAATGAATTTATTGAAGAACATGATGATTTGATTGTTTATGATACTTATGTTGATGATGGTTATACAGGAACAGATTTTAATAGACCTGGATTTCAAAGGTTATTAGAAGATATGAGAAAAGGAAACATCAACTGTGTTCTTGTAAAAGACTTATCAAGACTTGGAAGAAATTATATAGAAGTTGGAAATTATATAGAGCAAATATTTCCACTATTTAATATAAGATTTATTGCTATCAATGATAGTGTAGATAGCTTTAAAAATCCTACAAGCACAAATACAATATTAGTTCCATTTAAGAACTTAATTAATGATGAATACTGTAGAGATACATCGATAAAAATAAGGTCAGCACTTAATGGAAGAAAAAAGAAACGGAGAGTTTGTAGGTGCTTTTCCATCTTATGGCTATATAAAAAATCCAGAAGATAATCATAAGTTAATCATAGATGAAGAATCAGCCGAAATTGTAAGAAAAATTTTTGAATGGAAAGTAAATGAAGGATTAGGGAATTTAAGTATATGTCATAAACTAAATGATATGGGAGTCTTAAATCCAACAGGTTATAAAAAGAAGAAATTAAGTCAAAATTATAACAATTCTAAAATTTTGCAAGAAGATTATTCTTGGTGTCCATCAACAGTTAGAAATATTTTAAAAAATGATATTTACATAGGAAACATCACACAAGGTAAAAGAAGAGTAAAAAGTTATAAAGTTCATAAAGTAGAACAAGTACCAGAAGATGAATGGATTACAGTAGAGAATATGCATGAGGCAATTATAGGGAAAGAATTATTTGATAAAGCACAAGGGCTGAGAAGAGTTGATACTAGAGTACAAAATAGCGGGGAATTAAGTATGTGGGCTGGAATACTAAAATGTGCAGATTGTGGCAGAGCTATGCATAAAAAATATTGTAAAAATAAAAGTGGTACTATTTATGAATATTACATATGTGGCACATATAGAAAAAAGTCCAATAAGTTATGCACAAAGCATACTATAAAAGTGGAAGAATTAGAAAATGCAGTGTTGGAAGCTATTAAATTACATATAGAATTGCTTGTTGATACTGAAAAGTTATTAGAACAAATTAATAAATCAAACACTAAAAAATTAGCGAATGAGAATATGGAAAATATTAAAAGAACAAAAGAAAAGGAGATAGAAAAAATAAGTAATTTAAAAAGATGTTTATATGAAGATTGGAAAAATGAATATATAACTAAAGAAGAATATTTTGAGTATAAACAAAAATATGAAAAAGACATAGATAAAATAAAAAAAATAATAGAGAATCTAGATAAACAAAAAGAAAAACAGGAAGAAATTATAAATGGGAATAGCTTATGGTTAGAAAACTTTAAAGTACATAAAAATATAACTGGATTAGATAGAGATATTATAATAGAGTTAATTGATTACATAGAAGTACATGAAAATAAAAAAATAACCATTCATTTTAAATTTATGAACGAATTGAATAAAATTTTAGAATACATAGATGAAGAAAATAAAGCAAGTATCTTTGAAGAAGTAAAAGAGGCATAATTGTAGTGACAAAATACACCAAGGAGGAGGTGTTGCAGCACCAGTAGGTGGTCAAATATTTAGTGAAATATTACCATATTTAGAAGTAACTAAAGGCAATGAAGATGAAGTTGAAAAGATAGAACAAGTACAGACACCAGATATTTTAGGAAAAACAATTAAAGAAGCAGAAAAAATATTGAAAGAAAGTGGGTTAGAAATTTCAATAAAAAATAATGAAGAAGATATAGATAAGGAAAATACTATAATAAAAAATCAAACACCTAAGGCAGGAATTATTGTAAATCAGGGAAATAATATATATGTAGAATATTAAAAAAATATAAATTGAAATGCTAAATACAATTAAGAAAAGTGAAAAACAAGAAATTATGCTAATTGTAATATTAAAAAAACTAAAAAAACCCTATACAAATAAATAAAATAGTTATATAATGTAAACGATAAAAAGCAAAAATTTGCTCTTTATGAATATTAGTAACCGAAAGGATTGAAAAAAATGGAATTAAAAAGAATATTAGTAGGATTAGAAAATTTAAAAGTAAAAGGAAATTTAGATACAGAAATAAAAGGAATAGCAAAAAGCTCAAATGAAGTAAAAGAAGGATACTTATTTGTAGCTATAAAAGGATTTACAGTAGATGGACATAATTTTATAGAAGATGCCATAAAAAATGGAGCAACAGCTGTAATGGTAGAAGAAGGATGTGACTTAAAGAGCATAAAATTTAAAGAAGATACAATAATTATTATGGCAAAAAGTACAAGAGAAGGATTAGCAATAGTTTCAAGTAATTTTTATAATAATCCATCAACAAAATTCAAGTTAATAGGAGTAACAGGTACCAAAGGAAAAACAACAACAACATATATGATAAAAGAAATATTAGAAAAAGCAGGACAAAAGGTAGGATTAATAGGAACAATTGCAACATATATAAATGGTAAGAAAATAAAAGATAGTGAAAGAACAACACCAGAAAGTTTAGAATTACAACAATTATTTGCACAAATGGTAGAAGAAGGTGTAGAAACAGTTGTAATGGAAGTTTCTTCACAAAGTTTAAAATTAAATAGAGTAGCAGGTTGTAATTTTGATATAGTAATATTTACTAATTTTTCAGAGGACCATATAAGTCCAAAGGAACATCCTGATATGGAAGATTATTTCAATTCAAAATTAAAATTATTTGAAATGTGTAAAACAGGAATTGTTAATACAGATGATTTACATGGAGCAAAAATACCAAGACTATTTCCAGAAAGTAATATAACTACATATGGAATAGATAATTTTGCAAATGTACTTGCTAAAGATATAACAATAACTAACTCATATGTTGATTTTAAAGTAAAAATAAAAGATAGAAATGAAAGAGTAAAAACAGGAATACCTGGAAGATTTAGTGTATATAATTCATTAGCAGCAATTTGTGTTGCACAAAAATTTGGTATTGATCCTGAAGTAGTTAAACAAGCATTATTAGAAGTTAGAGTACCAGGAAGATCAGAAATGGTAGATAATAAATTAGAATTACCAATAATGATAGACTATGCACATTCACCAGAAAGCTTACAAAATATTTTATATGCGACAAAAAGTTATACAAGAGGAAGAGTAATATCAGTATTTGGATGTGGTGGAGATAGGGATTCAAGTAAAAGACCAATAATGGGAGAAATTTCAGGAAAAGTAGCAGATTATACTATAATTACATCAGATAATCCAAGAACAGAGAAACCAGAAGATATCATAAAAGCAATAGAAGAAGGAATATCAAAAACTAAAGGAAAATATGAAGTTGTAGTAGATAGAACAGAAGCAATAGAAAAAGCTATAAAAATGGCAAATAAAAGAGACATAATAATATTAGCAGGAAAAGGACATGAAACATATCAAGAAATTAATAATGAAAAAAATCATTTTGATGAAAGAGAAATCATAAAAGAAATAATTGAAAAAATACAAAAATCAAACGAAAAAAATAAATAAAATACATAAGACATAGGGAAAGGTTGGATTAAGGTGAATTTTGAAACAGAGATATTAATTATATCGTTTGTAATAGCAATAATTTTAGGATTAATAATAATACCAATATTAAAAAAATTGAAAGTAGGGCAAATTGAAAGAGATGATGGTCCAAAATCACATTTAAAAAAACAAGGAACACCAACAATGGGTGGAATTATAATGATGATAACAATGATATTATCAGTAACAGGTACATATGTATTTTTTTCAGTAACAGGAAGGATTGATATAGCAAATAAAATATTGCCAATGTTAATTTTAACATTAGGATTTGGAGTTATTGGATTTATTGATGATTTTAAGAAATTAGTTTTAAAAAATACAGATGGTTTAAAACCAAAATATAAAATGTTAGGATTACTAATAATATCAGTTGCCTTTGTAATATATTTAATACAAGGAGCACATTTAGGAACGGAAATCTTTATACCATTTGTTAAAACATATATAGAGATTCCACTTATATTATATATACCATTTGCAATAATAGTAATACTTGCAACAACAAATGCAATTAATTTAACAGATGGAATAGATGGATTATCATCTAGCGTTTCAGCAATAATTGTAACAACTTTAGTTATAATTGGAATTTCAATAGGATTACCAGAGGTATCAATATTTGGAAGCATAATAATAGGAGCAATATTAGGATTTTTAGTATTTAATCTTCATCCTGCAAAAGTGTTCATGGGAGATACAGGTTCCTTATTACTAGGAGGAGTTATATCTGCATTAGCACTATATATGAAAATGCCATTAATATTATTAATAATAGCATTAGTACCAGTTCTAGAAACTTTATCTGTAATATTGCAAGTAATATACTATAAAAAAACAGGAAAAAGATTATTCAAAATGGCACCATTACACCATCATTTTGAATTATCAGGATGGAAAGAAAATAAAGTTGTAATAATATTTAGTACAGTAACACTTTTATTATGTATAATAGGATTACAAGCAATATAGCTTACAAAAGACTTTAAAAAGGGAGGTTTATATGACCAAAAAGAAAACAAATAAATTTTCAAGTTTTTTGAATAATCCCGTAGATTTTACTTTAGTTGTAGTAATATTGTTATTACTGTCACTAGGTTTAGTAATGGTATTATCTGCAAGTTCTCCATCAGCACTATCAGATGGAAATAGTTATTCGTATTTCATTAAACAAGCGATATTTGCTGTTGCAGGATTAGGAATGATGGTAATTATTTCTAAAATTGATTATAGATTTTACAAGAAATATTATATATTAGCATATGCAGTATCTATATTATTACTAATTGCAGTTTTAGCAATAGGAAAAAATGTAAATGGTGCAACTAGGTGGATATATATAGGTACAGATGCATTATCAGTGCAACCATCTGAAATTGTAAAATTTTTAATGATAATATTTTATGCAGCAATGTTAACTAAAAATAGGGATAGATTAGAAAAGTATGGTAAAGGTTTTTGGTTTCACTTTGCATTAGTTTTACCAATAATAGGATTATTAATAGCAGAACCACATCTTAGTGCATCTATTGTAATAATAGGAATTATTTCAATAATGATGATAGTGGCAGGATGTAAATTCTGGCATTTCTTGGCAACAGGAGTAGTAGCTGGTATTCCAGTTTTAACATTATTAATAGTTAAAGCACCATATAGATTGCAAAGAGTAACAACATTTTTAGATCCTTGGAAGGATATGAGAGGAGATGGCTGGCAAGTTATTCAAAGTTTGTATGCTATTGGTTCAGGAGGATTATTTGGAGCTGGACTTGGTGAAAGTAAACAAAAATATTTATATATTCCAGAGCCACATAATGATTTTATATTTTCAATATTAGCTGAAGAACTAGGATT
>OLOF01000745.1_pt1 | contig 10547 bp, 6 predicted proteins | sample 1643121 | NCBI WGS metagenome assembly OLOF01 (sample SAMEA3136677, study PRJEB25190) | human gut metagenome | biome: human gut; feature: human-associated habitat; material: faeces | place: Austria | collected 2013
TATTTTATAATATCCTTCTTTATATTCAAAATAAAATTTTTGAGCCGCTACATTTCCATAATTCCATATATCTACTTTTGCACCATTTGCTTTATCGCTTCCTGCTACTTCTAATGTTTTATTACTATCAACTCCTACTGCTATTTTGTATATTCCATTTTCTTGTACTTTTTCTTCTTTGTTTATGTTATATAAATAAAACATTTGATTATCTGTACTTTGTGTATTCAATAAAACTATATTAGCACCATTAACTATGTTTCCTTGGATACTAATTGACAAATTTGGAGCACTTAATGGCGAAATTAACCAACCGTTTTTCTTGCTATCTCTTAATATCCATTTTTGTCCATCTAATCCAATATAATCTGATTGCACTATTTCTGCATTTTCTTTTAATTCATTATCTTTAACTGTTAAGCTCTTTCCTGTATGTCTTGCAGTTATTTTATAATATCCATCAATATATTCAAAATTAAATTTCTGTGCTGTTGCATTTCCATAATCCCACAAACCTACTTTTGCATTATTTTCTTTACTACTTCCTGCAATTTCCAAAGATTTATTAGGATCAGCTCCTACACATATTTTATATATTCCAATTTTGTCTTTGCTTTCATTTGTGCTAATTAATTTATCATTATAAGTAGCTGTTTCATTTGATTCAGTTTTATTTGTTTCACTATTATTTAATTTATTTTTACTTGTTTCGTTTCTATTTAATTCATTTTTATTAGTTTGAACATCATTTATCTCATTTTGTTGTATTTGATTTGTTCCTACTTTATTTGTTTGAGTTTCATTTTTAGAAATTTCATTTGATTTTATTTCATCTTCTTGAATTTTATTTGTTTGAACTTCGTTTCTCTCATTTTCATTAGTTTGAACTGTATTTTCATGTAGTGTCTTATTTTGTGTTACTTCATTTTCTTGCATTTTGTTTTGCAAATTTCCACTTGCATATACTAAAAAATTACTAGCACTAAATATTATTGTTATAATAATTATTATGAATATTCTTACTATTTTTTTCATACTCATCCCACCTAAATACTAATATTATCACTATAATACTATATAAATTTTTGTATGTCAATTTCTATTTTTCTTTTTTTCTTGCCAATTTATAACATTTTATTTTAGTTTTTTTACACATTTTTCACTGCTTTAAATCTTATAATTTTTACTTAATGAGATCTAAAAAATCGCCATAAAATAAATTTTATATTTTATAACGATTTTTCTTTTATCATATATAATGTTCAATTTTTTCTAGACATTTCATCTTAAAATAAACAAATATATAATGTATTTCCTTCAAATACAAGTTGGTCTTGATTATAAAGATCCCAATTCTCCCCTGCAAATCTTTCTATTATATTACTTGGAGTTTCTACTTTATTATATTTTTCTCCACTATAAAATTCCATTACTTCGATTGCAGACCATTCTATTACCATACTTCTTACATTTGAACTCTCCATAGTAGGTTGTCCATTATAATAATTTGAAGGATTTTTATCCCAAGCTAATCCTATATTTTCTATTTTTATTTGATTTTCATTTTCATATTCATATATTTCTTCAATAATTGACTTAGCTACATTTCTGTCTAAATATGCAGATGCTCTATTTTCAGTAGAAGCATATATAAAATAAATAGAATTCATTACTACTAAAAAAGTTGATATAAACACTAATATTTTGTTAATAATTTTTTCAGATTTATTTGTATTATTTTTATCAGCTTGGTTTTGCATTTTACATATTATATATAAAATCAGTATTCCTAAAACCGAAGCAAAACTTGGAACCATTCTTGGTTGTAAATACTGTTGCTCTTGTGGAGTTACTATTACTGGTAATAAAGGCATAATAAATGCTAAGAAAATTAACATTACATATTCTAAAATATTAAAATATTTTTTACTTTTATATACATTATAAATAAATACTATGCTTATAATACCTATAATTCCTAAATATAGTCCTTTCGGAATTAAATTAAATGTATTATATGCCATCAATGCTCCGTACTCAATAATAGTATTTATAATTTCACTTATTTGTGGAATTATAGTTGCTCTCATACTACTATTTTGAAGGTTCTCTATGATTTTAACTACTCCTAAATTTATTACAAGTGAAATTCCATATATTAATCCTATCATTAAAGCATCTTTGACTATTTTCTTTATATCATCATTGTTTCTATAGCTTTCCATAACTAAGGCTACTAATACAAATAAAGCTATTGTAGACTGATAAGCAAATGATGCTAAAAGCACTAATGCCCAACTCCATATATATCTATGTTTCACATTTGAATTAAATATACAAGCTGCAATAATAGAAAGTAATATTGATAATCCCATTATTCCTGACTCTGCGAACATCATCAGTTCACAATTTGAGAATGTGAATATAATTGAAAATGATACTAACCCTATTAGTATATTCCAAAACACTGACTTTTCTTTTTGTAACAATTTTATAGAATATCTATAAAGTATAAACCAAGATAAAGCCATGCTTCCAATTGCAATTACACTCATAATTTTTAAATTTGTTAATAAAGTTATATCTAAAACTTGTGATATCCATAACTCTAATGCACTAAATATTCTTGCTGAATTTAAAAAATGTAAAAGATATTTATGATATCCATATGAATTTAAGCAATAAGTATCTGCTGCAAAATGTGTTCTTAAAAAATTTGCACATATTATTATTGAAAAAATCGTCATTCCTATGAATATATAAATGTCTTTTTTATTATTTAGTATTTTTTCTTTTATGTTTATATTAGTTTTTTTTTCATTTTTTTTAAATGCAAAAAACTTACTAAAAAAGAAATTTAATACTATTACAATAATTGTTAAGCTTAGTTTAACTGGTGCAAAAGGTAAATTCATTAAACTATATAATATAATTACCCCACCTTGTTCTATTATCATAGTCACAGCTCTACCTAAAATAAATTTTATAAATTCATTTATCTTTTCTGTTTTATTACTAGCTTGACTTTCAAATACCCATTTACGGTTTGTGAAATATGCAAATATTATAGAAGCCATAATTCCAATTGCACTAGCCCAAGCTCCATTTATATTGAATACTCCTTCTAGAAATAAAGAAATTCCTAGATTTACAAGTGTTGTCAACACTCCAAAAATTATATACATTATTACTTGTTTATTTAAAAATTTCTTTGCTATACTTTCTATTTTGTCTTTCATCTTTTCTCCTTTACTTACATTTCCTCTGCAAATTTCTTTTGTAATTTATGGAAAATTAAGTATCCTATAAAACATAGCGCTATACTAAAAGCAAATACAATTCCTAATGATACTAAATCTGGTTCTTGTTTATAGTAAAATATGTTTCTATAAGCATTTATAATATATGTCATTGGATTGTATTGAATAATCCATTGAAAACTTTCTGGTATTTGTCCTGGTGCATATACTATTGGTGTAGCATAAAAGAATAATTGTAAGGCTATATTAATAAAGTGTTGTAAATCTCTAAAAAATACTGTTACACTTGATACTATAAAAGATATTCCTATTAATAAAAAATATTGTATTAATAATATAAGTGGATAAAATATTACATATTTTGTTATTCCTACTCCATATCCAATTACAAAAGCAATTATAATTAATGTTGATATAGCAAAGTTTATAGCTTCACTAGTTACTACTGATATCGGCAATATCTCTCTTGGAAAATACACTTTTTTTACTATATTTCCATTTTCAATAATAGTAAATGCTGTTCTTGATATTGCAGAAGAGAAAAATGTCCATGGTATTAATCCACAACAAATAAATACTGTATAATTATCTATTCCACCACCACGCATAAGAAGTGGAAATACTAATGCATATACTGCAATTTGTAAAAGTGGATTTAAAAATGACCACACTACTCCTAATATAGAATTTTTATATTTTCCTCTTACATCTTTACTTATACTTGTTTTCAAAAGTTCCCTATAATCATATAAGCTTTTAAAAAATCCCATTTATTCTTCCTCCTATTTTGTTTCCTCCAAATATTTTTCTATTACTTCGTTTGTAGCTCCATCCATTTTGATAACTCCATTGCTAAGCCAAACTGATCTATCACATAATTCTTGTGCTGATCCTAAACTATGTGTTACAAATACCATAGTTTTTCCTTCTTTTTTTAGTTCTTTCATTTTATTTATACACTTAGCTTGGAAATGTTGGTCTCCTACTGATAAAATTTCGTCAACTAGTAAAATATCAGCATCTACATTTATTGCAACAGCAAAAGCTAATCTCATAAACATTCCAGAAGAATAAGTTCTTACTGGGTTATCTATATAATCTCTTAATTCTGAAAATTCAATAATTTGTTCTAATCTGTCATCTATTTGTTTTCTTGTTAAGCCAAATATTGAAGCATTAAAATATATATTTTCTCTTCCAGAAAAGTCTGCATGAAAACCTGCTCCAAGTTCTAGTAAAGAAGTTAATTTTCCGTTTGTGATAATTTTTCCTTTATTAGGATAAATTATTTTAGTCATAAGTTTTAATAATGTTGATTTTCCACTTCCATTTACACCTATTAATGCAACAGCTTCACCTTTTTTTATATTAAGATTTATACCTTTTAAAACTTCTCTTACTTCTTTTCTATTTCTTTTCCAAAAAAGTAGTTTTTCTTTTATGCTATTTGCTTTATCTAAATATACATCAAAGGTTTTATATACATCTTGTACTTCTATTGCGTATTCTTCTTCATTATTTTTCACTTTATTTACCTCCTTTTATCTTACGAATTCCTTTATATACTACATTCTTAGTGCCTCTTAAAAAAGCATATCCTGTTTTTCCTAATCTTAAAACTATTTTATTATTTTTAAATACTTCTCTCATCCTTCTTTTAAATGTTGGTCTGTCATATAAAGCATAAAATATTAATCTAACTAATTTACTATGATTTTCTAAATCTATCACATTATTATAATCTAAGTAGCTATTATTAGTTACTGTTATGTTTCCACCACTTATTAAAGAATTCATATTTCTTTGATTTCTAAATCTTCTTTCTTTTAGCCAATCTTCTGTAATTGGTTTTATTTCTTTACTTCTTACAGTATCTTCAAAACCGATTGAATCAAACATTAGCATATCAATAGTTTTTGAAGAATTTATATATGACATAAATGGTAATGATATATAATAATCTTGGTAATATAATTTTTTATAATCTTCACCAAATATTTCTAATATATCGTTTACAAATTGTTTTGCAGCATTTTGCATAACACTAATTATATATTTTTCTTGATAAGTTTTATTATTTTTTTCTAGAATTGGTTTTACTTCTTCTCCTGTTAAATCATATCCTATTGTAGAAGGCGCTAATTCTGAAATAATAGACTCATATGCAAATCCAGTAACTGCTGGTTTAGCATCAAAATATGTATTTAGTTTATATCCTGCTACATCTGAATATTTCATAGCTTCATCTTGATTTATATTTAGGAAATATGTGTCTATTGGCTTATTACATAAAATTGATAAATACATTTCTGGTCGTCCACTATATCCTATATCAAATGTTGCAGACTTGTCCTCAAAATATTTTCCGAAAAAAACTTTTAATTTTTCAATCTTTTCATTGTTTTTATTTTCATCAAATAATTCGTCAATTATTATTTTTACAAGTTTACTGAATTTTTGTCTTGTTTTAATGTCTTTTTCATATTCAATACCGTTTTTTTCTATTATTTCTTTTATTTTTTCTTCTGGATAATCTTTTAAACTTTGTTTTACATATTTTATTATATATTTTGGATTATGATTTTCTATATTTATAATATCTGTTAATTTATATAAATCCATTTTATCTATTACTATTGCAGATATTAAAGCTTTTCTTGATACTCTTAGGTATTTTGCTTCTGGTACATTTTTATAATATTTTTTAAAGATATTATAAATGTAGAATATACTAAAGAAATGGAAGATGCTTTAGATAAGATTGCTATAAAAGCTAAATTTTTATATCCTTTATTTTCAGTTTCTCTTAATAACCAATTAGTAACACCAAACATATACATTCCTACTGCATAATAGCCAATTAAATATGGGTCTATATTAAAATCAGATTCTCTATTAAATGTTCTAAATGGATTATCAAAATATTTATTTGCTACAACTGCTATCATTGTTCTTATTCCGATAAAATTCATACTTGTTTGATTATCTCTCCAAAATGGCATACTTGTATATAGCATTTGTGCTAAATTGTTTGTTGTATTTTTGTCTAACATAATATCTGTGGTTTTAGGAAAATAAATAGAATTTATTTTATGTTTTTTTGCCATTTCATAATCTGATCTATAATTATCTCCAATATGTACTATGTTGCTAGGCTCGATGTTTTCTTCTTTTATTACTTTTTCATATAAATTTCCTGTTGATTTTGTCTTCATTTCTTCGCAAGATAGATATATTTTATCTATTTCGTTAAAACCATTTGTTTTTAATATTTGTTCTATAACATCTAATGGTAAATACATATCAGAAGTACAAATAACTTTTTTTCCTAAATATTTAGCTAATTTATATATTGAATATGCTGTTTCTCTTCTTTTACAAAATCTTAATTCCAACTCAATTTCTTTCTTTTTTAAATGTTCTGCAATTTCTTTTCCTACATCATATTCTTCTTCAATTATCTCATATATTCTATCTAATTTAACTTCTTCTTTTTTATTTTCAAAAGCTTCTGTTCTTGCTAAAACTTCACTTTCTTCTCTAATTCTTGCAAAATCAATACCAACATTCTTAGATAATTTTCTATAATCATCATTTAAAAACGTAAATAAATCTTTTGGGTATAAAAATGGTCTTGTTATTAAAGTATCAAAAATATCGAAACTAACTATTTTGGTTTCTTCTTTCATAATCTTGTCTTTTATTTTATCCAATCCTTCATTCCAAGGAGTCTCTACTGAACTAAAGAAACCAGCATTTCTAACTTCAAATTGTTTTGGACAAAATTTCTCAAACATTTTCTCTAGATTTTCTTTTTCTTCTTTATTAAATTTTAAATTTAATAAATATGATTTATGCATTTGGCAATATAAAGCTCTCCATTTTTCAAATCTAACTTTATATTCCTCATAAATCCCTTTTTCCTTTAAAAAGTTTTCAACGAAAGAAAAAGAGGTTGTTAAATCTTCAATATTTTTACTAGCCTTTTTGAAAGTAATATCATTTATAGATGTAGATGCTCCATCATGTTTTGTATAGAAAAATGCAACTCTATCTACTTTAGTAACTTTTTTAGCATAATAAAACAACACATTTGAAAAAGCAAAATCTTCTGTCATTATTAAATGTTTTTTAACTTTTTTATATTCAACTACTGCTCTTTCCCATATTTCTCTTGAATATATCTTATTTGGTGTTATATGCCAAGCAAAATTTAATCCCTCTTGATTGTAAAATTCTTGATAACACTCTTTACCATTTAACTCTTCAAAAGGAAATTCAAAAAGATTATATATTCTTCTATCATTTTCTGCATAATCCATAACTAATTTTGAGAAAACAATATCAGAATTTGTTTCTTCTGCTTTTTCTATTAACTCCCTATAAAAATCATTAGATGCATAGTCATCTGCATCTAAAAATGCTATATAATCTCCTGTTGAATTTTCAAATCCTGTAACTCTTGCTTGAAATAGTCCTTTATTCTTTTCATGTTCTACATATTTTATTCTATTATCTTTTAATTTATATTCTTCTGCAATTTCTTTACAATTTTTTGGCGATCCATCATTTACTATTATTAATTCCAAATTTTTATATGATTGTTTTACTAGCGAATTTAAACATTTAGGTAAAAATTCTTCTGAATTATATACTGGTATGATAACTGAAATTTTTTTATTTAACTGATTAGTAGACATACTAATTCTCCCACTCCTAACTTATTTTAATCTTCATGATTAAATATTTTATTTATTTTTTGTGCATATTTCCAACTCTTGCTACTATATATTTCTTCTATTTTCTTCTGTAATTCTCTATTTTCCTCTTCTATCTTTAGTTTTTCATTTTCTTCTGTAATATTGGCTTCTAATAGTTCTTTATTTTCTTTTTCTATTTTTTGAATCCAATCATATTTTGCTTTTATATCAACATACTGATTTTCTATTAAATCAGTCCCCTTTTTTATAATACCAAATAAATTAATCCAATCAAATTTAATTTGTGCTTCATCTGGAATATTTATATAATTCTTATAGCAATCTAATTTTTGTGTTGCAATTTTATAATTTTCCTCTATTAATTCTTTTCTATTTTCTCCTAGTTGTAATATTATATCAACACATTCTTCAGCAGTAATAACTTCCATATTATCACCTGAAAAATTTTCTTCTAATGCTAAATTAATATTTTCTTTTGTAATAATTCCATTAATACCATTATATCCTGTAACAACTACCGGAACTTTCATTGCTATACCTTCTAAAATACATCTATCAACCCCTAATAATAAATCTGCATTTTTTAAATATTTTATAATATCTGTTTGTGGTCCTAATAAGTTTATTGTATCTGATGGCAAATGCAAATCTTTTATATGTTGTTTAATTTTTGTTTCTGTACTTTCTTCTCCACCACCAACTATATATAATTTAGCTTCATTATTATTTTCATATATTTTAGTATATATTTCTATTCCCTCAAATATTGTATTTATTTTTTCTTCATTAAGTCTAGATATTATATAAATATTATTCATTTTCCCACTATACTTTGGCTCTAAATTCATATATTTTTCAAAGTCTATTCCATTATGAACAATTACATATTTTTCTTTTTGTATTTCATATTCTTTTTGTGTAAATTTAGCAACTTTCGGTGTAATCGCAATTATTTTATATGCATTTCTAAAATAAATCGGAAATAAAGTTTTATATAAAGGATATTTCCATGTATAATATTTTTTTGTATCCCTAATTCCATGTTCATATGCAAAATAAGGTATTTTTGTTATAAATGCAGCTAACATTACTGTTGGTATACATTGATATTTATGAATATGAATTTCTGTTATTTGTTTTTCTTTTATTATCTCTACTATTTTCTCTATCTTTTTTGAGTCAATTTCATTTTCTTCAGGAAATTCAAATTCTATATAATTTCCTCCAAGTTCTTTTACTTTGTCAGAATATGCTCCTTTACCTGCTATTACAAAAACATTAAATCCCTTTCTTCTAAATGCTGTAATTTGATTTAATATTACAGTTTCTACTCCACCAATTCCCATAGAATTATTACATAATAAAATATTTTTCATAACATCACCTATGTGCCCTTTATTTCTTTCATATTATACCCTCTATAAAATTCTTTGTCAATAAATGTACCTCTATTTAAACCTCATATTGGTTTTGATTTTCCCTGGTAAATATAACAATACTATTAATACTCGATTAAAAATATTTTTTACATCTTTTAGTTCTATTTTTTTATTTGTTAGTATGCTAAATAGTATATAATGTTTTATTGCATACATTCTTTTATTCCATAAAGTTCCTTTAAAATCTCTTTTTAGTATTTCATAAAAATAATAATAATATCCAACAGGATTTTCTTTAAATTGTTTATTTAGATTTTTAGTATACCCATTTTCTTGATATTCACAAATCATAATTGGAAAATTAAAACACAACATCTCATTATCATCATCCATTTCATAGTATAACCTTGCTTCTGTTATAAATCTTTCTCCATTTTCTAATTTGTGTTTATATTGCTTCCTAATTTTTGATATAAATAAAATTGCTTTTTCTCCTTGGTCATTTTCTTTATAATGTAAATCGAATAGAGTTGTCCTTCCTTTAGTAAAGCTATTTCCTATATTTTCTCCATTTGTACTATGTTTTAAAAAACATAATCCATATATATTTTTTTCGTTAGCTGTTTCGTTTATTTTTTCTGACATTATTTTAAAGGCTTCATCTGAAAAATAATCATCTGAATCACAGTCTATCATATATTCTCCTGTTGCCTTTTCTACTAGATTGTTTATAGCTACCATTTTACCTTGATTTTTTTGCTTGTAATATTTTACTTGAATGTGTGGTTCTTGTTCTTGAATAAAACTTTTTATTTTTTGCTCTGTTTGGTCTGTTGAACCATCATCCATTATTAGCCATTCTATTTCTACACCATACTCAGAATTTTTTACTAGACTTTTATATAGTCTTTCTAGTAATTTTTCTCTGTTATATGTAGGTGTTAGTACTGATATTTTCATTTTGGTCTCCTATTTGTTATATAAATTTGTTGTTTATTTGTAATTTGCATTTTGGATTTATTTTAGATCTATCATTTATTTTATAATTTATAGTTTTTATTAATTTATTATTTTCTTTCACATTTTATTATATATTTTATCTATTTATTTTTATACTCTATTTTTGTAATGATTTTATCAATTTTTCTAGGATTAGTCAAGGTTTGCAATATGTTTTATACATATAA
>OLOF01000746.1_pt1 | contig 10543 bp, 9 predicted proteins | sample 1643121 | NCBI WGS metagenome assembly OLOF01 (sample SAMEA3136677, study PRJEB25190) | human gut metagenome | biome: human gut; feature: human-associated habitat; material: faeces | place: Austria | collected 2013
AGGTACTTGTCTTTTTCAGCATTTCGTCCACTGCATCCTCATACAGATCCCATTTTTCACGGTTGCGCCAGTCCTCTTCTGTAATCTTCCACTGCTTCTCCGGATTGTTCTGGCGTTCCGTAAAACGGGCAAGCTGAGTATCCTTGTCAATCTGCACCCAGAATTTAATGATCACAGCTCCCCAGTCAGAAAGCTCCTTTTCAAACTCATTGATCTCATTGTATGCCCTTTTCCAGTCATTTTCTGTACAAAAGCCCTCCAGACGTTCCACCATCACTCTTCCGTACCAGGTGCGGTCAAAAATCGCAATATGACCGTCTTTGGGAAGTCTTGTCCAGAAACGCCAGAGATAATGCCGGGCCTTCTCATGAGGCTCCGGACTGGCAATGGGATGTACTTCATAGCCTCTGGGATCCAGAGCTCCTGTTATCCTCTTTATATTTCCGCCTTTGCCTGCCGCATCCCAGCCTTCATAGGTAATGATCACCGGCACTCTCTTCCGGTATAAACGATTATGCAGCTCCCCAAGATGTTTCTGAAGCTGCTTCAGCTCATGATGATACTCTTCCTCGTTCAGTTCTTTCCCCTGAAGCTCTACTTCTGCCAGCTTTGGCATTTTTACCAGAGGAAAAACATTCTGAAGCAGAGGCGAAGAATGCAGACGGTTCTGCATGGCAATCTCAATACTGCTGATCATGGTATCCAGCACCTGAAGCTCCGCCCATTTCCGGTTTCCTGCATCAATAATATACCAGGGCGAGGAAGGAAGATTCGTATCCTTCATATAGCGGTCAAACACTTTTTTGCATTTTCCATAGTGTTTATTCTGCCACCGATCAAATTTTGTTACACGCCACTTTGTGTCCTCCTCTTCCAGAAGACCTTTCATGCGGGAATCCTGTTCTTCTCTGTCAATGTGCATAAAAAATTTCAGCACCAGATACCCGTTATCTGTAAGCTGCCGCTCAAAACGCCGAACACTTTCAATTCTTTTTTCATATTCTGCTTCCGTAAGCTTTTTCTTCAAAACCTCTTCTGTTGTCTGCTCCATCCAGCCGGAATCCAGAAAAGTGAACTTTCCTTCTTCCGGAATCTGCTTCATGTAACGATACAAAAAAGGCTTTCGAAGTTCCTCTTCTGACGGAGATGCCATAGTTGCAACCTTAAAGAATCTGGGATCAATATTTTTTATCACCTTTCCGATCACACTTCCCTTTCCAGCCGCTGCCCATCCCTCAAAAAGTACCAGCACCGGAAGCCGGTGCTCCTTGATCTTTGTCTGGAGATCATAAAGCCTGTTCCTGTTTTTATCAAGCTGCTCCTCAAATTCCCGTTTTTCCGGAATCTCACCCGGCATCCATTCCTTCAGCATATGCTCACCCCGTTTCTCAGAATTTTCTGTTTCGCCTATATTAACTGTTTTTATTTGTAGTATAACATTATTTTCTGTTAAATTCTATGAGATATACATTTTTTCATTATATATATCAATGCTTTTTCCAAGCCATACTCTCATAAATTCATATTTCAAAAAGTTTTCACTACATCTATAACAAAATTTTACATCTTCCACCTAAAATACTCATGCAAATATTTTCTATCACAGCAGCATAAACCGCATCACTTTTTTAATCCTATAAAAATGCAGATTATATAATACCTACATTTCGATAATATATAACCTGCATTTTGAGCCGTCACATTTTTATTTACTTTAATCCAGATGAAAAACTTTTTTGAGATTCACACAAACAGGACTATTATCGGGATTTGTTTCCATAATATCTGCCATATAATCCCACCATTTTTTATTTATCTCTGTTTCTGCGCCCTCACGCCAAAGCTTTTCATCCTCAATCTCAATATAACCAAAAAGTATTAATGAATTGGGATCCAAAAAAATTGTGTAATTTTTTCCACCATACCTATGTATCATCTCTTTCATTTCCGGCCAGAGAAGATTATGACGTTTTTCATATTCCACTTCCTGACCTTCATATAATTTTCTTGTAATCCCTTTATCATTTTTCTTCCTCCGAAATAGTGCCTTCTGATTTTCTTTGTCCGGGAATAGCACACTAATGTCTCTGTGTTATTCCCGATTCCAAGGGTATTTCCAATTAACAATGAATTTCCAAATCAATAAACATCCTTCCACTCATCAATATTGGACGAATCAAACCTAAACGGAGCTCCCAGAATTACTTCTGTTCCTCCATCTGACGCCTCAATAACTTCATAATCACCAAGTTCTCCGGCAGTGAATTTATCTCCTGATACTCCTGTAATTTCTTCATTTACCAATGCAATTGAAGTATAGGCACCTAACCTTCCAACATCAACTGGATTCCAAAGAAACATATATGGACAAGAATGGGCTTCATCATCACCAATATATTCAGACATTTCTGAAGGCAATCCCAAGCCTGTCAGCTTGCAGGAAGCCCCTGAATCCTGAAGTACCTTAGCCGCTGATGCAATTCCTACTGTTGTCGGTGCACAGATCACCTTTAAATCCGGATAATTTTGTAAAAGTGCCTGTGTAACATCTGTTGATTTCTGTGGTTCATCATCGCCATATGCAATCTCCACAAGTTCCAGCTTACTGTATTTATCTTCTTTCATCACTTCTTTCATAGCCTCAATCCATGCATTCTGATTTGTAGCCTGTGAAGTAGCAGAAAGTATCGCCCATTGTCCTTCTCCGCCGGAAATATCCAGCACCGCATCCATCAAGGCTTCCCCTATCTCTTTCGTTCCTGCTTGATTTACAAAAGTCATTCTGCTTGCAGGATTAACTTTTGCATCCAGACAAGACACTTTAATTCCAGCGTCCATTGCCTCACTAAGACATGCCTGAAGTGCATTTTCATCATTACCTGCAATACAGATTGCATCCATTTCCATTCAAAAGAATCGGTGCATCAATCGCTTCTCCCTCACTACTACAATATATTTATGGTTAATACCCCTTACAGCCAGTAAGGAATTACCCATCTTGTTGCTTAAGCTGTTAGAATGATAAGAGCAATCGGTATAGCGGATCCCTCCTTGGACTTTGCGTCCGTAGATTAGTCTGCTAACCAGCTCTTCATTCGCAGCGTTCGTTTTATGCAGGTTGAACCACCTTTAGGGTGCGTTCGTGTCACACCACAGTAGATTGAATAGGCAATGAGTAAAACTGGTACTGACCAATTGCAATCTCAAATAAGGAGTGACATTTCTATGAATATGAACGCAGTAGGTATCGATGTCTCCAAGCGGAAAAGCACTGTGGCAATCCTCCGTCCTGGTGGAAAGGTTGTTGTAAAACCCTTCGATGTTCCCCACTTGTCTACTAATTTCCAGTCTCTTGAAAAGCTCATCAGAGAATTGGATGGCGAGACTCGCATTGTCATGGAGTGCACTGGACACTACTATGAACTGGTAGCACGGGAACTATCCCAGGCCGGCTTTTTTGTAAGCGCTGTGAACCCTCAGATCATCCGTAACTTTCAGGGGCTGGACAATCCCCTCCGTAAAGTCAAGACCGATAAGGCGGATTCCGTAAAGATCGCACGTTACACTCTTGACAGTTGGGCTAATCTGAAACAATATAGTCTTATGGATGAATTACGTTCCCAACTCAAAACCATGAACCGCCAGTTTGATTTCTACATGAAACATAAAACTGCCATGAAGAATAACTTGATTGGTCTCATTGACCAGACCTATCCCGGTGCCAACACCTATTTCGACAGCCCTGCCCGCGAGGACGGCAGCCAGAAATGGGTGGATTTTATTGACACTTACTGGCATGTGGATTGTGTCCGCAAGATGTCTTTGAGCGCTTTTACAGACCACTATCAGAAGTGGTGCAGCCGCAGGAAGTACAACTTCAGCAAGTCAAAAGCCGAAGAAATCTACGGAAAAGCAAAGGAGCTTATTCCCGTGCTTCCAAAGGACAGCTTTACCAAACGCATCATCAAACAGGCGATAGAACAATTAAACACCGCGTCGCAGACCATTGAGCAGCTTCGTTCACTTATGAATGAAACAGCTTCCAGACTGCCGGAATATCCTGTTATCATGGCGATGAAAGGCGTAGGCCCGTCCCTCGGCCCGCAGCTCATGGCTGAGATTGGAGATGTGACACGTTTCACTCACAAAGGAGCCATCACGGCATTTGCCGGAGTAGATCCAGGCGTGAATGACTCCGGAGATTATTCCCAGAAAAGCGTACATGCTTCCAAACACGGTTCGCCAGTGCTGAGAAAAACTTTGTTTCAGATCATGGATATATTGATCAAAACCAAACCGGATGATGCCGTATATCGGTTCATGGATAAAAAACGGTCCGAAGGCAAGCCGTATTATGTCTATATGACTGCCGGAGCTAATAAATTTTTACGAATCCACTATGGTCGGGTGAAAGAATATCTTTCATCGCTTCCAGAATCCGAATAATTCCACAACACTTTTTCAGACCAGCACAGGTGTGGTGGTCTTATTGTGATTCCCATTTTTTCAACCTGTATAAATTTTTCAATGTTCATCAATTTAGCCTTGACTTTTTATTTGCAGGCTAATGTTAAATTTTAAATGGCCATCTCTCGTCTGTGTTACTCCAAGAGTTGTCACCTTTCCCGGCTGTACCTTTGCTTCTACCGAAACACCGCTTCCACGCTTTCCGTGATAAATTCCCATCCCCCGAAGAATTGGTTTCCCTTTTGAAATTGCAAAATGAAATGGACCATCATGTCCCAGAATCATGGTGTCTCTGTTAAAATCAGCGGCAACAATCTCACAAAAACTTCCACCCGTACCACATATATCTGCAATTTTCATTGCCAGAGCTGTTTTTATATCTCCCTCTCCTGCACATGCAATTCCCCTCGCATTCAACAGTGAAAATCCTACAATAAATCCACTTTGTACTGTTTCAAAATAATCATCTCGTCCATGATAATAATACGATACACTGTCCAAATTTCTATCACGTACCATTTTCTCCTGAGCAGATGCAACTCTGGCTGACCAGTTTAATTGATCTTGTGAGGGCTTTCTCGCAATAGGATCTGAGGGAGAATCCCCGGAAATTTCAAAAAAATCCTGTATTTGCTGTAATTTTTGCTGTACCTCTTTCTCTGTCACAGATTTCAGATAATAATCCAGATCGCTCATCTCTAAAATTTCAACGTCCATGCCTGTCTGTGCCTGCAGCATAGTAAAATCACTGTACATATCCAGCATTCCGCTGTAATATCCTCCCAAAAGTCCAAACCTGCTCCACTTTAATGTTCTTTGTACAGAAGCAGCTACACACCATTCTTCAATTTCTTTCCATGCTTTCATTGCTTCTGGCCTTTTCTCCGTCACTTCATCTGCCTTGGCAAATGTCGGAGTTTCATAAAGTCCAAGTAATCCATTTACTACACGAAACGGAATACCAGCTCGATTAAATGCATTTGAAATCTCCGGCACAGAACATCCTACGCATTGGGCCAGCCAACGATCTGTGCCTGTAATCTCATATGCCATTTCTGGTGTCGGCTGCAAATTCAAAATCACTACCGGTGCCTTATTAATCTGATGTACCGGCAGCACACAGGCACTTGTATAGTAAGTAGCTGCATGAGAAAAAACAATATCTACATTACTTTTGTTAAAAAACTCTCCTGCAGTTCTGCCTTTTTCCTCTGTATCTACCATTCCAAAATTATAAACCTCACCCCATTGGCTGAGTTTCTTTTCAATAAATTTATTATATCCGATCAGGCAGTTATAAAGCCCTTCAAACTGTTCCCAATATGTGCATAAGCCAGCACTGTAGAAACCAATTCTGGCTCTTTTAGGTTCTTTTATTTTTTTCAGATTGCTCATATTTTCACTCCTTATACTGTAATCTTGTTATCGTATTTCATCGTTTACAACCTGATTATATACTGATATAATTTAGAATACATCAAACTATATTTGCATAAAATATCATAATCTTGCTTTTACTGGAGGTTCTTATGAGAAACTCAGCTACACATGAATATATGGAAAATCTGAACTTCAGCTGGACAGACGATTCTATTCGTTTTATCAACACCGCCACTCCCAAAGCCCGTCAGACCTTCTTTTATGTACAGGAAGCAGGTGATTTCTCTACTTTTCCCCCTTACTTTACAGAAAGAGAAAATCTGAACAGTTTTCTTTTAATATATACCTTGTCCGGAAAAGGTCTGTTAAAATATCAGAACAATACTTTTACCCTTTTCCCCGGTTCTCTTGCCTATATCGACTGTATGAACCATCACTATTATGAATGTCTCAAAAAACAGCAGTGGAAATTTTTATGGCTTCATTTTAATGGTCCTTCTGCATTAGGATATTACGAAGAATTTCTACGCAACAATTTCCGTATTCTGGATTCCCTTGATCCTTTTTTTATGGAAAGTACCCTGCGCCGTATTCTTTCTATTACACAAAAAAAGGATCTCCATTCAGAGATCCTTATATCTAGCCTGATTACTGAAATTCTCACACAGATTTTAATTGAAAATGAAACAGAACAGCTTTGTCTTGGATTAATGCCTGATTTTCTGAATACTGCTCTAAAAGAAATAGATACCCATTTCCGCGAGCCACTTACTTTAGAATACCTCGCAGACAAAACAGGCATAAGCAAATACCATTTTGCTCGAGAATTTAAACGTTATATCGGCACCCCACCTAATGAATACCTGATTATTACACGCCTAAACCATTCCAAAGTTTTATTGAAGTATAAAAATATTTCCGTAGAAGAAATTGCCTTTGCCTGTGGCTTTCACCAGGTCAGCCATTTTATTCGTCTGTTTAAAAAACACGAAGGCTGCACTCCTCTGAACTTTCGAAAAGCTTGGTGCAGCAATGAACCTGCCAAACCACCATCAGCTCGCTGATCTGACTGACGATTTCTTCAAAATCACAAATGACATGATTCCGGCCAGCACCGAAGTTCCGGCAAAGTTCAGCCAGATTCCGGTAAGTCTCAAAGGCCATAGGACTACTATCAGAACCACCGGTAAGATCAGCGCCGTAGAAACTGAAATCAGTGTTGCCTCTTTTGCTTTTTCCACCGCTACCACATAACTCTGAGTTGCAAAGGAAAACCATCTTGTCACATAGGTCAGGGCAAACAGCATAACTGCCTGCCGGGACATTTCCATAAAAGCTGCATCCGGATTACTTACAAACATCCGCGTGATCAATTCAGGGAAGAAAAATAATATTCCTGCAGATAAAAATGATATGACCGCGCTTGCCGTATAACAGCATTTTTCAATGGACCGGATACGCCCCGGGTTTCCTGCTCCCAGATTATAGCTGACTGCCGGCTGCAGAGAATCGCACATGCCATAAAGAAGAGGCTGTACAAAGCCTTCGGCATACATAAGGATTCCATAAACAGATACCGCCTGCGCTCCCCCCATTCGCAAAAGCAAAATGTTCAGCAGAATAGATGTAACACGCCCTGCAATGTTGTTGAGAAAGTTCGGCATCCCGCAGCTTATGATCTGCTTTACCATACTTACAGAAAACTCCGGCCTGCAGAAATGAAGCTCCATTTTGCCCCGGAAAAACGGCCAGAAGGCTGCTGCGGAGCAGACAAACATTCCTGCGCAGGTCGCAAGTCCTGCTCCCCAGATTCCCCATTTGAATATGTACAAAAACGTAAACTCCAGAACAGCTGTCAGTACAGACATAAATATGTTCAAGAACATACTGCTCTTTATTTTTCCGCAGATTCTCAGATAATTGTCCACTGCAAAAATAATAGTAGTAATCGGGGCACACATGGCATATACTCTCAGATACTGAACTGCCAGCTCAAGAAGCTCCCCCTGTGCCCCCATAAGCTTCAGAAGAGGCTCTGCCAGAACATACAGAACGGTTCCGATCAGCACTCCGGCGCCTACGATCATTATACAGGCGCAGGTAAAAATATTATCAGCGCGTTTTGTTTCCTTTTTTCCAAGACTTACAGAAATAGGAACTGCGGAACCTACACCAATCAGATCTGCCAGTGAAAAATTAATGATCACAAAGGGCATGGCAAGGTTCAGGGCTGCAAAAGCCAGTTCTCCCAGAATCTGGCCAACCAGTATCCCGTCTATTACCTGATAGAGAGCTGAAGCCAGCATACTCACTGCGCCTGGAACCGACGCAATAAAAAACAGCTTTACCGGTGATATTTTTGTAAATAATGTCTTTGAATCCATAACTTCTGTCAATACCCTCCGTTTATTCCCCGGACGGCAGCTCCTCCTTATCAAATATCTCCTTTTGAAATTCTTCCTGCATGTAATCCGTAAACACCTCCATTCCTTTCATAAGGTCTGAAGAAAATTCTCTCAGAGTCCGTTCCAGGGCCTGTTCCTCTGCTGCAAAAACTCTGTTCAGCAGGCTTGCAGCATATAGCTTTCCCTTTTCTGTAAGAATAAGTGTTTTTTCTCTTGTACTGCCCGGAGTTTCCAGTCTGATATACCCTTTCTCTACCGCTTCTTTTACCACTGTATTAAGAGTTGTTCTGGGAACCAGCCATTCTTCGCTGATTTCTTTTTGAGAATGAGCCTTTTCATCACTCAGCACATAATAAAGAAGCAGGCTGTTGTCCTTAACCCCCAGTTTTCTTGCAGCCATGTAATACAAACGGTCAAGACGGTTCATACATTGGTTCATCCTGTCTATGGCTTCTCTGATTTGCTTCATTTCTGTTCCTCCCTTTTCTCAGAGCAGATACTGTCTTTCGTTTCATCTGTCTCTTTGCTTTATAATACGGATTCGTATTTTGTTTATTTGGTATTATAATACGAATCCGTATTATATGCAAGAAGTTTTTATAAAAAAAGCAGGGCCTTATGCCCTGCCTGATATAACTCTTCTGTTAAATTTCCTGTGCCCGGATTGCCCAGCGCATCTTTGTAGATCTGGCGCGGCTGTTTCTGGCGCACTCCTCCTGTGAGGGACGGATCACATTTTTGCTGATGTCACTGTAAATTCCCTCCTTATAAAACTGTTTAAAAGATTTTTTTACCAGACGATCCTCTCCTGAATGGAAGGTAAGGATTGCCGCTCTTCCGTTTGGAGCCAGCACCTGAGGCAGCTTTTCCAGAAAATCATAAAGCACCTCAAATTCACTGTTCACATCAATGCGAAGGGCCTGAAAGCTTCTCTGACAGGATTTTTTTACAGCCTCCTTCCGTTCCTTTTCCGGAATAAAGCTTAAAGCCTGCTCGATCACCTGTTTAAGATCTGTGGTAGTTTCAATAGGACGAATCCTTCTCTGACGGATCACCGCTTTTGAAATTTCCTCAGCATAGGGCTCGTCTGCATTTTCCAGAAGCATTCCGTAAAGCTCCTCCTGAGTCACCTCTTTCAGACGCTCTGCCGCGCTGATTCCTTTCTGAGGATTCATGCGCAGATCCAGAGGGCCGTCCACTTTATAGGAAAAACCTCTCTCCGGATTGTCGATCTGCATGGAGGATACTCCCAGATCAGCCAGAACAAAATCAAATTTCCCTGCTTCCTCTGCTACCTGGTCAATATTTCTGAAATTCAAAAGCTTAACAGTAAGAATATCTTCTCCGAACCCCTGTTTTTTCAATCTCTCTTTTGTTTTTTCTGATTCAATGGGGTCTACGTCCAGCCCGTAAATATGCCCCTCTCCTTTCAGGCATTTCAGCATTTCCAGAGTATGGCCTCCGTACCCCAGCGTAGCATCCAGCCCCTGCTGTCCCGGCTGTATCTGAAGAAAATCCAGAATTTCCTTCACACAGATAGAAATATGCATACCTGCCGGAGTACTTCCTTTTCGTATTACTTTTTCTACCACATCTGCATATTTTTCCGGCTGATGCTCTTTATATTTTTCACTGAACCGCTTCGGGTGGGTTCCGGAATATCGCACGCGGCGTTTATGTGGTTTTTCCTGATTTTCCATTATCTATTCTCCTGTCTGTTTCTGTTATTTTTTATAAAATCATTTTTGGTAACCAACTTACAGCTTCTAAGATCACAGGCATTTTACAATGAACGATTTTACCTTTTTCTGCATTCAGATAAAATATGGCTGTACAGTACATACCTGCCTGCTGATATAAAAGCTGTTTTAAAAACCTTCTTTTATCAGAAAAACTTGTTACTATACTAGAATATCAGAAAATCTCTGAAATCACAATGAAAAGAATCCTCTAAAAAAATTGACGAAAGATTAACATTTTTCTTCTTTACTTTTTTCCTGATTTGGCATAGAATGTTTCATTACAACTATAAAACTGTCATACCAGTTAGAAAAAAGAAAGTGGTGAATGAACATGAAACGCAGGTTTTTCTTTGGGCTTCTGACACCGGGCAGGATTATTTTTATTCTTATTTTAATCTATATTGCTCTGCTTACAGTGCCTTATCTGCGGCACAAAAAAGTTTCAGAAAATTTTCAGAATGACTTCAGTCAGAGAGAGTTTTACAGCTCCCAGGCCAATGGTATTTAGGTAAACAAGAACAGCACTTGATTAAATTTTATGCCAAATGA
>OLOF01000749.1_pt1 | contig 10484 bp, 10 predicted proteins | sample 1643121 | NCBI WGS metagenome assembly OLOF01 (sample SAMEA3136677, study PRJEB25190) | human gut metagenome | biome: human gut; feature: human-associated habitat; material: faeces | place: Austria | collected 2013
CTCTGTACAATCCATTCCGATGAAACATTGTGCAGAGTATAGCGTATAAAGAACGCATTTAGATTTCATCGGGAAGCCAAGGGGGTATTGTACCCATTTTATTGTGTTGGCTTTCCGTGTGATTAAAATGTGTATGAGGCTATGGACAATGTTTTGTCCATAGCCTTTTGTTTTTGCGTTACTATGCCAAAGGCAGAAGGCAGATACCGTTGTGTATCTTTGCTTTCTGCCTTTTCTTTTTTTCAAATATATTAAGTTAAGAAAGGTTTTTTAAAAATGAGTTTATTAGAAATTGAAGGACTAACACATTCTTTTGGTGAAAATCTGCTTTATAAAAATGCTGGATTTACACTGAATAAAGGGGAACACATTGGGATTGTCGGACAGAACGGAACCGGTAAAAGCACCCTGATTAAAATTTGCACAGAACAGATTATACCTGATAACGGCCGCATTATTTGGCAACCGAATATTACGATTGGCTACTTAGATCAGTATGCAGAAATCGACCATACGCTCACAATGAAAGAGTTCTTAAAATCAGCTTTTGCGAAACTGTTTGAGATAGAAGCACAAGCCATGCAGCTATATGAAAAGGCTGCCGATGGAGATATGAAAAGTCTGGAACTTGCTGCCTACTATCAGGAGCAGCTTGAAACACATGACTTCTATTCTATTGATACTGCAATAGAGCGTGTTGCAAATGGTCTGGGGCTGCTTGCGATTGGTCTTGACCGCCCTATCATCGAAATGAGTGGCGGCCAGCGAGCAAAAGTGATTTTGGCAAAACTACTGCTTGAAAAACCAGATGTATTGCTATTAGACGAGCCAACAAATTTTCTTGATAAAGACCATGTTGCATGGCTGGCAGAATACCTATCTTCTTTAGAAAACGCTTTTTTAGTTGTTTCCCATGATTTTGAGTTTTTAGACAAAATTGCAAATCGTATTTGCGATATAGATAATGACACAATAACAAAGTATTACGGCACTTATTCTGAATTTCTGCGAAAAAAGACACTGCTGCGTGAAGATTACATTCGTCAATACTCAGCACAACAAAAGGAGATTAAAAGAACAGAGGAGTTTATCAGGAAAAATATCGCTGGACGAAAAGCGAAAATGGCAAGAGGGCGGCAAAAACAGCTTGATCGAATGGACAAAATGGAAGCTTTGGAACAGAAAGAGATTATCCCCCATTTTCATTTTCCTGTTTTACCGCTGACAAATACGGAGCATTTACAGGTCAAACACCTGGCAGTTGGGTATCACTATCCAGTTCTATTGGATATTGATTTTAGTATTAAGGGCGGTCAAAAAGTTGTTATCACCGGCTTTAATGGAATTGGGAAGTCCACTTTGCTCAAGACTTTAATTGGGCAAATCCCGTCCATGCAAGGTCATTTCAAATTTTCCGATCAAGTTGCCCTTGGATATTTTGAGCAGGACTTGATATGGGATGAACCTGAACAGACACCAATTCAAATTGTTTCCAATGTCCATCCCGATATGGTAATAAAGGATGTTCGGAAACATTTAGCTCGGTGTGGGATTTCCAGTAAACATGCGATGCAAGCTATTGGAACATTAAGTGGAGGTGAGCAGGCCAAAGTGAAAATGTGCTTGCTAACACTGACCCCTTGCAATTTTCTGATTATGGATGAACCTACAAATCATCTGGATGTTCAGGCAAAGGATGCACTGAAATCAGCTCTTATGGATTTTAATGGTACGGTGTTGCTTGTATCACACGAAGAAGCATTTTACCGTGATTGGACACAACGGATTATTAACATTGAGAAAAGATAAAAAACAGTGAAAACATTATGAAAACTCCTGCCCGCCTGACGGGAAAAGAAAAAAACCGTTGCTGGGCAGGTTGATTTGGTGCGCTTAAATTACTTATTTCAGTGGCGGTTCAGATTAGAGCCGCCGCGTCTTTTCCCCAAAAAACCAACGACGACCCAGCACACCATGTAATCAACACGGCGGCATATAGGAGGATTGCCGCCGTGTCTATTTTTGCCTCTTTTCATAGTACCCATGATCTACATCAATTAAAAAAAGCATAGCGCCCCCTCCGGGTTATTCCGGCTATGTATGCGAAATTTGTTGGAACCTTAACTATTATGTCATTTCACGCGTCCGTGTGGCTTCATGCCGCCCGGGCGCTTTTGCGTTCTTATGGGGCGGCTTCGGGTCATGTTGGCCCGAAGCCATTCCCCGGTGCCGCTCCCCGCCGCCTTCGTTTCGGTCACTCGTCAACCAACAACCGAAACGGAGGTCAATATGGCTATTATCAATTTGCGGGACTATTACCCGTTCTATACATCGGATTGCTTCATGGAAGTATCGGAAGAAGTTGCAGAAATGTTCAAAGAGTTTGATCGTAAAGAGGCTGCCTACCGGCTGCGTACATACCGCCACAAAGCCTACTATTCCCTTGATCGGGATGACGGGCTGGAGCATGAAGCTGTCTTTGTTGCCTTATCTCCCCATGAACTGTATGAGCGGAAAGTGACCATGCAGGAGCTTCATGCGGCGATTGCCAGTCTGCCGGACAAACAGGCAAAACGGATTTACGCTCATTTCATTCTCGGCATGACCAAACAGGACATTGCCCGGGCAGAGGGCGTCCATGAAAAAGTGGTTCGTGTCGCAATCGAGCGAGGTCTGCGGCGCTTAGAAAAAATTTTGAAAAATTCTTTGTAAGGCGTACCGATTTAGACCGGAAAATGAAATGGCTTATGAGAGGCAAAACACTTCGGGTCACAATGGCTCGAGGTTCAGACAAGCCTCATGCAGATTGAAAATCGAATAAAAAGACACCCGGATACGAAGGGGAACGCGCTGTGTGACAGACCCGCCATGACCTCGGATTTCAGAGAATACAGTCTTTGTAAAACTGAGCGAGCGAACAGGTCCATGCCATAGGTGGGGCAAGGCTGGCTCCACCGGAACAGGCGCAGAACCCGGATACTTGCGTTTAGTCACAGTCCGAGCGTTGAAGCGGCCTTGCAAGCCGTGAGCCGTCGCAGGCAATGAGAACGCCTTGCCATCAGAATGGGGAGAGTTGAAATACTATGGGGCATGAAGCCTATGTCCGTCCGGTGTGTCTGGAATGAAGTGAAAACCTATGGGGAGCCCCCGGCAATGCTGTCTGATGATAGGCCAACCAATCCGGCGTGGCTCCCCATCTTTTCAAAAAAAGGAGCACTTTATGGGAAATGCGTTTGGAATGATCCCCGGCTTGGAACCGGACGAATGGAGCAATGACGCCTGCCGTGGTTATGTCATTATGGCAATGGAGGACTGCGGATTTTCAAAGAAGGATATTCGCCGTGTTGTGGGACAGCTTTATGAAGTATTTGACCTCAACAGCGTGGAGGACGCCAAAGAAAAGTACCATTCCAGTCCTTACTGACCTCGGGTCACATCGACCCGAAGTGGAGAAAGCTCAAAGGGCGGCACCTGCTGGGTGCCGTCTTTTGACATTTCCCCACAGGACAAGCGGGAAAGGCAGGCATATACACGCACTTTCGCAAAGGAGGTTTTCAATGACGCAAGCTGTCACTTATGAACGAGAAACAAAGTCTGTCGCATTTCAAGGGAAGATCATTGTGCTGGAAAGCCTCACGCCGGTACTTCCCCCGAAGGAGAAAGCACAGCGCAAAAAAGAAATTGAGCGTTGTCTTTATGAGGTGTTCCGCAAATATGGAGACAGATTTCCCTAATCATTCGCAACATTGTTGTCCGGGGCTGCTGATGGTATAATATAGTTGTAAGGTTGGTAGCTCCATTCCAACAAGGAAAGGAGCCCAATATGGAATTTATCAGAGAAGATTGTATTTACGCAAGACAGTCAGTAGACCGCAAGGACAGTATCAGCATTGAAAGTCAGATCGACTTTTGCAAGTATGAATTGAAAGGTGGGAGCTGCCGGGTATTCAAGGACAAAGGCTATTCCGGTAAAAATACGGACAGGCCGGAGTTTCAAAAGCTGCTGGGTGAGATCCGCAAGGGAAAGGTCCGGCGTGTCATCGTGTACAAACTGGACCGTATAAGCCGTTCTATTCTGGACTTTGCAACGATGATGGAGCTGTTTCAAGAGTATGATGTGGAGTTTGTATCATCCACAGAAAAGTTTGATACTTCGACCCCGATGGGCCGGGCCATGCTGAACATCTGCATTGTATTCGCCCAGCTTGAACGTGAGACAATTCAGAAGCGTGTCACAGACGCCTACTATTCCCGGTGCCTGAAAGGCTTTCACATGAGCGGACAGGCACCATACGGTTATCAGTTAGAGCCTACTGTGGTAGAGGGTATCCGCACAAAGAAAATGGTTGCCGACCCCGTAGCCGCCGACCATGTTCGGCTGATGTTTGAAATGTACGCTGAACCGGAAACCTCCTTCGGAGATATTACCCGATACTTCGAGGAACATGACATAAAAATTTATGGCAAATCCATGTTCCGTACATTTCTTTCCCAGCTTTTAAGAAACCCTGTTTACGCACAGGCCGATTTGGAGCTGTACGAATTTTTCAAGAGCCAGGGCGCAGCGATTGTCAATGACGCTTCCGACTTTGCCGGAACAAACGGCTGCTATCTCTATCAGGGGCGGGATGTGAAGGAGGACAAGGACAGGTGCTTAAAAGACCAGATACTTGTTATCGCTCCCCACGAAGCACTCATTTCCTCTGACACATGGCTGAAATGCCGAAAAAAACTTATGGTAAATACCACCTTCCAGCAGGGACGGAAACCGAAAAATACTTGGCTGGCCGGAAAAATCAAATGCGGGCATTGTGGGTATGCTCTGAAAGCCACCCATGTACCAAACAGCACCGGATATTTCCGCTGTACCAAACGGACGGAAAACAAAGGCTGTCCGGGCTGCGGGAAAATCCGCAAAGAAGAATTTGAGCAATTCATTTTCTCGGCCATGCAGGAAAAGTTCAAAGACTTTCAGATACTCCACGGCAGAGAGGAAAAAGTCAATCCGAAACTGACCGCCTATCAAGTGGAGCTGGCACAGGTGGAGGCAGAAATTGAAAAGCTGCTGGATACGCTGACCGGAGCCAATGCGACCTTGCTTGCCTACGCCAACAAAAAAATTGAAGAACTGGACACCCGACGCCAGACCATTTCAAAGGCAATCGCCGAATTGAGTGTTGAAACCATATCGCCCCAGCAGATAAAGAAGTTATCTTATTATCTCGACAACTGGGACAGCATAGATTTTGACGACAAAAGAAAAGCCGCCGATGGTTTGATCTCTACGATCAAGGCCACCAGCGACCGTGTTCAGATAGAGTGGAAAATCTGACATTTCCGCTCTATCGCCCCTCATTTCTATTTTATCTTGTTTGTACCCCTTGTACACCGATGTTTAGCTTAGGTAATAGCTGAAGCATCATTTGGTTAGCGAACTGTTCATTTTGAGGAGTATTTTGTTGGCCAACCGCATCGGACGCGGTCTTTTCTGCGGTCTTAATTTGCAGCTTTTCAAAACTTCATCATCATTTTTTCGATTTGAAAGGCCACTTGGATAGTAATACCGCTTGAAATCATTCCACCGTATATCTTTATATCCACAGGCAAGCGCTATCTCTTCAAGCAATTTTATGTATCTATCATTAAGTTGTTGTGGGTTTGAAGAAGGTTAGTCTGCTTCATCCATATAGGACTTCCAAGCTTGTCTAACTCTCTGATTTTTGTGAAAAATTACATCAATTGAGTTAAGCGATTTAACATTTTCTTCTTCAGAAATTAAAATGATGTATTCACCATCCCTGGGATGGCTACTATCATTATAAGGATTGAATTACATAGGCAGGTAGCAAATCGGCTGTTCAAAAACGGAATGCGGCCGGTTTGCTCCGCAAACTCGGTCGTTTAGCTTCACAATATACAGCAAGACCTGCTGCACTCGCTTGCACAGTAAAAAAGGACGCTTGAAGCGTCCTTTTACTATTGCTGTTTGTGTCGAATTTTGTTATGCTCGTAGCAAGGCACTGTTCCAGATAGCAGGCGGTTAGTCACTCCCTTGTAAAGGGGGTGTTGCGCATGGGCAAGAAACTTTTGCGTTTCTTTGTATGCACAGCAGTTTTGCTCTACATACTCACTATATATGCGAAATGACCGCCTTTCCCTGACAAGTAAAGCGGTCATTTCTTGATACGATTTTCTTAAAGGGCTAACCGTCTGTGGACAGTGCCCTTTTATTGTCTTTAGTATAACTGTTTTGTATGGCGCTGTCAAGCTGTCTGTTGCCAGGGGGAAAGCTGATAGTAGCCGTGCAGACGTTGTTCTTTATTTGTTCTTTACGGTGCAGATATAGTATCCGGCAGGCAACAGCACATACAATATATAGCGTATATGATGTGATGGCATATACAGTATATTGCACTATGGACGGCTGTAATACACTTGCAATCACTCATAACCCGGAGGCTACAGGTTTAAGTCCTATCCCTGCAACCATGTTTAACCGTTGATTTCGTAAGAAATCAACGGGTTTTTGTGCTTTTTAAAGAGTTTAAAGGAACGAAGATAGGCGCTCTAGCCCCAATTGTACCCCAACGGGGATAAAATGAGAGTGGGATTTGCTGGTTTTCGTTTGTGCGATAGGTATAATGACAATAGAAGTTTTTTGAATTTATTCCCGCGCGAATAGAATATTGAAGTGCCCCCAAAAAAAGTTAGACAATCCTCCATACCGTAATATCAACTAATTTCGCAACCTTTTTAAATATTCGGTTGATGTTGACTCCATATAAATTAAAAGGGAGACTACAACACCGCGATGCTGTGCGTCTCCCCCTTATGACTGATTTTATCGTTGTCCGCCAACACTCCAGCCCATACGTCTGGAATCACAATCAGGTTTTATCGTTGCCTGCCAACCCTCCGGTTTATACACCCGGATTCTCTATCGGATTTAAGGTGTCAGCCGCACCAGCAGGATGTCGCCTGCTTTCCTATTTATAGTATATTCGATATATGGTTTTTAATCAACCAGTTTTGAGAATTCTCTTTTGAAATTTCGTTTTATAAAGTGCATAAGCGCAGCGCTATCAGTAGCTTAGCTGAGAAGCGGTAGTGGAGATGTAGGTCTGCGACGGATCTTAACTCTAATATTGTATCTTAACTTGAAAAGAGTTATGATGCAGCAAAAAGAGTTAACTGCGCAAGTAGACAGCTCTTTCTTCACACGTTTCGTTGACTTTTCCACTGGAAATGCATATAATGAAAATGGACAGAGGGCGTCATCCCTCTGGTGCGGCTGGCACCTAAAATCCGAAATTGATGCCGGACTTTGGGCCGGAATGTTGGCGGGCAACGGAAAAACCCGATAGCGATGCAGTAGAATGGTCTTTGATCAGATGGAACTGTATGTCGGCGGACGACAGAAAAACCAGTTATGAAGAGAAGACATGCGGCATGAAGTGACCCCAAAAAGTTAGACAATATTTTGAAGTAAAAATTGTTCAAGCAGCCGAAAGGGCTTGCTGTCTGTGAATTGCAGGCGGCAAGCCCTTTAGCTTTGCCTTGATCCTGCGGTTGTTGTAGTAATCCAGATATTCAACGAGTTCCTGTTTGAAGTGCTCCATGGACTGAAATTCTTGCAGATATAGCAGCTCACTTTTGAGCAGCCCAAAGAAAAATGGAGAATGAGGTTTGTTCCGTCTGGAATTTTTGCAAATGCCTCGTTCAGCATGGTTGTCACCATGCTGAGCACAGGGCGATCCGATATGGTATAGCTGACCAGATCGCTGCTGTGCAGATCGAGAATTGGGGACAGATACAGCTTCTCCCCAAACAAACTGAACTCTGTCACATCGGTGACCCACTTCTGGTTTGGCTTGTCCGCATGAAAATCTCGATTCAGCAGATTTGGTGCGATTTTGCCCACTTCTCCCTTGTAGGAGCGATATTTTTTCATCCTGACACGACAAACTAAGCCCAGCTCCTTCATAAGCCGCTGGACAGTCTTGGGGTTCAGAGAGAATTAAATTGCTGCGATTTCTTCCTTAACAGATGCGTATTTGTCATCTTTCTGCATCTGCTTCAAATGATAGTAGAAAGTTGCACGGGGCAGTTGAGCGATTGAGAGAAGAATATCCAGAGAATGTCTTTGCCTCAGCTTTTGAACTACCTGCACTTTCTGCGCTGGCGTCGCTCGTCTTCCAAAACCAAGGCTTGCAAGTTTTTAGGTAATCGTTCTCCGCACGCAGTCGCTGCCGCGCCGTTCGACCGTCAAGCCTTCTGGCCCTTCTTCCAGATAGATTCGTTCCCATGATTGGATCTGATCTCTGCTGTTTACCTCAAGTCTACGGCAGGTTTCGCTGTAACTCAACCTTTCTTCCATCATGGTTTCCACGACCAGCTTCTTAAATTCTGGCGTGTATCGTTTGTTTGGTTTTCCTCTTGACATAATAAATCACCCCATCTGTTAGATAGTATATCATACTGTCTAACAAATGGGGTGCAGTTCATTTCTTCAGCCGGCTCTCCAAACATTCCGTCCTTGTGGCGAAGTACGCCTGTATGTCCGCCGGACGAATATCGCTCAACCGCGCCGCCCCGAAATAGGGGATCAGATGACCCTCGACCAGACTGACATAGGTCAGCTCATAGGTGTTGACGTCAACGAACGGCTGCTTGTAGGTGGAGGGCACAAAGGCTTCACCGGTACGAGCCGACACCTCGGAGGCTACGCGGTACTCCTCGGCTTTCTTCTTCGCATCGGACAGACTCACCGTGCTGTAAAAGGACTTGCGCAGCGGCTTGCCGTGAATGTCCCGCTCTGGTGTTGGTAGCACCGGGGCGGGATTTTTTATTTCTCCCACCGCGCGGCGAGCTTTTGCAACTCGGGCAGATAGGCGTTCTGGATTTTTGCTGCGATAACAGCGGCAGTATGGTCATCGTAGATATGCGAAGTCTGGTTGCGGGTATTCAGCATATCCAGCCAGACGCCTTCATCGTCGATCAGCTCGGCGGCGTACGCCTCACGCAGCACTTGCTTGGGGAATTGCAGGGTATTCTGCATGCCAGCGTCGAGCATATATTCCTTGAGTGCCTTCCAGCCCAACTCAAAGGTAAATTCAAACCGCTGGATCATGCCGTCGCGGACGGTGTCGTTTCGGATGTTCCGATAGTCCGTTACCGCCTCCGCCAGTCGATGTGCAGCATTTACAAAGTTATCGCGTTTGGTTTTCATACAGTATCACTCCATCTCGGTCAATTTCAGCAAGCAGCTCGGGCGAGGTGTAGTCATCGACAAACACAACGTCGTATTTCAGCAGGGTCGGCAGATCGTCCATGCCGCACCAGAACCGCGTCTGCTGCTCCTCCGGCATACCGAACACCGCAAGGTCAATATCACTGCGCGGACGGTTATCGCCGCGTGCGCGGGAGCCGAACAGGACGAGTTTGCGTGCACCGCAGTCCTTCGCAAGCTGTGCAAGAGCAGGTTTCAGGTCATTCATGCGGGATAGCTCCTTTTCTTAATATTCCCGTATCAGCACCTGCGGGATGCCGATGATATGGCAGCTTTCGAGGTCTACGCCTTCAATGCGGCGGGGCGGGTACGCGGGATTGAGCGGCACAAGCTTGAGCCAGTCTTCGCCGTCCACATAGTTGATGCGTTTGATGGTCATTTCGTCATCGCCGTAGCTGATCACGCCGATCTCGCCGGAGTGGTTCATGGTGGACTGACGCAGTACCAGCACGATGTCACCGTTCTGGAACGCCGGATACATACTGTCGCCGCGCACGCGCATAGCACAGAAGTCCTCGGCTTTCCGGCCTTTGAGGTAGGCGCGCGGCACTTCGATCTTCTCGCCGGCCGCACTCTCGTCGATGGATACGCTGTCGTAGTGCGCCGCTACGCTGGTGATGACCGGAAATGTCACTGTGTCCTCGGTGATGGTGGGGGAGGGGAGAGTTGGTGCGGTGGGTTCGTCCCAGCCCATCAATACAGCAGGAGTAACGCCGAGAATGTCAGCCAGTTTGGCAATGCGTTCATGCCGTAACGATTTAATATTTCCACTTTCCCAACGCTGCACAGTAGCTTCGGTTACGCCGATTTTTTCGGCAATCTGTGCGAGTGTAAGTCCTAATTCTTTGCGCTTTGCTTTCAAGACAGATGATATATTTCCCATAATGAGTACCTCCCTCTTATGATAAGTTAACTATATCACAGGCAAATACGTTGTGCAAGCAAAAATTGCGTTTCGCGTAAAAACTTTCGCATAACGTATTGACAAGACGGCAAGAGTGGTGTATCGCAAACTTACGCAAAATGAAAAATTGGAGGTGAACGACATGGCTCATATTGATGTGCCGAAGGTGCGAGGTAGGATGGCATACTTCGCTGCATTGGAAGATCTGCCGCCTGTAGATATGGATTCCACAGGCTTGCATCACACGAAATAAACAGCTGTAATCAGGCTCTTCAGGTCGGCGCATTCGCG
>OLOF01000754.1_pt1 | contig 10411 bp, 8 predicted proteins | sample 1643121 | NCBI WGS metagenome assembly OLOF01 (sample SAMEA3136677, study PRJEB25190) | human gut metagenome | biome: human gut; feature: human-associated habitat; material: faeces | place: Austria | collected 2013
GTGCGGGAGGGGCGCACGTGAGGCATCGGGCGCGCGGACCAGCGCGCGAACGCGAGGGGCCGGGCGCGCGGGCCGACGCGCAAGCGCGATGCCCCCACACCGCGCCCGAACCGCGATTCTCTGCCCGGATTCCGGGTTCCCAAGCAACGCCGCCCCATTGCGCTACCGCACCGCGGGCCTCGTGTCGAAAAAACCGTGCCCGCGCGGTAAAATCGAAGCGGTTTGGTAATCCCCTGCCTCCGCTTTCTTCGCGCACTGGTTTTCCGACCTGGCAAAACGCGCGAAGACAAGAATCTTCGACCGTCGAGACGGCGACTCGAGCCCCTTCAGGGTTGCCAAACCGATCGATCTTTACCGCATGAGGCCGGATTCGCCTCACAAGCCGCAACCGACCTCGCAGCCCGACTGCGCGCGACGCGACGTCGGTTGCGCATGCCTGGTAAGATCCAACCGATATGGCTATCCCAATTCGAGAATGCATTGACAGGGAGTTCGTACAACCTGAGGTTCGGCGATCTGAACGACGAACATGACGAGCCGGAGGTGGGAAAAGGCTCCCGTATCGGCTCGACCTTACCAAGATTTAGCTACGCACGCATCATCGCCCGAAAAACACGCTTTTCGGGCGATTTCCGTGTTTTTCGGGCGATGATGCGCCGGGCATGCGACGCGTCCATGTTCGAACGCGTCTCGAAAGGAGCGCTCCTCTTTAGGATGTTTTGTTGGGGGTGTGGCGATAGGTGCAGACGGTTTTCTCCAGCACGTGGACGGCTTCCTCGTCGGTGAGGGTGAGTGCGGCTTCCAGCTCGTCCAGTTTCTCGGCCACTTCGGTGTAGCTGATCTCCTGGCCGGTGGAGATGAGGATGGAGTGGTTGTCGGTGGGCAGCGTGCTCTCTTCGTCCATGAGCAGCTCCTCGTACATCTTCTCGCCCTCGCGCAGGCCCGTGAACACGATTTTGACGTCCACGTCGGGCGTGAGGCCCTGCAGCTGGATGAGGCCCTTCGCCAAGTCGACGATCTTCACCGGCTCGCCCATGTCGAGAATGAAGATCTCGCCGCCCTTCGCCATGCCGCCTGCTTGGATGACCAGGCGCGACGCCTCGGGGATGGTCATGAAGAAGCGCTCGATGTCGGGATGGGTGACGGTGAGGGGGCCTCCCGCGGCGATCTGGCGCTGGAACACGGGGATGACGCTGCCGTTCGAGCCCAGCACGTTGCCGAAGCGCACGGCGGAGAAAATGGTCTTCGACGTGCGCGCGTAGTACTGCATGACCATCTCGCCCATGCGCTTCGTGGCGCCCATGACGCTGGTGGGGTTCACGGCCTTGTCGGTGGAGATGAAGATGAAGCGCGCGGCGCCGTAGGCGTCGGCGGCGCGCACGGCGTTGAGCGTGCCGAACACGTTGTTGTGCAGCGCCTCGCGCGGGCATTGCTCCATGAGGGGCACGTGCTTGTGGGCGGCCGCGTGGAACACGGCGCCGGGGCGGTACTTCGCGAACACCTCGTTCAGGCGCGCCTCGTCGCAGACGTTGCCGATCTCGATGACGAGGTCGATGTCGTCGTATTCGGCCAAAAGCTCGTTGCGCAGCATGTAGGCGTCGTTCTCGTACATGTCGAAGATGACGATGCGCGCGGGCGCCACCTTGCACAGCTGGCGGCACAGCTCGCTGCCGATGGAGCCGCCGCCGCCCGTGACCAGCACGGTTTCGCCGGCGATGTAGCCCGACACGGCGCGCGTGTTGAGGATGATCTCCTCGCGGCCCAGAAGGTCGGCCACGTCCACGTCGCGCAGGCGCACGTCGCCGATCTCGTCGAGCGACAGCTCGCGCACGTTCGGCAGGGTGCGCAGCTTGCAGTCGGTCTTCGTGCATTCGCCGTAGATGCGCTTGCGCTCCTCGGGCGTGGAGGACGGGATGGCCACGACGATCTGGTCGATGTTGTGCTTGTCCACGAGGTCGACGATGTCGTCCGTGGAACCGGCCACCCTTACGCCGTGGATGCGCGAGCCGCGCTTGGTGGGGTCGTCGTCAGTGGCCACGATGGGGATGCCCGGCATGAGCGGGTCCTTCGAAGCCATGCGTCCGATTGCCAGCGAGCCCGTCTCCCCCGCGCCCACCACGAGCGTGCGCGGACGGTCGCACATGCGCTGCGTGGAGACGAGCGCGCGCCTTTTCTGGCGCATGACGCGGAAGATCAGGCGGATACCGCCCATGAAGAATATGAGCATGAAACACGAGACGAAGAACACGCGGATGGGCAGCCGCACGTCGATGATCCATAAGAACACCGCTCCCACCAGGGTGGACAGCACCACGGCCAGCACGATCTGGATGGCTTCGTCGACGCTGGCGTATTCCCAGAGGTTGTTGTACAGATGGAACAGCCCCAGCACGGCAACGTTGATGAGTGCGAGGATGCCCAGCATGAAGTAGATCTCGTTGTTGACGAACACTTCGCCCTCGACGTCGGTGAGCAGCGATGCGAGCCAGTACGCGGCGTACGTCGCAACGATATCGAGCAGCAGCAGAATCGCTGTGCGTTTTGTGATATGAGCGTCCAAACCGGGCCTCGTCTTCGAGTAGGGCAGCGAAACGATATGGATTTGCCGACATGTCGACATGCTCGGCGACCAAAGCGGTATTGTATACAAAGTAACGCACGATTGCATAGGACACGCGAAGTTCAGGAGCTTGCTACATGAATAAAACAGCCACAGCCGGGCAGGGGCGGCCTGCACGCGAAAGCAACATCAACGCCATCGTCAGCTACTTCGAAAGCGGCATCAAAGCCTTCGGCGGCCCGGGTGAGCTGGGCATCGAGCTTGAGCAGATCATCGTGCACGACGATATGAGCCCCGTCTCGTACAGCGGCGAGCACGGCGTGGCGTGGGTGCTGCGCCAGCTGGAGGCGGACTATCCTCGCACCACCACCGACGAGCACGGCGACCTTTTGGGAGTCGCCCGCCCGAGCGAGGCGGTCACCATCGAGCCCGCGGCGCAGATCGAGCTGTCCGCCGGCCCCTTCGCCGATCTCGCGACCGCGCGAGACACGTTCGAAGGGTTCGCGCAGCGCCTTTCCGACGTGCTGGAGCCCGCGGGAGAGAAGGCGCTGGCGATCGGCTACCATCCCTCCGCCACGGCGCGCTCGCTGGAGCTCATCCCGAAGCGCCGCTACCAGTTCATGAACCTCTATCTGGGCGAGCGCGACATCTACGGCCCCTGCATGATGCGCGGCAGCGCCTCGACGCAGGTGTCCATCGACTACACCAGCACGGCCGACTGCCTGCGCAAGCTGCGGCTGGCGTTCGCGCTGGTGCCGATGCTCTCGCTTATGTGCGACAACGCACCCGTGTTCGAGGGCAAGCCGCGCGAGCATCAGCTGGTGCGCACGGACATCTGGCAGCATGTGGACAACGATCGATGCGGCCTCGTGCCCGACGTGCTGGACCCCTCGTTCGACCTGCGCCGTTACGCTGAGTACATCCTGGACACCGTGGCCATCCTCATCCCCTGCCAGCAGCAGCGGTGGTGCTACTCCGACCGCACGTTCGGCGATATCTACGCCGCGCGCACGATGACGCGCGCCGAGGTGGAGCACGCGGTGTCCATGTTCTTCACCGACGTGCGCCTCAAGACCTACATCGAGATCCGCCCCGCCGACGCCATGCCCATCCCCTACGTCATCACCTACGCGGCGCTGATCAAGGGGCTGTTCTACGCGCCGACGAGCCTCGACGCGATGGATGGGCTGTTCGCCGACGTGCGGCGCGACGACTACCTGGCGGCGCAGGGCGCGCTCATGGAGCGCGGCTACGAGGCCGAGGTGTACGGACGGCCCGTCGCCGAGCTGTGCGACCGCATCGTGAAGATCGCGCGCGACGGCCTTGCCGACGAGGAGCAGGGCTTCCTGGAGCCGCTCGCCGACCTCGTCGCGCGCCGCGTGACGCTGGCCGACCTCGCGGAACGGAGCGAACGGGCGTGAGCAACGAGGATCGCATGGTGAAGGTGGCCTACCGCGGCTACTTCGACGACGGTGCCACCTTCATCGATCAGACGAGGCAGCCCATCGAGTTCCCCTGCGCGGACGGGTGGATGCCGCCCGCGTTCGTCGACGCGGTGCGCGACATGGCCGTGGGCGAAACGAAGCGCGTCCGCGTAGGAGCCGACGAGGCGTACGAGAAGCGCACCGAAGAGCGCGTCATCGAAGTGGAGCGCGCGAAGATCCCCGCCAATATCAAGCTCGCCGTGGGCGACGTGATGAGCCTCGAACGGCCGGACGGGCAGACGTATCCGGCACGACTCGTGGAGCTGGACGAGGAGCGCGCCGTGTTCGACCTCAACCACGATGTCATCGCCAAGGCGCTGAACTTCGAGATCACGCTGCTCGACGTGCGCGATCTCCCGAAACGGTAGCACCGCGGGAGACTGGAGCTGGGGCGAGTTGTCATCCTGAGCGCAGCGGCGAAGGGAGCAGGGGCCTCGCAACCTCCTTCCAGGATGGCAGAAGGCTCGGTTACGGACTTGTGGCGACTTGGAGCAAGTTTCGCGCCGCGAACGGGAAAGCCGGAATGCCTCGGGTAGACTGATGGGCATTGCATTCTCTCGAAAGGAGCTCTTGATGAGCAACGAAGGCAAGAAGGTCAAGGTCCACTACACGGGCACCCTCGACGACGGCTCGAAGTTCGACTCCTCCGTCGATCGCGGCGAGCCCATCGAGTTCACCTGCATGGCCGGCCAGATGATCCCCGGGTTCGACTCCGCAGTGAAGGACATGGCGCAGGGCGACACGAAGAACGTGCACATCCCCGCCGCCGAGGCGTACGGCGAGCGCGACGAGGCCATGGTGCAGCAGGTTCCGGTCGACCAGATCCCGAACGGCGACCAGCTTCCCGTGGGCCAGACCGTGTACATGATGGGCCCGGGCGGCCAGCCCTTCCCCGTGTTCGTGCGCTCCATCGAAGACGGCATAGCCACCTTCGACATGAACCACGAGCTGGCGGGCAAGGACCTCAACTTCGAGATCACGCTCGTCGAGGTTGCCGACTAGCACGTCGACGGCATCGGCTTCGTTCGGGAACAGGCGCCTGCGGGCGCCTGTTCCCGTTCTCGCTCCGCTTCCCTCCTCTCCGACGAACGCTTCGACGAGCCCCTGCCGCTCAGGCCTTGCCCAGACGGCGCGCCACGTCGAGCAGCAGCAGCCAAAGGGCTTTGCGGCTGTCGTCGTTGAGCTGCGCGACTCGCACGATCATGCTATCGCGGTAGTCGAGCTCGAAGCGATCGGGCTCCACGAGCCCGAACCCCTCCGCCTGCCGGCGCCGCTCGTCGGACACGGTGCGCGGAGGCTCCGAGGGACGCTCGCCGGGCACGTCCTTCCCCACCAGACGGCGCGCCTTCTCCTCTGCACGGCGCGCGCAGACGCGCTCGTACTCGAACCCGAAGTACGTCATCTCCCAGAACGCCGACGCCAGCACGAGATAGCGCTCGCGGCAGCACCGAGAACCGCCCAGCCACACGCGGCTCGCAAGCGTCCGCTCCCACGGATCGAGCGTGTAGGGACGCGGCTGCGGCCCCTCGGCTTCTCCGGGCGGCGCGGCGTCGGAGCGCTGGACGGCCCTGCGCGCGAACGGCACGTCGTCGAGCGAAAGCAGCGCCGCTGACACGTGGCGCTCGATCAAGCCGCTGCGCGCGTGCAGCACGAACGACTCATGCGGCAGCAGCAGGCTGCCCCGCGCGCCCTTTTTGTCGAGCGGCAGGCCCCGCATCGTGGCCAACGTGGCCGCCAGCCGCTTCTCGGCCGCCCGCTTGCGCTTCGCCGGAAGCGCATCCCAATCGCCGGCCAGAACCGCATGCTCTTCGACGATAGCACGGACGAGCAGCCGCTCGTCGCAGCAGCGCAGCAGGGCTTGCAGCGAAGGAACCTGCTTGATGGAAAGCGCCTCGCGTTCCCAGGCGCTACCATCCGACATGACCGACCTCTTCCAGAAGCGCGAACGCTTCGGCGCACGGCATGACCACGGCGCATCGCAACGGGCGCGCGAGCATGCTTTCCGCTTCAACCTCCTCGTCGAACAGGGGAAACTCGGCCGGAACCTCCTCTCCCGGCCAATCAGACGCGAGGATGCGGCACAAAGGCAGCGCCTCGACGAGCACGAGCGTTTCAGGGTAGGAGCACGACGTTTGATTTCCGAATGCAGGCATAGTACGACACCTCGTTTACCGTGTTCCAGGGCGTGGGAGGATGCTCGATCCTGCAAGCGTGGTACGGATCGCGTGGAACACCGCGGTCATCTATGGGCTGCCCGTCCTTCGGGAGGCGTCGGGTTCAGCGCTTGCACTGGTTCTTTCGTTCGAGAACAGTATAGCATATGATACGAACATTTGTTTGTTAAATTATTCGAATAATCCCAGCAGATCGGACAGCTCGTCGCGCGAATGGATGTCGAGCTTGCGGTAGATATGGCGAATGTGCGTTTTGACCGTGCCGTTCGCAATGAACAGCTCGCGCTCGATGGAGCCCACGGTCTTGCGCTGCGCCAGCAACAGCAGCACCTCTTCCTCGCGCGGCGACAGGCCGTACGAACGCGCCAGCTCCTGGCACCGGTTCGCCAGCTCTTGCTTCTTTACGATGGCCCGGTCGCCCGCCGTGCCATCCTCGCCCAGAAACGACACGCCCCAGCGGCTGGACAGCTCCTTTTCCGAGAAGAGGATCATCGTGGCTGCCACCACGAGGATGACCACGAGCCCGCTGACGACGGCATCCGATCCGGCCAGTCCGAACGACGGCGCGCCCAACAGCTGCTCGGTCTGGCGTCCGAACAGGGTAAACAACGCACGCACGCCGCGCTCGATGCCGAACAGCCACACGGCCGACATCCCGTAGCGATAGCACAGGTTAGCCATGATGAGCATGATGAGGATGGAGAACGCGGTGTAGGACGCACTCGTGCAGAAATCGGACGCGGCCTGCCCCAGGACGCCCACGTTCGGCAAGATGAGGAAAGCCGCCACCATGAGCGGCAGCGCGATGCGGTAGATCACGCCGAAGTCGAACTTGCCGCCGCGCGCTATGACGCCGACGAACACGATAGCGGCCACCGCCAGCGTGCCGAACGCCGAATGCGGGCCGAGCGTCGACTGGTACATCGACGATTCCTTCAGCCCGTACGCGAACGCGTAGATGGCCATGAGCAACACGATCTTCCAAGGGAACGAGAACTTCGACGGCTTGGCGCGCGGAAGCTCGCCGGAGGGCAACGAGCGGAACCCCGCCGCGCAGGCGGCAAGCGACACGACGGGCAGCACGAGCACGACGGCGCCGAGCCACGGTAACAGCAAGCCCCTGCACAAATAAATGAGGAGCGCCGCCGCTATCATGGACGCCGAATAGTACAGCGCGACGCGGAAGGGGTTCAGGCAGCCGTACAGCTCCGACCACAGCAGGATGACGAGCGCGATGCCGAACCCGCCCAGCAGCACCGCCGGCACGGCAAGAGCATCCGCTGACCTCGGTATCCAAATGGACGCGAACATGCACAGCGTGGACACCGTAAGCGCAACGCCGGACACGGCGTACACCGAGCGCTTCCCGAACAGCGGGCCGATGCGCTTGGCAAGGGCGGCGCACAGAAACATCGTGGCTATCATCACGAGGTCGAACGCATCGTGGCCCGCGACGGAGGCCGCGGGGAACCGGACGAACGAGCCCACGAACACGATCTCGATCCACGCACGGTACACGCCCAGCCCGAGGAAGAACAGCGGGATGGACGGCAGCCACGGCAGCAGCGGGCCCGGAGGACGCGCGCCTGCAGCGCCTCCGTCCTCACACGCGGGCGCGTCGGCCTCCCGCACGCCGACCGCTTCGTCGTCCGCGAAGCGAAGCTCCGCGCTCTCTCGGGGTCGATCGAACTCCCCGGATCCCTTCGTTTCGCCGTTTTCCATAGCATCGAACCGACGCGCTGCCCTCGTCGGCGCCCCCTCCCCAGCGTTTCGGTGGTTCACCATTCTAGCGAAACTACGGCCCCCTGCCCAGGGAGCCCCGCGTCTCGTCTGGAGCAACCTCCCGCATACTGCCTGGTCATTGATGGGATGATAGACAAGGATGATGAAAATAATCCCTGTTTCCCGGCACGTGGACGAACGACAGGCGCGCGCCGCGGGGCTATGGTGCGTCTCGAGGGGTTCGCCTGAAACGGATCGGGCGAACGCGAAGGACCGACACGCTAGGAGGGCATCATGCACGAGCACGTCAACGGAATCAGCAGGCGCGATCTGTTCAAATTCGGAGGCATCGCGGCAGCGGGCGTCGTGGGCGCCGGGGCGCTAGCGTCATGCGCGCCGCAAGGGGCGGGCGCCGCAGGCTCGGCCAGCGCAGCGAGCACGACCGACGAGGCCACCACGGCGGCAGGGCACTTGCGCACCGGCATGCCCAGCTTCCTGACCGCACCCGAGGCCATCACCGACGTCAAGGAGACAAAGGACTACGACGTGGTGGTCATCGGCGCCGGCGCATCGGGCGTGCCGGCCGCGCTGTCGGCCTTCGAGGCAGGCGCGAAGGTGGCACTGCTTCAGAAGGAATCGCAGGCCATCGCGCAGGGCAACTCGGGCAGCGGCATCGACCTGGCCACGAGCGACCCGGCCGACATCGCCAACCTCGTATCGCAGCTGATCGCCGACAGCCAGCACCGTCCGAATCGCGAACTGGTGGAGCTGTGGGCGCAGAACTCCGGCGAGGCCGTGAAGTGGGTCATCGAGAAATCGCTCGAAGGCGGCGCCCAGGTGATCGACCAGGGCAACCAGCAGCATATGCCCCTCATCAACAAGAAGGGGTACGACATCAATTTCGTCACCTCGTTCTTCGGCCCCAAGCCCTATAACACCGGCGACGGCATGCGCGCGCTGGCCTCCACGGCCGAGAAGGAAGGCGTCGAGATCTTCTACTCCACTCCCGCCGAGCAGCTGGTGAAGGGCGACAGCGGGAAGGTCACCGGCGTCATCGCGAAGGGCAAGGACGGCTATGTGCAGTTCAATGCCTCGAAGGGCGTGATCGTGGCGTGCGGCGACTACCAGAACGACGAGGAGATGCTGCACTACTACCAACCCGACATGACGAACTTCGAGCCCAAGCAGACGAACAAGACCGGCGACGGCCACAAGATGGTAGTGTGGGCCGGCGGCAAGATCGAGGACCTGGCGCACACGAAGATGCTGCACGACTTCGACGCAGGCCCGGCCTCCATGTGCGACATGCCGTTTCTGGCCGTGAAGATGGACGGCACGCGCTTCGTCAACGAGACGGTGGAGATGTCGCTCATGAACTGCTACCTGCGCTCGAAGGAGGATTCGGGGCACTACTGCCAGGTGTTCGACAGCAACTACATGGAAGCGGCGGCCGAGTGGCCCGGCAAGCTGGTGGACCCCGAGGGCCTCAAGGTGTACATGCCCGAAGAGGACGTTGAGCGCGAGGGCGTGTTCGAGGGGCAGATCAACACGTTCAAGGCCGACACCCTGGAGGAGCTGGCCGACAAGCTGGAGATCACCGACAAGGCCGCGTTCGTCGATAGCGTGAAGCGCTACAACGAGCTGGTTGCCGCTGGCAAGGACGAGGACTTCGGCAAGCCCGCGAACTACCTGGTTCCCGTGGACACCCCGCCCTTCTACGGCATCCATCGCCACGTGCGCATGAGCGCCATCTGCTCGGGCGTGGACGTGAACGCGAAGCATGAATGCCTCACGCCCGAAGGCGAGGTCATCGAGAACCTGTACGCCATCGGCAACTGTTCGGGCCACTTCTACGGCGGCATCGACTACCCGCTGACCGTGTTCGGCCTGTCGCTGGGCCGCTGCTACACCGAAGGCTACGTCATCGGCCGCATGGTGGCCGAGAAGTAACAGATCGCGCGGGAGAGCCGACCCCCTCCCCGGCTCTCCTGCGAACGGCTTCGATGGTCGCGCCTATATCAAAGCCTTCGTGATACCATAAGCTAAAGCTCAGCAGAGGAAGGGGCCTTATGGAAGAACAGACCAAGTATGACGAGATTAGAGTGAAGCTGGGGTCTCGCCTACGCAAAACCGGTCGCCACCCCTTTCTGTTCGTAGGCTCAGGCATTCCTATGAGGTATGCAGAGCTCCCCAATTGGGAATCCCTCTTACGAGGGATATGCGCGAGAATATCCGACAATCCATTCGCACTCGAGAGATACGACAACGAGGTGTCCGGCACAGGGAAATTTGAACGATACCCGGCAATCGCTACACTGATGGAGAAAGACTTCAATCGCACTGCTCTCGCCGATCCATCGTTCGAAGGGTTCAGGAATGAGCATTTCGACCAGCTGAAGGCCGGGACTTCCGCTTTCAAGCTTTTCATCGCCCGCTATCTCGACACATACGAACCGACTCTTTTGCACGAA
>OLOF01000755.1_pt1 | contig 10397 bp, 7 predicted proteins | sample 1643121 | NCBI WGS metagenome assembly OLOF01 (sample SAMEA3136677, study PRJEB25190) | human gut metagenome | biome: human gut; feature: human-associated habitat; material: faeces | place: Austria | collected 2013
ATTCGATAGGCAATTTCTTCCAGATTTGCAACCTGGAGATTTTGCATTCGTTGAACCGTTTCGATATATTGGGAGGCCTCTAACAGACTCTCATGCGTCCCTGTATCCAACCAGGCAAAACCACGTCCCATAACTTCAACTGACAAATCCCCACGCTTCAAATAAGCATTGTTAACATCTGTGATTTCCAACTCTCCACGAGCACTCGGTTTTATCTGTTTGGCAATCTCCACAACGTCATTGTCATAGAAATAAAGCCCAGTAACCGCATAGTTACTTTTTGGTTCCAGCGGTTTTTCTTCCAGACTAATTGCCGTACCGTTATCATCAAATTCCACCACACCGTAGCGCTCTGGATCATTTACGTGATAGGCAAAAACCGTTGCGCCACTCTCTCTGTTAACAGCGGTATCCATTAATTTCGGCAGGTCGTGACCATAGAAGATATTATCACCAAGTACCAGCGCACAATCATCACCACCTATAAATTCTTCACCAATGATAAATGCTTGCGCCAGACCATCCGGACTCGGTTGTACTTTATATTGCAGATTAAGCCCCCACTGGCTTCCATCACCAAGCAATTGTTGAAAACGTGGTGTATCCTGCGGCGTACTGATAATCAGAATATCTCGAATACCCGCCAACATAAGCGTTGAAAGCGGATAATAAATCATCGGTTTATCATAAATCGGTAGCAGTTGTTTGCTCACAGCCATAGTCACAGGATAAAGACGAGTGCCGGAACCACCAGCCAGAATAATACCTTTACGCGTTTTCATTTCACCATTCCTTTTAATTCATCTCGCTCTGGCATCATGAGCGAGATGCAATAATTTGTTAAATTGCCGTGGTCGTAAATAATTCGTTGAGCATACGTTTCACGCCCACCTGCCAGTCAGGCAAGACAAGCGCAAAGTTCTGCTGAAATTTTTCGGTATTGAGGCGAGAATTATGGGGACGACGTGCTGGTGTGGGATAGGCCGTTGTCGGCACGGCATTAAGTTTGTTAAGAGCAAGGTTGATCCCCGCTCTGCGCGCTTCATCAAATACCAGAGCGGCATAATCGTGCCAGGTTGTTGTACCACCAGCAACCAGATGGTACAAACCAGCAACTTCTGGTTTATTTGCGGCCACGCGAATGGCATGAGCGGTGCAATCAGCCAGTAATTCAGCCCCCGTTGGTGCGCCGAATTGATCGTTTATTACAGCCAACTCTTCGCGTTCTTTTGCCAGGCGCAACATCGTTTTGGCAAAGTTATTTCCTTTACCAGCGTATACCCAGCTGGTACGGAAAATAAGATGCTTTGCGCAATGTTCTTGTAACGCTTTTTCCCCAGCTAGCTTGGTTTCACCGTAGACATTTAGCGGTGCTGTTGCATCCGTTTCCAGCCATGGCGTGTCACCGTTGCCTGGGAAAACATAATCAGTGGAGTAGTGTATAACCCAGGCTCCGACTTCATTAGCTGCTTTTGCAATCGCTTCGACGCTTGTCGCGTTAAGTAATTGCGCGAAATTCGGTTCTGATTCCGCTTTGTCTACTGCAGTGTGAGCAGCAGCATTAACAATAACATCGGGGCGAATTTTTTTGACGGTTTCAGCCACACCTTCGGGGTTGCTGAAATCTCCACAATAATCAGTGGAGTGAACATCGAGCGCAATCAAGTTACCCAGAGGAGCCAGAGCACGCTGCAGTTCCCAACCCACCTGCCCTGTTTTGCCGAAAAGCAGGATATTCATTACTGACGGCCCTCATAGTTTTGTTCAATCCACGACTGATAAGCACCGCTTTTCACATTCTCAACCCAATTTGTATTAGCCAGATACCATTCCACCGTTTTACGAATCCCGCTCTCAAACGTTTCTTGCGGTTTCCAGCCCAATTCGCGGCTAATTTTATCGGCATCAATGGCGTAACGGCGGTCATGCCCCGGGCGATCGGCAACATAAGTAATTTGCTCACGATAAGATTTCTCTTTCGGTACAATCTCATCCAACAAATCACAAATAGTGAGCACTACGTCGATGTTTTTCTTTTCGTTATGTCCACCAATGTTATAAGTTTCACCCGCTTTACCTTCGGTTACGACGGTATATAACGCACGAGCATGATCCTCTACATACAACCAGTCGCGAATTTGATCCCCTTTACCATAAATAGGTAATGCCTTACCTTCCAGAGCATTCAGAATAACCAATGGAATAAGTTTTTCCGGGAAATGATAAGGACCATAATTGTTCGAGCAATTAGTCACAATGGTTGGTAAACCATAAGTCCGCTTCCAGGCACGTACCAAATGATCGCTGGAAGCTTTAGACGCAGAATACGGGCTACTTGGCGCGTAAGCTGTCGTTTCCGTAAATAGCGGTAACGCTTCGTTATTATTTGCTTCATCCGGATGGGGTAAGTCACCATAAACTTCATCAGTAGAAATATGATGAAAGCGGAAACTTTTTTTCTTTTCATCATTCAGAGCAGACCAGTAATTGCGCGCCGCTTCTAAAAGAACATAAGTCCCCACAATATTGGTTTCAATAAATGCCGCAGGGCCCGTTATTGAACGGTCAACGTGGCTCTCTGCCGCCAGGTGCATCACCGCGTCTGGCTGGTGCTGTGCGAAAATACGCGACATGGCTACAGCATCGCAGATATCTGCATGCTCAAAAGCATAACGTTCAGAATCAGAAACATCAGCGAGTGATTCCAGGTTCCCGGCGTATGTTAATTTATCGACATTAACAACACTATCTTGCGTATTATTTATTATGTGACGAACAACAGCAGAACCAATAAACCCTGCGCCACCAGTAACAAGTATCTTCACTTTTTTATTCCATATAGCTATAGAGCATGCTGTGAAATAGACTGCTCCAGATTTGATTAATAGAGGTATTAATACACGCTACCGCCCCTGGCTTAACAGCTACCAGTGCACTGCATGCATCTCAACGATGTGGCGAGCGTTAGCCACTCGCGCCAAATCCGAAAAATTCAAACGCTAATTGTCTTACCAAACAGCCGTAGAAACAAGGAAAATCCTGGAAAAATTTGAATAATATGAGCTATGTAACTTCTTGTTTTTATAGGCTTTATAAAAACGGCAACGGCAGGAAAATTCAATGAGCAAAACTTATGCCACGAATCCTCACTGCCGTTATAATTTTCTTATCAACCGTTACATCCGGTCAGATTTTCATTATTCGCTTAACAGCTTCTCAATACCTTTACGGAACTTCGCCCCTTCTTTCAGGTTGCGTAGGCCATACTTCACAAACGCCTGCATATAGCCCATTTTTTTGCCGCAGTCGTAGCTGTCACCTGTCATCAGCATGGCATCAACGGACTGTTTTTTCGCCAGTTCAGCAATGGCATCAGTCAGCTGAATACGTCCCCATGCACCAGGCTGAGTGCGTTCCAGTTCCGGCCAAATATCGGCAGAAAGCACATAGCGACCAACGGCCATGATGTCTGAGTCCAGCGTCTGCGGCTGATCCGGTTTTTCGATAAATTCAACAATGCGGCTGACTTTACCTTCACGATCCAGTGGTTCTTTGGTCTGAATGACGGAGTATTCAGAGAGATCGCCCGGCATGCGTTTTGCCAGAACCTGGCTGCGGCCAGTTTCGTTAAAGCGCGCAATCATGGCAGCAAGGTTGTAGCGCAGCGGGTCGGCGCTGGCGTCGTCGATCACAACGTCTGGCAGCACCACGACAAATGGATTGTCACCAATGGCAGGTCGTGCACATAAAATGGAGTGGCCCAAACCTAAAGGTTCGCCCTGACGCACGTTCATAATTGTCACGCCCGGCGGGCAAATGGACTGTACTTCCGCCAGCAGTTGACGCTTCACGCGCTGCTCAAGGAGTGATTCTAACTCATAAGAGGTGTCGAAGTGGTTTTCGACCGCGTTCTTGGACGCGTGAGTTACCAGGAGGATTTCTTTAATCCCTGCAGCCACAATCTCGTCAACAATGTACTGAATCATTGGCTTGTCGACGATCGGTAGCATCTCTTTGGGAATCGCCTTAGTGGCAGGCAACATATGCATCCCTAGACCCGCTACAGGAATAACTGCTTTTAAATTCGTCATTATTTCATCCACCTGTAAAATGGTTGCTGAATTATAGCTTGTTCGATTTTTTTCGCCAGCATCAATTACCCTGAATTGATTACTGAATTACTTGTGATGTTACGCCGCTTCGTTGTGGATTGCAGTAGCATTGTTCCTAAGTATGGCTCCATTTTTCCAGGAATGGTCGCAAATCTACTCCCTCCGTTCCGGCAATCTAAAGTTAATCTTTTCCACATTAACAATATGGTGATTAATCCTGTCGATATCGACGGAGCTTTGTCCTCTTTCATTCACCGCATGAACATTTGCAAGAGACAGCAGTGTTTCTTTTTTCGCCATAAACACGCCTCGAACGTCTTTGCGCATGTCAAAGTTCATACTCAATGCTGGTCCAACTGAGGATTCCTGCATCACATTGATATTGCGCATAAAAAGATGTTGCGGCTTGTTGTGTAACTCCAGCGACGCACGCTTCATCTCAATGTTAGTTAGCGCCACAAAGGAGACAGCATTCCCGGCGGAGATTTGAATGCCGCGCAATTTATAAGCAAGATGAGTATTATCCAGTTGAATATCATTCACCCGGAAATTCTGCGGTATCGAGAGATATTTGCCTTTAATTACCCCATAGCCGATTAACATCCCGGCACTATTAATCATTTCAATATTATCAATCACAAAGTTGTCACAACCATAAATAGCAACTGTGGCGTTATCAATACCTGCTTTCTTACTGAAATCCGGCGTGATATTACGAGCTTTGATATTACGGATAACAAAATGTTTACCATTTTCAACATGGATCAGTTGCCGACAATCCGATCCCGTGATATTCGCCACGACAAAGTTTTTCACTGCCTGGTTTTCCGGATAATTATTATCGTAGGTACTTCCCGCAAGGCCTATGCCGATGCCCCAGTTGATTTTGCCGTTGGTACAGTTAATGCGCTCAATGAGATGGTCGGATATCAAAATATCACTGTCGTTAATCGCCACGTTCCATTCAATAGCGTCGCCCTGTAAGTCGCTGAACTTACAGTTGGTGATGTTGGCACCGATTATCTGGTTATGAAATCCCTGGCGTAAGATGGCGTAATTAGCGTGGCTAACGGTCAGGTTATCGATGGTCAGGTTGTGCATGACCCGTTTGTTTTTGCCGCCGATATAGATCTGCGTCACCGGACCAAAGCCGCTCATCACCAGCCCTTTGATGGTGCAGTCAGAACCACGCACATCCAGGGTGATGTTATGTATACTGCCGCCCTCCCCCCCTGTCACCTGGCTGCCGTCCTGTAAGACAAATCGCCCTCTGCCGTTGCCGCGCAGGCTTCCAAGGATGTGTAACGTTTTGCCAGAAGGAATGAAGATGCCGGTGTTGATATTGTCGCAAATCAATCCGGCGGGCACGACGACCGTATGCCCTTCGCTGAAGGCTTGTTTAAATGAGGCGATCCAGTCGTGAGGGTTGTAGTCGTTAATGTTAACGCTTTGTTGAGCGGGAATTGCACGGGCGAAAGGGGTATGAAGGAAGGCAAGCGCCGAGCTTGCCGTCAGGAAGTTGCGTCGGGAGAGTTTTTTAAATGGCATGCGTTCTCCTCTATAAAGCTTGCAACAAGCTGGCGAGTTCTCGATTAATCACCTGCTGGTTAAAATCGTGTTCGACTTTTTCGCGCGCACGTTTGACAACCGGAGCCAGTTCGTCTGTATCCAGTTGGCTAAACACCGCCAGTCGTTGCGCCAGTGCGCGAGCATCGTTCTCAGGCACCAACCAGCCGGATTTATCGGCCTCCACCAGTTCAGGAATTCCGCTATGCAGAGTAGAAACCACCGGAATGCCGACCGCCATCGCTTCCATTAGCGCCACCGGAATGCCTTCCATATCGCCGTCCGCCCCCGTTACCGAAGGCAGCAGGAAAACATCCGCGTCGTCTAGCATCGCTTTCACTTCGTGGCTCGGTTTAAAGCCCGGCATCTCTACCACATCTTCCAGTTGATATTGTTCGATGAGGGTGCGCAGGCGTCGTTCCCACGGGCCAATGCCGAGGATGCGATAGCGAAATGCCACGCCCTGCTCTTTCAACTGACGGCAGGCTTCGATCGCCACATGCAGGCCTTTTTTCTCGGTTAGGCGTGCGACGGAGATGATTTCCAGCGGCGTTGCGGGCGCTTTCACCGGACGCGGGCTAAAGCGCGTCATGTCCACGCCCATGCGCGATACGACGATTTTTTCCCTCGGGCAGCCCATTTTTTGCAGCCTTCCGGCCCACAGATCGCTTATCGGTAGCATCAGATCGCCACGGCGGAACAGTTGCTGATATTCGGGAGTGTAGTGGTTGAGCACTTCCCGACTGGAAATATCAATGCCGTGGAAAATGGTGGCAATTTTGCCGCGAATGACACCCAGTTCGCGGAGTTTTGCTGCGGTTACCCCTGCCGGACCAAAGTGAGCGATAAAGACATCGGCATGAAACGGTGTTGCGACCTGACCACAAATGGCAGACAAAATCAGGTTCCGCGACTCGGCGCCATAGCGTTTGAGGTTGAGCGCCTGCCAGGTATTTTTACGATGAATGCCGCGTAAGGTCTGGCTGGCGCGGTGGCGCAGTTTCGCCACTTTGCCCGTAGGTTCGTCCTGTAACCAGCGGGTTCTGGCAGCAAGGTTGTATTTCGTCCATGCCGCGTGGGTGTTTTGTGTGTCGCCTTTTTGCAGCGCGATAATCTCCACCTCAAATCCCATATCAATAAACGCAGTGATTTGGTTAAGAACGAAGGTTTCCGACGACAACGGAAATTTCAGTAAAAAGAAGCCGGCCTTCATTTCACCTCCCCGATGCGTTCAAGCACAGATTGCACCATCTGCATTCCTGTATGACGCTCACGACTGACAGCTTCGTTAAGTCGTGCGTTCAGCGCCGGAAGCTGACCTAAGGTATCCGCAACCATCGCTTGCAGGCTGCCGTCTAATAAATGACGGATATCAATTGCCATCTCTGGTAGCCCCAGTTGTTGCATAATCCCAGTGGATTTATGTTCATAGTTGATGGCAATCGCCGGAGTGGCAAAGTTCATCGAGATAATGGCAGAGTGCAGGCGCGTGCCGACGGTGAGTTCACAGGCCCCCAGAATTTTGCCCATTTCCAGATCGTTGAGTTCATCCATCACTACGTGGTAACGGGCAGGATCGCTGATGTGCTGACGCAAGTTGAGCGCCACCATGCGGTCGTCTTTGTTATAGCTGTCGATGCCCGTACAGGTGGAAAGCGCAATCACCTGATACCCTTCATCGAGAATGCGATTGACCACCCCAGCAAAGGCTTTTTCATACGCTTGTTGGGTGGTGCCGAGACGTTTGTCGAACGGTGCCAGTTCGCGCAGGGTAATTGCCACCGCTTTCTGTTGTGCGGCAACATCCAGTGTTGAACAGCATAGCTGGCGGTGAAGTCTTCAATGTGGTGATCGACTAGCCACGCGGTATCGACGCCATGTTCAACTTTTGCAGTGGTGATATTGCTGCGTTTCATCAAATCAAGGCTGACCGATTCGCGCAGGATCAGCGCGTCGCAGTGACCAAAGACATAGTTCGCCAGTTGGTTAAATTGCTCATCCTGGAAGGGGCCGTCGCTGTGACCAATCATAAACAGCGGCTTTTTCGCCATGAAAGTGCAAAGCGCATGTTCAAACTGCGGCACGCCGTAGAGATCGACAAAAAACGATCCGCCGACCTGAATAATGGCGTCGTAACCTGACAGCAGGCGCACGAAGTCGGTGAATCCCTGGGCAATGGCGATATTACGCAGCTTGCCAGTGTCGGTGACGCGTGAGAGCAGTACCTGATGCTGGTAGCGGCGACGGAGGACTTTTTTAACGCGCCCGACAACGCCCGCCGCGCTGTTGTGTTTTTTCATTTGCAGGAACAGCGGATCGCCCATTACCGGGCGGTTGAGCAGCCAGGAAGAACTGACCGGATAGCGGCTCATCACGTCCACTTCGGCATGTGGATTGAGAATGTTGATGGCATCAAGTAACCCGCGCAGGATGGCGCTGTCGCCACGATTGCCGCAAGTGTGGTTGCCCAGAATAAGTAATTTCATTTTTTCCTCATAAATTTGATGCCAGGTGAGGCTGTGTTTGTTGTGTTCGTTGCCGTTTTTTGCCTGATGCGACGCTAACGCGTCTTATCAGACCTACAAGATCCGAGCCCAGCCCCCCAGGACGGATAAGGCGTTTTACGCCGCATCCGGCAACCGTTGCCGGAACCGAAAACAACCATTCACCCCGCCCGTAAAAGCATTTTCATTTTTTCGCTGCGACAAAACTGACGCTTCACTTTCACCACCAGCGAATGGCGCGACAGCACAATCATCACCACAAACGCCAGCACGCCCGCGGCTATTTGCACCGCCAGCAGCATCCCCAGCGCCAGTTGCCCTTTCAGCACAATGCCCAGCGCAGAACTAACCACCAGCGTCGGCAGCGAGAGATAAAACGGCAGCCACACACTCAGGATGTACTGGCGATAACTGGAACCGAGCACCGGTTTAATCATCACGAAATAGCTCAGAATGGTGTTGATAATCTGCACCAGCAGGAAACCGAGCGTGACGCCGATTGCGCCCGCCATCTGCCCACCAATGATGATTGCCGGAATAAACAGAAAGGTTTTGAATACGTTGAATTTAAAGCTGATATCGACCCGCGCTTTCGCCATCAGCAACGAACCAATCGGGTTACCCACGGAGCGCAGTAGCCCCACAATACACAGCAATTGCAGCACCGGAATAATGCTGCTCCACTTTTCGCCAAATACCAGCGGTACAAAGTTATTCGACACCACCATTAGCCCCAGCAGCGCCGGAAAGTTGATAATCCCCACTACCGACAGCAGCTTGTAGAAGTTGACGCGCAGCTTTTCTGTATCGTCCTGAATTTTTGCAAACGCCGGAAACAACACGCGGGTGATGATCGGGTTCAGTTTCATCGGCGGTACAACGGCCACGTTGTACGCCAGGTTGTATCCCCCTGCCACGCCCGCACCGAGAATACGCGCCAGCACGAGTGTTGAAAGGTTGGTGTTGAGATAGTTGATGATGCTGTCCGCCGTCAGCCAGGCACCAAAGCGTAAGTTCGGTGCCACCGACGCCAGCGAGAAATGCAGACCGGGGCGATAAATTTTGCGGCCAAAGTAGCCAAACAGCAGCGTTCTCACCGCACTATTGACCAGATAACCGAGAATCGCGGTCATCGCCAGCGGCCAGAAATGGGCGCTAACCACTGTAAAAGTGAAGCCCGCCAGCACCGCGCTGGTTTCGATCATGCCGATTTTGTTGAACTCCAGCTCTTTTTGCATCAACGCGCGGAACTGCTGCCCGTGGGGGATCACCACAAACGCCAGCGACAATGTTTTAATCAACGGTGCCAGGTCCGGGTTATTCAGCACGTCGCCGATGAGATCACTCAACAAAAACACCGCCACACACACCACAAGCCCCAGCCCAACGTTCAGCCAGTACAGCGTGGTGAGTTCAAGGTGGCTGATTTCTTTTCGCTGAATAATCGAGTTAGCGATACCGAAGTCAGAAAGCGTATCTGCCAGCGCGATGATCACCAGCGACACGGTAAGCAAACCGAACTGGTGGTTGTCGATAATCCGCGCCAGCACGGTCATCTGCACCAGCCCGAGGCCGATGATGATCACCGTGGCAATCGCCGACCACTTCGCGCCGCTGATGGTTTTTTCACGTAAGCTCATATCAATATGCCGCTTTGTTAACGAAGCCTTTGAATACCGTCAGGAAAACGATTTTGATATCGAACCAGACGCTCCATTCGCGGATGTACTCAAGGTCGAACTCGACGCGTTTTTCCATTTTCTCCAGCGTGTCGGTTTCGCCGCGCCAGCCGTTAATCTGCGCCCAGCCGGTAATGCCCGGTTTCACCTTATGGCGCAGCATGTAGCCTTCAATGAGCTGTCGATACTGTTCGTTATGCGCCACCGCGTGTGGACGTGGCCCGACAATCGACATCCCGCCAGTCAGCACATTGATAAACTGCGGCAATTCGTCCAGCGAGGTGCGGCGCAGAAAATTCCCCACTTTGGTGACGCGCGGATCGTTCTGCGTCGCCTGGGTCACCACTTTGTCGTTCTCCATCACTTTCATCGAACGGAACTTCCACACTTTGATCGGCTTGCCATCCATGCCGTAGCGAGTCTGGCGGAAAATAACCGGTCCTGGTGAACTGAGTTTTACCGCCAGCGCAATACAGCACAGCACCGGGGAGATCAGCAGCAGAATAAGCGTCGCCAGCACAATATCTTCCGCACGT
>OLOF01000757.1_pt1 | contig 10369 bp, 11 predicted proteins | sample 1643121 | NCBI WGS metagenome assembly OLOF01 (sample SAMEA3136677, study PRJEB25190) | human gut metagenome | biome: human gut; feature: human-associated habitat; material: faeces | place: Austria | collected 2013
ATAAAATATTTTATTAGTGTAATCAATCTTATATATATTATTTGATATATATGTTAATTTTTTTATTATAAATGTATATTTTTTTATTATAATAGAAATAAAAGGCTATGTTACCATAGCCTTTTTAAGATTAGTTATTTGGCAGGTGTGCCAAATCCTGCATCTCTTTTGACCTCTAGTTTGTGGATGGCACTATTGTCCACTTCAAATAACTCTTTATATAGAATTTTTATTGTGTTCCCTATCTTGCATGTTATACAAACTCTTCCCAAACCAAATTTGCCAAATCTATTCCTCTTCTACTTAAAAAAATCCTATCTCCATCAATCCTAATCAAATCCTCTTCTGCTAATTTCTCCAATTCTTTATGATATACATATATAGGATTTTCAATATATTTTTCCTTAAAACTTGAAATTTTAATACCTTTAAGTTTCCTTAAGCCCAGTAACATATACTCTCTTTTTTTATCTTCTAATGATTGTATTTCATCTATTTCATAAACCTCTTCTACTTTTCCCAAAAAATTTTCATCACCATTTCCAAGTTTTATAATTTCATTTACATCAATATCTTTATTATTTATATTTTCAATATATTTTTCTACACTACTCTTATTACAATATCTTACACCATTTATATAAGAATGTGCTGAAGTTCCTATTCCAATATATTCTTTTTGTTCCCAACAGTTTAAATTATGTTTTGATTCTTTTCCTGTTTTTGAGAAATTAGATATTTCATAGTGATTAAATCCATTAATTTCTAATGTATTTTTTACATACCAATACATACTTCGTTCTAGCTCTTCATCTAATAATTCCATTTTTCCTTCTTCTATCAACTTATCAAGGACCGTTCCCTCTTCTAATATTAATGAATATACACTAATATGATTAGGATTTAATTCTATTATTTTATTTAAGCTTTCTTTAACATCTGAAATTGTTTGATTTGGTAATCCTATCATTAAGTCTATATTTATATTATCAAACCCGGCTTTTTTTACTATACTATATGCATCTAAAAATTCATTATATGTATGTATTCTCCCAATTTGCTTTAAAATTTGGTCGTTGGTACTTTGCAGGCCCATACTAATTCTATTTATTTTTGCTTCTTTATATAAATTCACTTTTTCTTCATTTATTGTACCAGGATTTACTTCTAATGTAACTTCTATATCTTGAAATTTTGTATCATTATTAACTAAGTTTTTTTCTATTTCTTTTAAAATTTCTTCTATATATTTACTATCTATATATGATGGTGTTCCTCCTCCAATATATATAGTAGTAACATTATAATTTTTTATAAATTCTTTGTTTTCCAAATATTTCTTTAATTCTTTTATTACTGTTTTTATATATTTTTCTACTATCTCTTCCTTACTTGAAAAAGACACAAAATCACAATAATAACATTTATGTTTGCAAAATGGTATATGTATATATATTCCTAATTCTTTATTCTTCATCTGCCATCTCCATTATTTTTTTCAATCTATAATTTACTCCTGATTTTCCTATTGGTTTTTTTAACATTTTTCCTAGTTCTATTAGTGAAATATTTGGATTTTCTAATCTTAACTTTGCTATTTCTTTTAAGTTTTCGTCTAACTTATTAAATTTTCCTGTTTCTTGCAATTTTTTAATTGCTCCTATCTGTTCAATAGATGCATTTATTGTTTTGTTCAGATTTGCTGTCTCACAGTTTACTATTCTATTTACCTTTCCTCTCATTTCTTTTTGAATCCTAATATCTTCAAATTTCATAACAGCTTTATTAGCTCCTATTAATGCTAGTAAATTTGAAATTTCTTCTGCTTCTTTCATGTAAATAGAAAATCTTGTTTTTGTAATTAATTCCTTAGTATTTATATTTAAACTTTCTATTATTTTCTTTAAAAATATCATATTTTCTTCATTTGATAAAACTATTTCTAAGTGATATAAATTTTCTGGGTTATTTATCGAACCAGAACCTAAAAAAGCACCTTTTATAATTGCTTTCTTTTGTTCAACTCCTTCTTTTTCTTGATATAACTCTTCTATATTTTTTGTATACAATTCGTTATTCTTTATTTCTATATGATTTATTTTCTTTATTTCTCTTAGTTTTGTGTTGATATAAAAAACTTTTCCTACAATATCTATGTCATAATCTATGTTTAAGTTAGATAGCAACTTTGAAAATCTATCTATATTATAATCATTTTCAGTTGAAAATTTTATTTCATTTTGCTTGTGGATGTTAGTATTAGCTGATATTAGATATCCTATTAACTCACATTCTACATTGTTCTTATCAGTTAAGCTATGATTATTATTTAATTCTTGTTTTATATCTGAAGAAAAAGACATTTTAGTCACCTACCTTTGCAATTATTACTCTATCATTATCATATAAATCTTTTATACATATTTTATTTATATATTGACCATTATTATCTAGTAAATTCATAACTTCTTCCTTTTGGTCATAGCCTATTTCTAAACATAAATACCCTCCATATTTTAAGTATTCATATCCTGAGTCTATTATTTTTCTATAAAAATCCAATCCATCTTTTCCTCCATCTAATGCAATATGAGGTTCTTTCTGTACTTCTCTATCAAGTTCTTTAATAATATCTTGTTTTATATATGGTGGATTTGATACTATCATATCATATTTTTCTTTTGGCAAGTTTTCAAGTAAATTAGATTCTACAAATGTTATTTGACTTTCTACATTATTAGTTTTTGCATTTAATTTTGCTACTTCTAATGCTTTACTACTTATATCTAATGCTGTCACTTGTGTATTAGGTAAATATTTAGCCAGTGATATTGCTATTGCTCCACTTCCAGTACATAAATCTAAAATCTTTTTTGAATTTATTTTTTTTGCTATTTCTATTACTTCTTCAACTAAAATTTCAGTATCTTGCCTAGGTATTAAAACATTTTCATCAACAAAAAAATCAAGTTTCATAAACTCTTTTTTGTGAGTTATATGTTCTATTGGTATATCTTTACTAAGTTTTGATATTCCATCAAAAAATTTATCTTCTTGTTGTCTAGTTAGTGGTTCATTATCATATATAATTAGATATTGTCTTGGCTTTCCCAAGACATATTGCATTAATAATCTTACTTTTAGTTTTGGTGTAGTAATTTTTTCCAATTTAAGTTTTGCTACTCCTCTTTCTATTGCTTGTTTTATTGTCATAGTATCACCTTTTTCATATACAATAAAAAACCCCCACCTTAGCCGTCAGCTTCAATTTTTAAGGACCTGCTCCTAAAAACAGGTGGGTGCCTACCTAAATACTAATGGGCTTCTCACTATTATTAGCAAAATGTGAGCTTGCACGCCATACTTAGAGATTAGCCCCTCTTATAACTTGTTGGTTCTAAAAATTACGCTCTTACGCACTACGCAGGGATTATTTAATTATTGATTAATTTATTTATTTTGTATCTTTATATTAGCACATTAGATATTTATTTACAACTAAAATAATTGCTTAATTATTTTGTTTTATTTTTATTTTATTATTTTATCTCGTTTTTTCATATATTATTCTCTTTTTATTAATGTTTTTTGTGTTTGATAAATTATCTTTTTTGTGTTAGAATGTTTTTATATTGGTAGCATGATTTTTGAGCTGATTTTGGGGTCGGAGACAAAAATCATTGCTACCACTTTTTGACTTTCTTAAATATTTTCTTTTTTCATATATTGTCCTCTCTGTGTTTATATAAACATTTACTGATAACTTATAATTTGTCGAGATATATTACTATCTTATTTTTCCCCCACCAATTACAATATCATCAATATAAAATACTGCTGATTGTCCAGCTGATATTGATTTTTGTGGTTCATCATATATTACTTTAATATTATTTCCATAAGGATTGATTTTAGCTTTATAGGCTTTTGCAGAATATCTTGTTTTTACATAGACTACTAATTCTTTATTTAATTTATCAAATAATAACCAATTAACATCTGAAACAAAAAATTCTTTTTTATATAAATCTTTTTCGTCTCCAACAATCAACTCGTTTTTTTCCTTATTAAATCCTATAACATATAGTGGAGTATTGTTGGATATTCCTAATCCCTTTCTCTGTCCTATTGTATATTTATATAATCCTGTATGATTTCCTAGTATCTTACCTTCTGGATTTACAATGTTACCTTTTATACTTTTTATATATGAATTATTTTCCAAAAATGTTTTATAATTTCCATTTGGAATAAAGCAAATATCTTCACTATCTGGCTTGTTTGCTACTGGTGAATTGTGTTTCTCTGCAATTTTCCTTATTTCTTCTTTGCTATTAAATGTCCCTAATGGTAATTTTAATTTATCCAATAATTCTCTTGGAATATTATATAAAACATAGCTTTGGTCTTTTGCAACTGCATTTGCTTTTTTTAATACTTTTTGTTTATATCTTTCTGAATATTCTATTTTAGCATAATGTCCTGTTGCAATATAATCACATTGCAATTCTTGTGCTTTCTTATACATCATGCCAAACTTTAAATATTTATTACATTCTATACAAGGATTTGGAGTCTTGCAATTTGCATAACAATTTATAAAATCATCAATTACATATTTTTCAAATTCATCTTTAAAGTTCAAAGTATAATGTGGTATCTGCAAATAATCACAAACTCTTTTTGCATCCATAGTAGAAGAAATATTACAACAACTTCCTTCAATCTCTCCTTCAAATAGTTTCATTGTTATTCCTATTACATCATATCCTTGTTCTTTTAAAATAATTGCTGAAACACTGCTGTCCACTCCTCCACTCATTCCTAGTAAAACCCTTTTTCTCATACTAAATACCACAACTTTCGCAATGATGTTCTTTTAAATTGCATTTAACCCTAATTTCTTCTTCTGTCAATTTTCCTTCTTTTCTATAATAATCTGCAATAGCTTCGTGTATTGCTTCTTCTGCTAAAACTGAACAATGAAATTTTACAGGTGGCAACCCATCTAGCGCTCTTACTACATCTCCATTTTTTAATGCTAATGCTTCTTCTATTGTTTTTCCTTTTATCATTTCTGTTGAAATACTGCTCGTTGCTATTGCAGCACCACATCCAAAAGTTTTAAATTTTACATCTGTTATGATATTATTTTCTACTTTTATAAACATTTTCATAATATCTCCACAAACTGGATTTCCAACCTCTCCAATTCCTGAAGCATTTTCTATTTTTCCAACATTTCTTGGGTTTGTATAATGCTCTATAACTTTATCTGAATAATTCATTATTTATTTTCCTCCTCTATAAATTCTTCCCATAATGGTGACATTTCCCTTAATCTATTTACTATTTCTACTAAATTTTCTACTAAATAATCTATTTCTTCTTTTGTATTATATTTTCCTATTGATATTCTCAAAGAACCATGTGCTATTTCATGTGGTAAACCTATTGCAAGTAGTACATGTGATGGATCAAGTGAACCTGATGTACATGCACTACCACTTGATGCACATATTCCTTTTAAATCTAAATTTAAAAGTAGTCCTTCTCCTTCTATAAATCTAAAAGAAATATTACAATTTCCAGGTAATCTTTTTTCCATATCTCCATTTATTTTTATATATGGTATTTTTTCTTTCACTTGTTCTACATAGTAATCTCTTAGTTCTTTTATTTTTTTATTGTGTTCATTTAAATTTTCATAAGCAAGTTCAATAGATTTTCCTATTCCAACAATTCCTGCAACATTTTCCGTTCCTGCTCTTTTATTTCTTTCTTGATGTCCACCATCTATAAATTTTTCAAATTTTACTCCTGTTTTTACATATAAAGCACCAATTCCTTTTGGTCCATAAATTTTATGTCCTGATAAAGATAAGCTATCTATATTTAATTTTTGAACATCAATTTTTGCATTTCCAACAGCTTGTACTGCATCTGTGTGAAAATATATATTACTTTCTTTTGCAATTTCCCCTATTTCTTCTATTGGCTGAATTGTACCAATTTCATTATTTGCAAACATTATTGTTATTAAAATAGTTGTTGGTTTTATAGATTTTTTTAATTCTTCTAAATCTACTATTCCATTTTCATCTACTGAAATATAAGTTATTTCAAATCCTTCTTTTTCTAATTGCTTACAAGTTTCTAAAACAGCAGGGTGTTCTATTTTTGAAGTTATTATATGATTACCTTTTTTCTTATTTGCTTTTGCTATTCCTTTTATTGCCGTATTATCACTTTCACTTCCTCCTGCCGTGAAATAAATTTCATTAGGCTTACAATTTAACACTTTAGAAATTTTCTCCCTTGATTCTTCAACTGCTTTTCTTGATTCTCTACCCAATTTATATATTGATGAAGCATTACCATAATTTTCTTTTAAATATGGTAGCATTTCTTGTAATACCTCATCATCTAATCTTGTTGTTGCTGCATTATCAAAATACATACTTTTCATGTCCTCCTCCTTTTCATACTAATATAGTAGGAATTATACAATTCTTTTCCTACTATGTCAATAGGAATTAAGAATAAAATAATAGAAGTCATATATTTTTGACTTCTACTTAATTAAATCTTCTAATGTTTTACTATCAATATATTCATTTATTGCATTATCTAATCCTTTCCAAAAAGAATAAGTTTTGCATTTTTTCTGTCTATTGCATTTTCCATCTTCCATTAAACAATATATTGGTGATAAATCTCCTTCAGTTGCTCTTAATATATCTCCTACTTTATATTCTTTTGGTTCATTAGATAATTTATATCCTCCTGTATTACCTCGTGCAGTTTCTAAATAACCTGCTTTATTTAATAAAGCTATTATTTGTTCTAAATATTTATTTGAGATTTCTTGCCTTTTTGCTATATCTTTTAAAGATATATATTTCCCATTACTATTTATTGCTAAATCTATCATTACTCTTAAAGCATATCTTCCTTTTGTAGATATTTTCATATTTTTTTCCTCCATGAATTATTATACTACTAATTAAGTAGGAATTGCAAGTAGTTATATAAATTTGTTATTTCTAGTTCAACTAAATGATTAATATCTTTTTTATCATAGATTTCTTCTACAATACTATGATGATTTTTGTCTCCGACCCCAAAATCACCACTTCAAAAATCAGTCAAAAAATTATCTTACATTACATATAATAATATACAGAAAAATTGTAATAAACTTCCTAATAATATGAATAAGTGAAATACTGAGTGCATCCATTTATGTTTTTTTCCTATTGCATATAGTCCTGCTCCTATTGAGTATGCAATTCCTCCTGCTAATAGTAACCCAAATCCGACATTACCTAATAGTGATGGTAATAAGTTTATTTTTACTATTATGCACCATCCCATTATTAAATAGCATAGCATTGAAAACTTTTTAAATTTCTTTATATCTATTGAATTTAATATAATTCCAAGTATAGCAACTCCCCAAATAACTCCAAAAATTGTCCAACCTGTTGCTGTGTCATATTGTCTTAATGTGCATAATGAAAATGGCGTATATGAACCTGCAATTAATAAAAATATTGAACAATGGTCTAATACCTGAAAAACTTTTTTAGAAAAACATTTCGGACTTAACCCATGATATATACTAGACATAGTATATAATAAAATCATTGTAAATCCATAGATTGCTCCACTTACTACTCCATAAACATTTTTATTTTTTGCAGCAAATACAACACATAATACTGTTGCAACAATTCCTAATACTGCTCCAACTATATGTGATGTCATATTAAAAATTTCTTCTCCTTTTGTATATTTAGGTAAAATTCTATCTTTTAATTTAATTCTTTCCATTTTAGTAATCCTTTCATATTTTATATTGAATTTATCCCCTTTTTTATTACTTAACTTTTTTCATTTCTTACAAGTAAAATGATATTTAAAAATATCATCAATAGTTCTACTTATACACCTTCTATACTTTCCTCATTATTCATTTTGCTTTGATAAATTTCTAATTCAGCTAAAAAATTATCAAAGTATTTTTTTACGCAACTTGATATTTCTATGTACATTTTGTTTTCTTCTGGAAATGTATGTATTGCAAAATGACTTTCTGCCAATAACCATAATCCGTGTATATCCTTGAGTATCAAAGAAATGTTCAACTTTATTTATTATTGTAAATCCACTTTCTGATAACATTTTTTCAAATTTTTTTATTGCTGTTTTTTCTTCTTCATATTTAAGCCATGTATTATAATTATACATTATTGCTTTCATTTTCTGTCCTTCTTTCATATTAATTATAATTAATTTATACTTATATTGATTTCTATGTTTTCTTTCTTATAGCCATTCTTCAATTAATTATGAGTAATTTATTCTTATATATTTTTAATATTATTGTATATTATATATTTTTTTAATACTTTATTTATTTCTATTTTATATTGCTTTATTTTGTTTACTACAAATTATTATCTCTTTTACCAATTTTGCACTTCTTCATTATAATATTTAATCAATGTTGGCTTGAACATATTGTTTTCTTCTACTTGATTTAAGTCAATTATTTCATCTTTTCCAAAGTTAAACATTGTTGCAATATTTTCTTCTGTTAAATATTTTGTTTCTACTGATATATTTTTTCTAACATTATTTCCATTAAATGCTAGGTTGAATCCCCATTCTCCAAATGATGGTACTTGTAAGTGATATGGTAATACATTTTCAAATTGGGTTTTTATTGTTTTATTTATACACCAAAAAGAATTTTTAGCATAATATGGACTTGTTGATTGGCAAACCATAACCCCATTTGGTGTCAAATTTGATCTTATATAGTTATAAAATACATTAGTATATAGTTTATTTAGAGCTTCATTATTTGGGTCAGGAAAATCTATAATTATTACATCGAATTTTTCTTGATTTTCTTGAGTAAATAGATAAGCATCTTCATTTATTACTTTTACTTTCTCATTACTTAATGAACCTTCATTTAACTTTTTAATTTGTTCATTTGTACTACATAATTTTGTCATTTCACCATCTATATCAACTAAAACGATTTTTTCTACATCATCATACTTTAAAACTTCTCTTGCAGCTAATCCATCTCCTCCACCTAGTATTAGAACCTTTTGATGCGAATTTGCATATGACATTGGAATATGCACTAGTGCTTCATGATATCTATATTCGTCACTTGTACTAAATTGTAAATTTCCATCTAAAAATAGTCTAATGTCGTCTTTATGTTTAGTAATTACTATTTTTTGATATGGTGTTTGTTCTGATAATATTACATCGTCTCTATAAAGTCCACTTTCTATGCTACTTGTTATATTAGATCCAGTAAATAAAAAGCACAGAATTATTAATAAACATATTATTGATAATATTTTTATTGTTTTGTATTTCTTTATATATGACTTATATTTTAATATTATTATTAAAGCTACTGCTATATTAATACTTCCCACTAAAAATGTTGTAGTAATGAAGCCTAGTTTTGGAAATAATATTAATGGAAATACAATTGAGCCTATTAGTCCTCCAATATAATCAAAAGTAAATATATTTGCTAAATTTTTTCTAACATTACTTTCGTTGTCTTCTATTATTCTTGTTAATATAGGAATCTCTAAACCTACAAAAATCCCTATTAATATAATTAATAAATACATTATTAAGTCATATATATTTGTATATATATTTGATAAAAATAATATTAAGCTTGAAAAACCTCCTAAGATTCCAACACTCATCTCTATAAATATGAATTTATTAAATAAATCCTCTTTTATGTATTTAGATAAATATGATCCTATTCCCATAGCACTCATATATAAACCTATTGTTATTGAAAACTGTGTTATACTATCTCCTTGTAAATATGAGCTTATACTACTAATTATAAGCTCATATATTATTGAACATATTGATATTAATAATGTTGTTACTAAGAGTAGTCTTCCATCAAATTTTTTTACTGTTATTTCTTTATTTTCTTCCATTATAGAACTCCACTCATTATAATTCCTATTGCAATAAACATTCCACAAATCATAACTCCTATTGCTTTATTATGATTGTCTATTTCTTCTGTAAGTGAAAAATGCTTTTTAAACATAAATTCTGTTATTTTGTATCCAATTAAACAAAATACTAATCCAATTACTACATAAATGATAATTTCTAATAATTTCATTAAAATTTCCATATTTACTAATCCTTTCGTTTTATAAATTAAAATAAATTATATTAATTTATAAATATTATTCAATTTTATTATCATATAATGGGTTATTATATCCTTATATTATTATCCTTTTTTATTGTATAGGAAAAATCGACTTTTATCTTGCCCTTATATAGGATT
>OLOF01000763.1_pt1 | contig 10318 bp, 7 predicted proteins | sample 1643121 | NCBI WGS metagenome assembly OLOF01 (sample SAMEA3136677, study PRJEB25190) | human gut metagenome | biome: human gut; feature: human-associated habitat; material: faeces | place: Austria | collected 2013
GACGTGACAGGCCGGCGCTCTAACCAACTGAGCTAACACCCCGTGCTTTGCAGCGAAAGTTATTCTACCGGAAGAACCTTCGCTGTGCAATCATTATTATGACGAATTTCCCCGATACGAAAAGAACCCGCCGAAGCGGGTTCTTAGCATTCAGATGGCGGGATGTACGAGACTCGAACTCGCGACCTCCGACGTGACAGGCCGGCGCTCTAACCAACTGAGCTAACACCCCGTGCTTTGCAGCGCGGAATATATTACCGGGTGTCGCCGATTCGCGCAATACCCCAATTTGAAAAAGTTTGGGAAAGCGTGCGCCGGGTTCGCATGCAGGTTCTGTGATGAGGGAAACATTTTGGTGTGAAATTTCACAGTAGTGATAAAGTTTAGCGACTAAATTGTATACGACAGGAATCGAAGGCAAGGAAGATGAGATGACGGATTCGTTCAATGAGACGAAACGCGAGCTGTACGAGCTTATGCAGCGCTCACGGCGCGAGCGGTTCACGCCGCCAACGCCCGAGGGCGTGACGCCGTCCGAGGCGCGCACGATGATGACGGTCAGCGCTCTTCAGCATACGTGCGAGGACGTCAGGCCGGGTCGCGTCGCGGAGCTGACGCACACGACGCCGAGCGCGTTGTCCCAGACGTTCAAGACCCTCGAGGAGAAGGGCCTCATCGAGCGGCACCGCGCAAGTGGCGATTACCGCGCCGTGTCGGTAAGCCTCACCGAAGAGGGCGAGCGCTTCGCCGCCGAGGGCAGACGTTTGCGCGACGAGCACATGGACGCGGTCATGGAGCACGTGGGTATCGAAGACATGCGGCATCTCGTTCGCATCCTGCGCAAAGTGGTCGAGTTCCACGAGCTGGATCCTGAGGCGACGTGCAAGAGCCGCGCGGAAGGAGATGAGGCGCCGTGCGCATAATTCGCTATCTGAAGAACTGCAAGGTGGCCGTGCTGCTCATCGTGTGCCTGCTCGTCGTGCAGGCGTTCACCGACCTGGCGCTGCCGCACTACACGTCCGATATCGTCGATGTGGGCATCCAGCAGTCCGGCGTGGAGCATGCGGCCACCGACGAGATGACGGCCAAGACCCATGACGAGATCGCCATGATGCTTCCGGTCGACGACGAGCAGACGTTCCGCGACGCTTACACCGAGACGGACGACGGCACGTACAAGCTCAACGACCAGGGCAAGAAGGAGCAGGAGGAGCTCGACCGCATGGTGGCCCTGCCGCTGGTTGCCATCCATTATTCCAGCCAGATCCCCGACCTCGACCTCGACCAGGTGATGCAGGCCTACGAGGCCGGCGCTATCGACAAGCAGAAGATCCTCGATATGCTGGACGAGGCCAAGCAGCATATGGGGGACATGGGCGACTCCATCGTCGACCAGCAGGCCATCGCCGCCGCCAAGGCTGAGTACGAGTCGCTCGGCTACAATCTGTCCGACATGCAGATGGGCTACCTCGTGCGCATCGGCCTCCTGATGTTGGGGCTTGCCGCCCTCGGCATGGTCGCCGCCGTGCTCGTGGGCTTCATCGCCTCGCGCACGGCCGCGAAGGTGGGCGCCACGCTGCGCTCGAAGCTGTTCCGCCGCGTGGTGTCGTTCTCGGACGCCGAGGTGCAAAGTTTCTCGGCCGCCTCGCTCATCACGCGCGGCACGAACGACATCCAGCTGGTGCAGATGGTCACCGTCATGCTGCTGCGCATGGTGCTGTACGCGCCCATCCTCGCCATCGGCGGCATCATCATGGTTTCGCGCACGAACCTCGCCATGAGCTGGATCATCATCTTGGCCGTGGCGGTCATCTTCGTGCTCATCATGGTGCTGATGCGCGTGGCGCTGCCCAAGTTCCAGATCATGCAGACCCTCATCGACCGCGTGAACCTCGTGTCGCGCGAGATCCTCACGGGCCTGCCCGTCATCCGCGCGTTCGACCGCCAGCCTTACGAGGAGAAGCGCTTCGACGAGGCTTCCACCAAGCTCATGAAGACGCAGCTGTTCACGAACCGCGTCATGACGTTCATGATGCCCCTGATGATGCTCATCATGAACGGCGTGTCGGTGCTCATCGTATGGGTGGGCGGCGGCTACATCGACAACGGCACCATCCAGACGGGCGACCTCATCGCGTTCATCACCTACGCGATGGTCATCATCATGAGCTTCCTCATGATCGGCATGATCTCCATCATGCTGCCGCGCGCCGACGTGGCGGCCCAGCGCGTGAACGAGGTGCTGGAAACAAAGCCCACCATCTGCGACCCGGCCGCCGACAAGGCCCGCGACGCCGAGCTGCGCCGCTCGGGCGAGGGCGCGACCATCGCCTTCAACGACGTCAGCTTCCGCTACGGCGATTCGAAGGAATGCGTGCTCGAGCACATCGACTTCACGGCCGAGCCCGGCAAGACCACGGCGCTCATCGGCTCCACCGGATCGGGCAAGTCGACGGTCATCAAGCTCATCGAGCGCTTCTACGACGTGACGGAGGGCTCGGTCACCATCGACGGCGTGGATGTGCGCGACGTCACGCAGCAGGCGCTGCGCGAGCAGCTGGGCTACGTGCCGCAGAAGGCGTTTCTGTTCTCAGGCACCATCGAGTCGAACGTGGCCTACGCGGACGAGGGGATGCCCGTCGACCGCATCAGGGAGGCCGTCGACATCGCCCAGGCGTCGGAATTCGTCGCCTCGAAGGAGGAAGGCCTGGGCACGCGCGTGTCGCAAGGCGGCTCGAACGTGTCGGGCGGCCAGCGCCAGCGCCTGGCCATCGCCCGTGCGCTGGCCACCGAGGCGCGCGCCTACCTGTTCGACGACAGCTTCTCGGCGCTCGACTACAAGACCGACGCCGCGCTGCGCCAGGAGCTGCACACGCGCCTGGGCGGCAAGACCGTGGTCATCGTGGCGCAGCGCATCTCGACGGTGCTGCATGCCGACCGCATCGTGGTGCTGGACGACGGCCGCATCGTGGGCCAGGGCACGCACGAGGAGCTGATGGAAACCTGCGAGGAGTATCGGGAGATCGCGATGTCCCAGCTGTCGGAAGCCGAGCTGAACGGAGGTGATGCGGCATGAGCGCGCAGGAGAACGCCCAGGCGCAGGAACCTCGCCGCGGACCCATGGGCCACGGTCCCGGCGGGCGCATGATGCCCGGCGAGAAGCCGAAGAACCTCAAGGGAACGCTTGCCAAGCTGATCGCCTTCATGGGTCGCTTCAAGGCGGCCATCGTGGTGGTGCTCGTATTCGCCGTGGGCTCCACCATCTTCAACATCGTGGGGCCGAAGGTGCTGTCCACGGCCACTACCGAGCTGTTCAACGGCATCGTGGCGAAGATCGACGGCTCGGGCGGCATCGACTTCGACGCGATCGCGCGGATCCTCGTGTTCACGCTGGGCCTGTACCTGCTGTCCGCGGCATGCTCGTTCGTGCAGGGCTGGATCATGAGCTCGGTTTCGCAGCGCACGTGCTACCAGCTGCGCGGCGCCATCGCCGACAAGATCGACCGCATGCCCATGGGCTACTTCGAGCGCACGAGCGTGGGCGACACCCTGTCGCGCATCACGAACGACGTGGACACGCTGGGCCAGAGCCTGAACCAGGGCGTCACCCAGCTCATCACGTCGGTGACCACCATCGTCGGCGTGCTCATCATGATGCTGTCCATCAACCCGCTCATGACGCTGATCACCGTGGTCATTCTTCCGGTTTCCATCGTGCTCATCATGGTGGTGGTGAAGCGCTCGCAGAAGTACTTCGTGGCGCAGCAGCGCACGCTCGGCAAGATCAACGGCATCGTGGAGGAGACGTTCTCGGGTCACGCCATCGTGAAGGCGTTCAACCGCGAGGACGGCACGGTCGACCGTTTCAACGAGACGAACGCGAAGCTGTACGGGTCGGCGTGGAAGTCGCAGTTCTTCAGCGGCCTCATGCAGCCTATCATGACGTTCGTCGGCAACCTGGGCTACGTGGCCGTCGCCATCGCCGGCAGCTTCCTGGCCGTGCAGGGCATCATCACGGTGGGCGACATCCAGGCGTTCATCCAGTACGTGAAGAACTTCACGCAGCCCATCACCCAGCTCACGCAGGTGTCCAACGTGCTGCAGCAGATGGCCGCGGCCGCCGAGCGCATCTTCGAGTTCCTCGACGCGCCCGAGGAGGAGCCCGACCATGCGACCGCCCGTACCGCCGACGTGGAGTGCAACGTGCAGTTCGACCACGTGCGCTTCGGCTACGATCCGGAGAAGCCGGTGATCAAGGACTTCTCGGCCCAGGTGTCGGAAGGCCAGACCGTCGCGCTGGTCGGTCCCACGGGCGCCGGCAAGACCACCATGGTCAAGCTGCTCATGCGCTTCTACGACGTGCAGTCGGGCTGCATCAAGATCGGCGGCACGGACATCCGCGATTTCGCGCGCGACGATCTGCGCAGCCTGTTCGGCATGGTGCTGCAGGACACGTGGCTGTTCCACGGCACCATCCGCGACAACATCCGCTACGGCAAGCTGGACGCCACCGACGAGGAGGTGGAGGCGGCGGCGAAGGCGGCCTACGTCAACCACTTCATCCAGACGCTGCCGCAGGGCTACGGCACCGAGATCAACGAGGACGCCAGCAACATCAGCCAGGGCCAGCGCCAGCTGCTGACCATCGCGCGCGCCATCCTGGCCGACCGCCGCATGCTCATCCTCGACGAGGCCACCAGCTCGGTGGACACGCGCACCGAGGAGCGTATCCAGAAGGCTATGGACAACCTCATGGCCGGGCGCACCTCGTTCGTCATCGCGCATCGCCTGTCCACCATCAAGAGCGCGGATCTCATCCTCGTCATCCGCGACGGCGACATCGTGGAGCAGGGCACGCACGAGGAACTGCTGGCGCTTGGCGGTTTCTACGCGGAGTTGTATAATTCTCAGTTCACCGAGACGATTGACGAGGTGGAGGACTAGCGCATACGGGCGCGTCTTCGCCCCCTCGCTCAGGGAATGGGAACAGCGACGTATGCCCGCAACGGGAACTGAGAGCGCATCAGCGCAGATGCAAGGCGCGCCTGAAAGCAAGGCGCGCCTTGCCGTGTTCGACTTCGACGGCACCAGCATCGCGGGCAACTCGCCCGTGCTGCTGGTCAGCCACCTTCTGAGTCGCAAGATGCTGAAGAAGCGAGTCGTCTTCCGCATCCTTCTGTGGGCGGCCGCCTACAAGCTGCGCCTGCCGCAGAACGAGGCGGCTGTGCGCGGTCTCGTGTTCACGGCGTTCGAGGGCAAGCCCGCCGCCGAGGTGGACGCCTTCCTCGCCGAGTTCTACGACGAGCGCATCGCGCCGCTGTTCAGGCCCGAGGCGGATGCCGCCATGCGCGTCCACGCCGAGGCGGGGGACACCGTGGTGGTCATCTCGGCCACGTTCGAGCCTATCATCCTGCGCGCCATGGAGCACCATCCGTTCGACAACCAGATATCCACGCGCATGAGCGTGGCCACCGACGGCACCTACACCCGCGCGGTGGAGGGTCTGCCGGTGGAGGGGGAGGAGAAGCTGGCCGCCGTGCGCCGCTTCGGCGACAGCCGTTTCGGGCCGGGCAACTGGGAGCTCGCCTACGCGTACGGCGACCATCATTCCGACCGCGCCGTGCTGTCGGCCGCGGAGCATCCTCGCGCCGTGTCGCCCGATCGGCCGCTCGCCCGCACCGCGCGCGAAAAGGGCTGGGAGATCCTCGACTGGTAGAGCCTTGCGCTCATACCCTTCGGGTTGCTTACGTTTTGGGGTTTTTGCGGTTCGACCTATGCGGGGGCTTTCTTCTTGGGTAAAATGTGACCTGGACATAGTCATTTTCTCGCGACGTGCGATCACATCGAAAAGGAGGTTGGGTCCATGTTTGAGAACGATGCGAACAGCTCGCCCAGCCAGAACGACGAGCATAGCAATTCCTCGACCGAGTACCTGCGGCTCGCTTCCCAGGCGTGCGCTTCGGGCGACGCGGTCCTCGGCATGCATCTGTATCTGGCGGCGTTCGAGCGCGCGCAGCACGGCGAAGGCTCCGCCGTCGACGAAGCGGCGCTCGAGGGCCTGAAGCAGGCCTGGCAGCTGGCCTGCAAGCTCAAGGAGCGCTCCATCGCCGAATACGCGTTCGAGCGCCTCGAGCCCTACCTGTCCTCGGACGAGGCCGCGGCTTGCGCCGAGCAGCTGCAGAGCCTCGCGCTCGACAAGCTGGAGGAGTACGGCCTTTCGCGCGAGGACCTGGAGGACATGACCGACATGATCTCCCAGGACTTCCTGGGCTTCGATGCCGCGCGCCTCATGCGGGTGGAGCACGTCACCGAGCCGTCTTCGGCGTGCGTCGCCGAGGCTGCGCCGCAGGCCGCTCAGAGCGCTGCGGCGGACGAGGGCGGCGAGGAGGGCGAAAAGGCCCCGTCCGTCTCCGAGGTGCAGAAGTCGCTCGCCGAGGCCATCCAGGCTTGCGGCGACGACGCGGACGCTCATGCGGTGGTGTCGTCCCTCGAGAACATAACGTATCGCGAGCTCGTGGGCTACGACGAGACCGTGAAGCTCATGCGCGACTTCGGGGTGGGCATGCAGCACGACGAGCGCTTCCAAGAGCTGGTGGAGCTGCTGAACGCGCGCCACGGCCTGGACCGCATGCCGGCCTCCGACGCGCTGCTGTTCCGTTCTCCGGCGCGCGAGGACGCGAACCGATTCATGGCGGCCACGCTGGGCGAGCTGGGGCTGCCGGCCATCCGCATGCACATGGAGGAGAACCTTCAGGGGATGCCGGTGCTGTGCGTCATGGCGCAGGCCGACCGCCAGCCGAAGCTCAACGCGGCGCGCAACGCCTTCGAGGGCGCTGGCGTGCTCATGCTGGAGGACTTGGATCTGTGGATGTCGCCCATGGTGGAGTCGGCCGGCGACGATCTGGGCGGGTTCATCATGGCCAGCCTGTCGCGGGGCGCGCGCGAGGCCATCAGCCTCATCCGCTCGGCGGTGGAGAACCCCGACGTGTTCGTGCTGGCCTCCTCGTCCGAGGCGGGGGAGATCGACCCGTTCTTCTTCGACCTCCTGGAGCCGCTGTCGGTGATCGACATCGACTTTCCCACGGTGTCCGAGCGCGACGACATCTGGATGGAGATAGCCCGCGAGCATCCGTCCCTGCGCGGCATCGACCGTGCATCGCTTGTGCGCTATTCAGCGCAGATGCCGCGCTACGATATGTACATGGCCGCACGCGAGGCCATCGAGGAGGCTTACAAGGCCAGCCTCGTCGCGCGCCGCTACCTGCCGGTGACGGCGGACAACCTGTACGACAAGCTGGCGGCCTACCAGCCGCTCGATTCCGACGAGTACCGCGCACTCGAGGAGGCGGTCGTCAGCGACTTCAGGCGCGAGCTGGAGCATCTGGAAGACCTGCTCGATAGAGAAGAGGGGAACTGATGGACGTCACGCGCCGCTGCGACTATGCTTGCCGGATACTGAGGGCCGCCTACAAGAGCGGGGAGGCCTACGTTTCGGTGTCCGACATCGCCGAGCAGGAGGACATTCCCTACGCCTTCGCGCGCAGCATCCAGCACGACCTGGTGAAGGGCGGGCTCATCAAGACGGTACGCGGAGCCCGCGGCGGGCTCGCGCTCAACTGCGATCCGGCCGCCGTGACCCTGCTGGAAGTGCTCGAGGCGGTTCAGGGGCCGGTGAGCATCTCGCTGTGCGTGATGGATCCCGCTTACTGCGACAAACAGAAGGACTGCGCCTACAACAAGCTGTGGCAGGGAGCCGATCGGCTGCTGAACGCCTACTTCGGCGCTATCACGCTCAAGGACCTCATCGAGCAGGGGGCGTCGCATCCGGTGGTGGAAGCCGCTATGGCGAAGGCGAAGGACGCAGACGCGGTTCCGGCCGCCGTCCGCTGCGCTGCGCATTGCGCCGCGCCCACGCCGCGCATTGCCGCGGAAGCTCCCGAAGCCGACGACGCGAGCGCGTGCGAATCGTGCGCATAGCGGGTTCCGGCTCGGTTGCGTGGCCGTCCGAGGCGCTCGGGCGCGACGAGTTCGTGGAGCTTGTGCGCCGCGAGGGCGCTCGGCTGCATCGCGACCTGCCCTGGCGTTACATCGACGACCCGTACGCCGTGCTGGTGAGCGAGGTCATGCTGCAGCAGACTCAGGTGGCTCGCGTCGAGAAGCACTGGACGCGCTTCCTGTCGCTGTTTCCCACCATCGACTCCCTGGCGGCCGCAGGCACGGCCGACGTGCTGGCGCAGTGGCAGGGGCTGGGGTACAACCGCCGTGCGCTTGCGCTCAAGCGGGCGGCCGAGACGTGTTCGGCCGAGCGGGGAGGGCTGCTGCCCGACACGGCTGAGGAGCTGGAAACGCTTCCGGGTATCGGTCCGGCCACGGCGGCGGGCGTGATGGCGTTCGCCTACAACCGCCCCTCCGTGTACATCGAGACGAACGTGCGCACGGTGTTCCTGCACGAGCTGTTCCCCGACCGCGACAAGGTTTCCGACCGCGAGCTGGCGCCGCTCGTGGCGTCCACCTGCCCCGAGGACGACGCCCGGGCCTGGTACTACGCGCTGCTCGATTACGGCGCGCACCTCAAGACGCTCGTGGCGAACCCTTCGCGGCGCAGCGCCCACTACGCGCGCCAGTCGGCCTTCGAGGGCTCGCGGCGGCAGAAGCGCGCCGAGCTCGTGCGCGTCGTGCTGGCCGGGCATCGGCGCCGACGAGCTGGCCGAGCGCCTGGACGCCTTCGAGCGCGCCGCCGGGCGCGACGGCGTGGATGCGGCCACGTTCGAGTCCATTGTGGCCGACCTCGTGTCCGAAGGCTTCTTCCGCCGAGAGGGCGGCGCGTTCTTCGCCTGACGGGGCCCGCTGCGGCGGGAGGTTGCATTCTTTGCCCTCCTCCGGTTCCGGTCCGCGCTTGGGATGGCATGCGGTCGAATCCTTTTCTTGCAGGGCGGCGTTTTCGAGCGCTTTGGACGCAAAACGGTACCCATGGCAATCCTGACGGCGGAATCAGGTTACGAGAGCTCGCTGAATAGTACCCACCTGGGGTTTTGCACGTGATCCTGATCGGACGGCATGCAAAACAGGTCTCGAGATTGTCATGGGGGCTGATTCGCGCCCAATCTCGCCGGGCTTCCCGCCGCGATCGGAGCGCATGGTCGAGCGAGCTGAATCTATGCAGCGCGCCGCGCGACCTACCGAGTGCCGCCGGGCGGACTCTCCCTATTCAATCGCGTACGCATTGCTCCTCGATAGTTTCTTGTGCGCGAAATAGCGTTTCTTGCATGATTCTTGCATACGATTCTTGACTTTCATGTGTTAGAATATGCCGCATCCCGTGGGGGAGTAGTCGGCCTTGAACGAGGTGGCTGCGTCAACATGCTGCTTCCGCTCGAAGCTGGCGCAACCTTAAACGACAAGACTCGCGGTGTGGCGCACGCGTCGCACCGCTCATCATGCAGCCGGCGCGCACGCCGGTATTTTTATGCCTAAACCGTGGAGTGCGGGGCGGCCAGGGGGGCCGCAAGCGGACGAGAGGAAAACCCATGGGATTCGTGGAGCTGTTGTTGCTGGCGATCGGCCTGTCGATGGATGCGTTCGCCGTGTCGGTATGCAAAGGCCTGTGCATGAAGCGGCTCAACCTGCGCCAGGCGACGGTCGTCGCGCTGTTCTTCGGCGGCTTCCAGGCGCTCATGCCGCTTGTCGGATGGGCGCTGGGCACGCAGTTCGAGCAGTTCATCACGCCGGTGGATCATTGGATCGCCTTCGTGCTTTTGGCCCTCATCGGCGGGAAAATGCTGTGGGACGCCTTCCATGAGGACGACGAGGAGCTGTCCTGCCCGGCCGACGGTAAGCTCGACCTGCGCGAGCTCGTGATGCTCGCCGTCGCCACGAGCATCGACGCGTTGGCCGTGGGCATCACGTTCGCGTTCTTGCGCGTGGACATCCTCACGTCCGTGGGGCTGATCGGCGTGACGACGTTCGCCCTGTCCATCGTCGGCGTGGCCGTGGGCCACCGCTTCGGCGCCCGCTACGAGAAGCCCGCCACCGTCGTCGGCGGCATCGTCCTCATCCTCATCGGCCTCAAGATCCTGCTGGAGCATCTGGGGATCATAGCCTTCTAGAGAGCCGGACGAGACGGCGCTCCGGTCGGGATGGCAACCGGGCGCGCTCGCTCAAGACGACGGTCGGCCCCTACATAATAGGGTAGCTTCCCAGCACCTTGACCTCGCGCAGCTTGAGGCGCAGGCAGTTGAGCGCGGTCTGCACGGCAAGGTCGTTCACGTTCTCCTTGAACTCGATGAAGAACATGTAGTCGCCGAGCGCCTGCTTGGTA
>OLOF01000764.1_pt1 | contig 10316 bp, 10 predicted proteins | sample 1643121 | NCBI WGS metagenome assembly OLOF01 (sample SAMEA3136677, study PRJEB25190) | human gut metagenome | biome: human gut; feature: human-associated habitat; material: faeces | place: Austria | collected 2013
ACCGAGTTAAAGGAGGACAGGATCGCGCCGAACATGACAGCGGCGAAGAAGCCCATTACCGGCTTCGGTACGATCTCAGCGATCAGAGCCGGGTAAGCAAAGTCGATAGCGGAGGAACCGGCAGCAGCCAGCTTGTCCTGAATAGACGGCAGGTAGAATGCGATAACGCCCGGGATTACGAGGTACAGAGGGCCAAGGCACTTGAGAAAGCCGCAGAAGATAGCGCCCTTCTGGCCTTCCTTCAGGCTCTTTGCTGCGAGGGAACGCTGTACAAAGGACTGGTTGGTGCACCACCAGTACAGGTTGTTGAAGAACATACCGGTGATGATCAGCGGCCACGGAACTTCCGGTTCCGGTGCATTCCATGCGTTGATTGCGTTCATTTTGGCCGGATCAGCCTCTACCATGTACTTAATGCCGTCCATGATGCCATGACCGCCGGTTGCAGCGGACAGAGCCGCGAAGCCGAGGAACGGGATCATCAGACCGCCGATGATAAGGCCGATGCCGTTGATGGTATCAGAAACCGCAACTGCTTTCAGGCCGCCGAAGATGGCGTAGCAGCCGCCGATGATGCCGATAATGAGGCACAGGATGGCAACAGCCATGAACTTGCTGGTGCCGAGGATGCCGGAGATGTCGAAGATCTGCTCGAAAACGACTGCACCGGAGTACAGGATGACCGGCAGGTTGAGGATGGAGTACATAACAACGATTACCAGCGAGAACATCGTCTTGGTGCCCTTGCCGTAGCGCTCCTCCATCAGGGACGGGATGGTCATGGCGCCCATTTTCAGGTACTTCGGCAGGAAGTAGTACGCCAGAACCAGCAGGGTGAACATCGAGCCGACCTCCCATGCGATCGGGCCCATGTTGGTCTTCCAGCTCTGGCCGTTCAGACCGACGAGCTGTTCAGCGGAAAGGTTGGTCAGCAGCAGAGAACCGGCGATGACTACGCCCGGCAGGCCGCGGCCTGCGAGAAAATAACCCTCAGCGGTGTCGAGCTGCTCGTCGCGGGTCTTCCATGCGGAAATGACTGCAACGAGGACGGTGAACAACAGGAACGAGATTCCTGTCCATGCGAGTGATGAGAAGAATGTCATTGATATACCCCCATATCGTTCTCTTGTCGTGTGCATCCGTAACACTCCCAAAGGGATGCACGCGAGCTGTGGTTGGCAAGAAGCCCTCTTTCAGCAGGCTTCTGGCGTTCTCGTGAACGCGCATCTTCAAAAATAATTCCCCGATAAAACATAGCATATTTTGAGAAATGCTGTGAATGTTTTGCAAGGGGATTTATTTCGTTGTCCATAGATTATCATGTTATTTGGGATATTTCAAGCCTTAAATGTGAGATTTATTTCGATTTAGTAAACAGTACAAAATTAAGATTGCCTTTTTGTATGAATAGCCACTGAATCATTCACATGTGCGTGCAAAGCGTGCAATATGATAGGCATTTTGCATAAAAACAGAGGGGTAATATTGGGCAATTGCTGTGACGGTCAAGAAAAAGCAAATTCATAGGAAAAAACACGCGAAAAAAACAGTTGCAAGTTGCGTGCATTGTGTTATACTATAAACAGAAAAAAACGAGTGGGCAATACTCACTATATAGTAAGGAGGAAAAAGCATGGCTGTAACCGCACAGCAGATTGCGGAGCTGGCAGGTGTATCCCGCGGTACGGTAGATCGTGCGCTGCACAATCGAGGGCGTGTAAATCCCGAAGTAGCGGCTAAGATTCACAAAATTGCAGCAGAATTGGGGTATAAACCGAATCTGATCGGACAGGCACTGGTCAAATCCCGCCGGGAGTTCAAGCTGGGTGCGATTCTGCAGTCCACCGAGACGCCGACGATGCAGATCGTGCGTGCAGGCGTGCAGCGCGCCGCAGAGGAGCTTGCCGCCTCGGGCGTGGAACTGATCATGCGCGAAAACCGCGGTCTGGATACCGAAATGGTGCTCGAACACATTGAAGAGCTGGTTTCACAGGGCGTGCAGGGACTGGCTATCGCGCCGAACAACTCGCCGGAGATTCGCCAGTGCATTGATGAACTGTACGAACAGGGCATTCCGGTCATCACACTCAACTCGGATGCACCGGGCAGCAGGCGTCTTGCGTTCATCGGTATGGACAACTACCGCGCCGGACAGACCGCCGCAGGCTTGCTTCGGCTGATGCTGCCCGAGGGCGGCAAGGTGCTTCCGCTGGCGGGACACTTGAATAATACCGCACATAATAACCGTTTAAACGGATTTATGGATACAATTAACAGTGAAACAGGAAACGAAATTGAACTGTTAGCGTTTCAGCCGTGTTTCGACCGGGACGACTATGCCCACGAGATTACGCAGCACGCATTGCGTGCAAATCCTGACCTGACCGGCATTTACGTTGCGTCCAACGGACAGGTCGGTGCGTGCGCAGCCGTAGAGGAAGAAGGCCGAAAGGGCAAGGTCAAGGTCGTTGCATTCGACCTCAACCCGATGAATATGGAACTGCTCCGGTCGGACAGCTTGAGTTTCGTGCTCGATCAGAAGGCATTCGAGCAGGGCTACCGGCCGCCGTTCCTGCTGTTTGATTACCTGCAGAACAGAAAAGCACCGGAAAAAGAACTGCTTTATACGGATATTGCAATCAAAACCAAGTTTAACAGCGATAAACCTGTGGGAATGGAATAAGAAAGAACCGCACATTGTGCGGTTCTTTTTAATGGAAAATTGAGAATGGAAAATGAATACGGTGATTTACTCTAAAGTGTGATTTAATGTTGTGCAAACAACCGTAAATCCGCTGGATTTCAGTGCTTCTGTGAATCTTTTCGCTATTTCTGGGGATACAGTCTCCGCCTGATTGAGTACAACGATATCCGCTAAGTGTTCTGCAATAATGCCTTGCGCGGCCAACTCCGGCGTGACAATACCGCTCATGTGTGCACCGGTGCGTGCACAGAACAGTTCCGGTCGGTGTACGGCTTGTTCGACCGGCTTTCCGAACCCGGATGCGCCCACGATACACACGGTTTTGCGTGTATTCTCAGGTATGACCGGCTCATGCGAGGCGTGTGCTTTGAGCGGCAGCCGCTTGGAGCCGTCGGCCTCCACAATCACATAGTCAGCGGCGTCCGCGAGCACGGAAAAGGAAAGTGCCGGCGCGGTCAGCTTGCCCTCAGCGGCAGGCGTGCCCATGCAGATCACGCGGTGAAGCGCAAGTGCGCGGCGGACCTGTTCGATGTCATCCGTCACCAACAGGGGAATGCCCGCAAACGGTAAAATGTGCGTGGAAGTCGTCAAAATCACCGTTCCGGATAATTCTTCGGCCAGTATACGCAGTAAAGTTGTTTTTCCGCCGCTGCCGATCACGGCGGTTATGCCTTTTATCATGTGTAATTGTTCACATATTTTCATAAATCCACCTAATACAGCCATGTTTACCGTAGGGCGGGATGACCTCATCCCGCCGTTGTAAATTATCTGCATGTTGTTATATGCGGCGGGAGGTCACCACGCCCTGTAACCATGCTTTTATAATAGTATTATATCATGTCTGCCACACAGAAAAAATATTGACTTCACTCGACCGATACGCTATAATCATCGGTAGCAATCGTTATAGTTTGCAAAATATAACGAAGATAAACGGAGGAAAACGCCATGTTAGTCGTGATACGCGGTGCGGGAGACATTGCCACGGGGATTGCCTTGCGGCTGTACCGCGCAGGCATTCGTCTGGTGCTGACAGACCTGCCGCAGCCAACGTCGATCCGCCGCACGGTATGCTTTTCGGAAGCGATTCGATTGGGCGAAACAGTCGTTGAGGGCGTGCATGCACGCCGAGTCGATAGCGCAGCCGAAGCGGCAGCACTGACCGAACAGGGCATCATTGCTGTGCTGGCCGATCCGGCGGCAGGCTGCGTGCAGGAACTGCACCCTGATGCCTTGGTGGACGCGATTCTGGCGAAGAAAAACCTCGGTACGCACATCACGGATGCGCCGATCGTCATTGCGGTCGGTCCGGGCTTTACGGCCGGCGTGGACTGTCACGCGGCGGTTGAGACCATGCGCGGGCATACACTCGGACGGGTGCTGTATACGGGTTCGCCGCTGCCGAATACGGGCGTTCCCGGTGTGATCGGCGGCCACGCGGCAGAGCGCGTTCTGCGTGCCCCGGCAGACGGCTTGTTCGAGCCGTGCCGTGAAATTGGCGATCTGGTCGAGACGGGAGACACCATCGCGTACGTTGCGGGAAAACCCATGAAAACCACCATCACCGGCTGTCTGCGCGGTCTGCTGCAGGCTGGCGTACCCGTACATGAGGGCATGAAATCCGGTGACGTTGATCCGCGCGGCAAGCGTGAAAACTGCGATACCGCATCCGATAAGGCGCTTGCGGTCGGCGGCGGTGTGCTGGAAGCATTGCTTCACTTTTCCAACGTCTTTCATTAAGAAATCATAAAATACGGGAGAAAACCCAATGAAAAAGAACTGTTTTGCAAGATTTGCAGCAGCGGCTCTGTCACTGGCAATGCTGGCGGGCTGCGGCGGCGGTGCCTCTCAGAGCACGGACAGCAGCGCGGCCGATAGCAATTCTGCGGATGCCGTAGAGCTGACCGTCTTTGCGGCGGCCTCCATGACCGAGACCCTGAACCGGATTGCAGAGGACTACAAGAGCGTTGACCCGAACGTCACCCTGACGTTCAACTTTGCCTCCTCCGGCGACCTGCTCACCCAGATCAAGGAGGGCGCGGACTGCGATGTATTCATCTCCGCAGCGCCCAAGCAGATGAACGCACTCGACGGCTCGCTCATCGAGGACACCGACAAGAACCCGGACGGTCTGGATGAGCTGCTGGACGGCACCCGTATCGATCTGCTCGAGAACAAGGTAACGCTGGCTGTACCGGAAGGCAACCCGAAGGACATCAAGAGCTTTGACGACCTCGCAGGGAAGCTCGCGAGCGGTGACGTGCTGCTTGCCATCGGCAACAGCGACGTTCCGGTCGGCCAGTACACCCAGAAGATCTTCGCGCACTACGGTCTGGACGAGGCTGCGCTGGCTTCCTCCGGCGTGCTGACCTACGGCTCGAACGTTAAGGAAGTTACCACGCAGGTAAGCGAAGGCGCGGTTGACTGCGGCATTATCTACGCAACCGACGCATTCTCGGCAGATCTCGACACGGTTGACGAGGCAACTGCTGACATGTGCGGTCAGGTTATCTATCCGGCAGCCGTGCTTAAGAACAGCACGCACGCAGACGAGGCGAAGGCGTTCCTTGACTATCTGACCACCGATGAAGCAGGCAAGGTATTCGAGAGCGTAGGCTTTACCGCGTTGGCATAATCTGATACAATAGAAAGGCGAGGGAGCAATCTCTCGCCTTTATTTGCAAAAGGAGACGATTATGGACTGGTATCCTTTATATAACTCGCTGCGTATCGCACTTATTTCCACAGTGATCATCTTCTTCGCGGGGATTGCGGCGGCCTATTACGTTGCGCGTCTGCCGCGCGTGCTCAAAGGTGTGCTGGATGTGCTGTTCACGCTGCCGCTCGTGCTGCCGCCTACGGTGGTCGGCTATCTGCTGCTGCGCGTGCTCGGACCGAAAAGAGCCGTCGGCGCATGGGCGCTCACGCATTTTAATCTCAAGCTGACCATGGTCTGGTGGTCGGCGATTTTCGCAACCGCCGTTGTCATTTTCCCGCTCATGTACCGCACAGCGCGCGGCGCGTTCGAGAGCTTTGACGAAACGCTTGCCGACGCAGGCCGCACGCTCGGCCGCTCGAACACCTGGATTTTCTGGCAGGTGCGCATGCCCTGCTGCAGGCAGGGTATCCTTGCGGGAACGGTGCTCGCGTTTGCGCGTGCGCTCGGTGAGTACGGCGCAACATCCATGGTGGCGGGCTACACGCCCGGACGCACAGCGACCATTTCGACGACGGTCTATCAGCTGTGGCGCACGAATGATGACGCGCTGGCGTTCAAGTGGGTCGTGGTCAACCTTGCCATCTCGGCGGTGGTGCTGCTGGCGGTCAATCTGCTCGAAAAGCGGGAGAGAGGAGTGCGTAAGGCATGGCACTGATCGTGGATATCGAGAAAACGCTCGGAGATTTTCACCTGAAAGTGAACTTCACCGCTGAGCGGGAAGTGATGGCGCTGCTGGGTGCTTCCGGCTGCGGAAAGAGCATGACCTTGAAGTGCATTGCAGGCATCGTGAGGCCGGATAAGGGCCATATCGAGCTGAACGGGCGCGTGCTGTTCGACAGCGACAAAAAGATCGACCTGCCGCCGCAAAAGCGAAAGGTCGGCTACCTGTTTCAGCAGTACGCGCTGTTTCCACACATGACGGTCGAGCAGAACATCCGCGCAGGCGCACACGCCCGCCCGAAAGCCGAGCGGGAGCAGGCGGTGCGGGAGGTTCTGCACGCGTTCCGCCTGGAGGGACTGGAGAACAACCGTCCGAGTCAGCTTTCCGGTGGTCAGCAGCAGCGGTGCGCGCTGGCGCGCATTCTGGTCGGGCAGCCCGAGCTTGTGCTGCTCGATGAGCCGTTTTCCGCGCTCGATGCGTACCTGAAATGGCAGGTGGAACTGGAGCTTTCGGACATCCTGAAAAATCTTTCGTGCGGTACGCTGTTCGTTACGCACAACCGCGACGAGGTCTACCGCCTGTGCGATACGGTGTGCGTGCTGAACAAGGGAAAATCCGACCCGAAGGAGACGGTCAAGGAACTGTTCCGCGCACCGGCAACCATGGGTGCTGCACTGATTTCCGGCTGCAAGAATGTTTCTGCCGCCGAGGTAAAGCAAGGTGAGACCCTGTTCTGCAAGGACTGGAACGTAACGCTCAAAACCGCGCTGCATGTGCCGGAAAACATCGCTTACGTTGGCGTTCGGGCGCATTACTTTACCACAGAGGGCACGGAGAACGCCATTCCGTGTACGGTCGAGCGCGTAGTCGAAAACCCGTTTTCGACCGTGGTCATGCTGCAGACGACAGGCGCAGGCAGGCTGCGGTGGGAGCTGGATAAGGCGGTCTGGGAGACGCTTTCCGGCACGGAAAAGCTGACGCTGTACGTCCGCCCAGAGGACGTCATGCCGCTAACGGAGTGAGCAAAATGCTGGATAATCAAGGAAGAAATATTCGCTATCTGCGGCTGTCGGTGACCGACCGGTGCAATTTCCGGTGCCGGTACTGTATGCCCGCCGAAGGTGTGTGCAAGCGGGAGCACAGCGAAATGCTGTCGTTCGAGGAGCTGACCGAGATCGTGCGGACGGCAGTTTCGCTCGGTGTCAGCAAGGTGCGCCTGACCGGTGGAGAGCCGCTTGTGCGGCGCGGCATCGTGGACTTGTGCCGCAGTCTGCGTGCCATCAATGGTGTGCGGGAGCTCACCATGACGACTAACGGCGCACTCCTGCCGCAGTACGCCGCAGAGCTGAAACAAGCAGGGGTTGACCGGCTGAATATCAGTCTGGATACCTTAAATGAGGATAAATTTGCGTCGCTGACGCGCGGCGGCTCGCTCGCGGATACGCTGGCCGGTTTGGACGCGGCGTGGAACGCCGGATTCCGCGGTACAAAGCTGAATGCCGTGCTGCTCGGCGGCGTAAACGCGGACGAGATTCCGGCACTGGCGCAGCTGGCGCAGGACGGAGAATTTGAGGTGCGCTTTATTGAACTTATGCCGATCGGTGAGTGCGCGGACTGGCCGCGTGAGCGGTTTCTCTCTGCGGACGCGGTGCTGCACGCCCTGCCGGAGCTGCAGCGTCTGCCGAATGAAGGCGTTGCGGAACTGTATCGAATGCCCGGCTGGAAGGGGAAAATCGGTCTGATTCGCCCGATGAGCCACCGTTTCTGCGCCGACTGCGACCGCATCCGTGTTACCGCAGACGGCAGGCTGAAACCGTGCCTGCACTCGGCGCAGGAGATTGCCTTGCGCGGTCTGCACGGCGAAAACCTTGAACGCGCACTGCACGAGGGTATGTTCGGGAAACCGGTCAGCCACCATATGCAATCCGGTCAGCCGAGTGAAAGCCGGAGAGGCATGAGCCAGATCGGAGGATGAATGGAAAATTGAGAATGGAGAATGGAAAATGAAGGTTCGGCACATAGTGCCGCTATTAAATAATCGCGCTTTGCGCGATACCTTAATTCTCAATTATCCATTTTCAATTCTCAATTATTGCAACAGATAAGAAAGGATAATATGGCAAAAGTAAAAGCAGTTTGTATTAGTGAACATAAAGGAACAAAAAAGCACCCGGTGGAGCGTATCACAGTGAAAGAAAACCACGGCATCATCGGTGACGCGCACGCGGGCAGATGGCACCGCCAGATCAGCCTTTTAGCGCAGGAGAGCGTGGACGAAATGCGCCGAACCGGTCTGAAGCTCCATGCGGGCGACTTTGCGGAGAACATCCTCACCAAAGGGATTGACCTCAAGCATTTACCGGTCGGTACGGTGCTCCGCGTGGGAAAAACGCGTCTGCAGGTGACCCAGATCGGCAAGGAATGCCATAATGACTGTGAAATCCGCCGTCTGACGGGCAAATGCGTCATGCCGACCGACGGCATTTTTGCCATTGTGCTGACGGGCGGTACGATCACCGCCGGTGACGAGATCGAGGAGGAAAAGCCATGAAATGTATCAAAACCGAGGACGCGGTCGGTCATGTTCTGTGCCACGACATGACGCAGATCATCCCGGGCGTGAGCAAGGGGCCGCGCTTCCGCAAGGGCCACATCGTCACCGCGGAGGACATTCCGGTGCTGCTTTCGATGGGTAAGGAGCAGCTTTACGTCTGGGAGCTGCAGCCGGGTTTTCTGCACGAGAATGACGCGGCAGAGCGGCTGTGTGCGCTCTGTCAGAATGCCAACATGCGTAAAAGCGAGACAAAAGAGGGCAAAATCGAGCTTTCTGCGGACATTGACGGCGTTTTTCTGGTGGATACCGAACGACTGAACGCGGTCAACAGTATTGACGAAATCATGATCGCCACCAGACGCGGCAACGGCATCGTCCATCCGGGTGATAAGCTATGCGGCACGCGCGTCATCCCGCTCGTGATCGAGGAGGAGAAGCTGCGGCAGGCTGAGCAGGCGGCGGGCGGCACGCCGATTCTGGAAGTCCGCCCGTTTACGCTGAAAACAGCAGCCGTTGTCACTACCGGCAGCGAGGTCGCAAAGGGCCGTATTCCGGACAGCTTTACGCCGGTTGTAGAACGAAAGCTGGCTGCACTCGGCATCAGAATGACCGAGCACGTTCTGGTCGAGGACGGCATAGAGAACGTGGCGGCGGCCATCGAGCAGATGAAAAACAAGCCGGTCGATATGATCCTGTGCACGGGCGGCATGAGCGTCGATCCGGACGATTCCACGCCGGGTGCGATCAAACAGAGCGGCGCGGATATCGTCACCTACGGCGCGCCGGTGCTCCCGGGCGCCATGTTCCTTCTGGGCTACTACGCGGACGGCCGTCCGGTGATGGGTCTGCCCGGATGCGTCATGTACGCCAAGGCCACCATTTTTGATCTGGTTCTGCCGCGCATCGCGGCGGGCGTGCGGCTGACCAGGCGCGACTTTGTTGCGCTCGGAGAAGGCGGTCTGTGTCTCGGCTGTGAGGTCTGCACCTATCCGCACTGCGGCTTCGGAGGTGTGTGATATGTCATGTTCCGTAGGGGCGAACAGTGTTCGCCCACTGACTGCTAAAGTTATTACAGTCAGCGACCGGTCGTTCCGCGGTGAGCGTGAGGATTTGAGCGGCCCTGCCGTCAAGAATCTGCTCGAGCGGGCAGGCTACGCGGTCGGTGCGGTCGAGGTGCTGCCGGACGAGCAGCCGCGTATCGAGTCCGCGCTCATCCATGCCGCCGACGAGGAGAAGCTCGCACTCATCGTCACCACCGGCGGCACCGGATTTGCACCGCGCGATGTAACGCCGGAGGCGACCATCAAGGTCTGCGAAAAGTTCGCGCCGGGTATCCCGGAGGCCATGCGGGCAGCGTCCATGCAGATTACGCCGAAGGCGTGTCTGTCGCGCGCGGCAGCGGGCATTCGCGGCACGAGCCTGATCATCAATCTGCCGGGCAGTCCCAAGGGCGCGTGCGAAAATCTGCAGGCCGTGCTCGAACCCATTGAGCATGGAATTTATATCCTGCAGGGCGGGAAAGAGTAATGGAGAATTGAAAATGGAGGATGGAGAATGAAATGTCAGATTTCAGTCTCTGCTCCGAATAGAAAACACCCCGAACCTGTGGTTCGGGGTGTTTGAGGCTGTCGAAAAACTCCGTTTTTCGAGCAGCCTCTCGATTGAAACCACGCTT
>OLOF01000766.1_pt1 | contig 10284 bp, 9 predicted proteins | sample 1643121 | NCBI WGS metagenome assembly OLOF01 (sample SAMEA3136677, study PRJEB25190) | human gut metagenome | biome: human gut; feature: human-associated habitat; material: faeces | place: Austria | collected 2013
ACGGTAATGAGTGGAACCATGCTCGTTCTATCTCTGGACTTACAGCAGATGGTGGTGAGTCTTACATTGGAACAGACATCAGTGTTGTTGCCGGTGCCTTTAACGTTCACGTAAACAATGTCAATAAAAATTCTATCGCTTCTGATAGTAGCTTTGACACAACTAAGATTGCTAACCCATATGAAGGTAACCAATCTCAATCATCTTCAAATGCAAATCTTGCTGCTGCAAAAGCAGCTTATGAAGCTGCTAAGCAAGCTAACGATCAAGCTCAAAGTGACTTGGCTAGCAAGAAAGCGGCTTCTGAGTCAGCAACTCTTAAGCTTAAGAATACTCAGTCAGAACTTGCAGCTCTTAAAGCGACTGCAAGCAAGTTGGCAACTGCTCAGAATAACCTTTCTGAAAAACAAGCAGCCCTTGCAACTGCTAAATCAGAATTGGAAAAAGCTAACGCTGCAGTTGAAAACCTTAATGCTAACGCACAAGAAAAAGCAGCAGCCCTTAGCAAAGCTCAAGCAACTCTTGATGAAAAACAAGCAGAGCTTCAAACAGCTAAAGATAAACTTGCGACAAGTTCTGCAACCTTGCAACGTTTGACAAATGCCTACAACGCTGCTAAGCAAGATACTGCTAAGAAACAAGTAGCATTGACACAAGCTAACCAAGCCTTGACTGCTGCTAAGAACCGTGTAGCAGCCCTTACAAATGCTTCAGCTAACCTAGCTAAGGCTAAAGCAGAACGTGCAACAGCCTTTGCTAAACTTACTGCAGCCAAAGGTGCTCTTTCAACTGAACGTGCGAAACTTGTTGAATTGTCAGCTAAGCGTGATAAATTAACGAGCGAATACACGACTGTTCAAACAGCCTTCGATAACTACATGAAAGCTAAGGCAGACAAAGAGCGTCAAACACAATTGGCTAAAGAGTTCGCTAACATTACATCTAAAGGTCTTACACCAGTACCTGTTTACGATGTAGATGGGAAAGTTATTGCTTTCACAACACAAGAACAGGCAGCTCAAACTGTAGCGCAAGTTCCTGTAAATTATGGTCAAACAAAAGCTGAGAAACAAGCTCCTGTACAAGAAGCAGATAGCTTGCCAGAAACAGGTGAGTCAACTGCAGCAGGATTCAGTCTTGTAGGTCTCTTCATGACACTATTGGCCTTCCTTGGTTTCGTTGACAGACGTACACGTCGTAACTAATCATTATAGACAAAAAAACGGCAACTGCCGTTTTTTTTATATGTCTGAGAATCTAAAAAAGTTAAGGCCGAAACCTTAACTTTTTTGTTTTTAACCCAAGAAACGTTTGAGGAATTCCTTGGTACGTTCTTCTTTAGGATTTTCAAAGATTTGTTCTGGGCTACCTTGTTCAGCGATTACCCCTTTATCCATGAAGATGACACGGTCTGAAACGTCACGTGCGAACTCCATTTCATGGGTAACGATAATCATGGTCAAACCAGTTCCAGATAGCTCCTGCATAGTCTTGAGTACTTCCCCGACCATTTCTGGGTCAAGGGCTGAAGTTGGCTCGTCAAAGAGGATGGCTTCTGGATCAACAGAGAGGGCACGGGCAATAGCTACACGTTGTTTTTGTCCCCCTGAAAGTTGTTTTGGTTTAGCTTTCCAGTATTGTTCACCCATGCCAACTTTCTCCAAGTTTGCCTTGGCGATGCTTTCAGCTTCTTTGCGATCACGTTTGAGAACAGTTGTTTGAGCTACAATAGCATTTTCCAAGACATTAAGGTTTTCAAAGAGGTTGAAGGATTGGAAAACCATACCGAGTCTTTCACGATAGGTAGTGAGGTCGTAACCTTTTTCAAGGACGTTGTCCCCATGATAGAGGATTTCACCACCTGAAGGTGATTCGAGTAGGTTAATAGAGCGAAGGAAGGTTGATTTCCCTGAACCTGAAGAACCAATAATTGAGATAACCTCACCCTTTTTGACGCTGAGGGAGATATCTTTGAGGACTTCATTTTTTCCGTATGATTTTTTGAGGTTTTTAATTTCTAAAATCGTCTCAGTCATTAGTGAACCCCTCCTTGTGTGTAAGTATCTTGATCCAAACGGCGTTCTACATAACGCAAGATGCGTGTCACTGTGAAGGTAAGGACAAAGTAGATTGCTGCGATAACAAAGAATGTTTGGAAGTATTGATAAGTTTGGCTTGCGACAGTGTTACCAGCGAAGTAAAGTTCCACAACAGAGATAACGTTCAAAACAGAGGTATCCTTGATATTGATAACGAACTCATTACCAGTAGCTGGCAAGATGTTACGGATAACCTGTGGAAGAACAATCTTACGCATGGTTTGACCGTGGGTAAATCCAAGAGCAGTTGCAGCTTCGAATTGCCCTTTATCAACAGCGAAGATACCACCACGAACGATTTCACTCATGTAGGCTCCGGTGTTGATAGAAACGATGAAGACAGCTGCTAGGGTACGATCAATATTGATACCAAAGGCCTGGGCAGTACCGTAGTAGATAACCATAGATTGTACAATCATTGGCGTACCACGGAAAACTTCGATATAGACATTAAGCACCCAACCGAAGAGTTTTTGGAGCAAGGCTACAAATTTATTAGCAGCCTTAGGAGCTGTGCGGTAAACACCAATCATAAGACCGATGAAAGTACCCACAACTGTACCGATAATTGAGATAAGAAGGGTAATTCCTGTACCACGTAAGAATTGTGGCCAGTTCTTAGCGATGATATTGCTCATCTGACTAAAGAAGTTTCCTTTTTTAGCCTCATCAGTCTTATCTGCAGGTTGGATGTCAATGATGTGATCCATCAGTTTGACACGTTCCTCTTGGCTGATTCCAGCAAGGACCTTATTGACTTGTTCCATTTGCTGGCTGTCTCCTTTGCGAAGGCCGACGGCCAAGGAGACGTCATCGTCTGAAACCTGGAAACCACCATCTTTAAGCGTAATCATCTTATATTTTGAGCTAGCTTCTTCGGCAGTTTTTGCTTCAGGACGCTCTGAAACATAACCATCGATGATACCAGATGCAAGGGCTTGGCGCATAGCACCGAAGTCTCCCATAGCTGTTTGTTTGCTGACGTCTGGGATTTGGTCAATCAAGTTATAGAGATAAACCCCTTGTTGAGCTGTGATTTTAGCATCCTTGAAGTCTTTGAGACTCTTAGCGTTGGCATAATCACCATCTGAGCTGACAACCATGACAGGTTCACTCGTATAGTAGCTATCTGAGAAGTTGATTTCTTTACGGCGTTCAGCAGTTGTACTCATACCTGCAACAATCATATCAATCTTACTAGATGTGAGGGCAGGGATGAGACCGGTCCAGGCCGTTTTGACGACTAAAGGTTTCTTACCTTGAGCTTCAGCGATTTTTTTAGCGATTTGCACGTCATAACCGTTGGCATACTGTTTGGTACCTTCGATTGGAACGGCTCCGTTTGAGTTATCGTCCTGCGTCCAGTTGAAAGGTGCATAGGCAGCCTCCATACCGACACGGAGATACTCGTCTGCTTGAGCGCTTGATACCCCACCAAAAACGAGGAGAAGCACTGCAAAGCAGGCTACAATAATTTTTTTCATTGAAACAATGTCTCCTATAAAAATGTCATTCCTTACCATTTTACAGGAAATTAGGACTGATGACAATAAGTTAAGACTAGAAAAAAACTGTATATCAGGATTGTCTTCAAATACAAGTTGTAATTTGATATAATGGGAAGGACGATTTGGAGCCTTAATCATTTTTGGTGTGATGAGGCTAGCATTTTAAAACGGAGATAATTATGCAAACGGCACAATTTATTATTGAATTACTAAAAGCAGTCTTTCTTGGGATTGTCGAAGGTATCACTGAGTGGCTACCGATTTCATCTACAGGTCACTTGATTTTGGTGAATGAATTCTTGAACTTGAGACAAAGTAAAGATTTCATCGATATGTTTAATATCGTTATCCAACTTGGTGCTATTCTTGCGGTTATGGTCATTTACTTTAAACGTTTGAATCCCTTCCAACCTGGTAAGACAGCACGTGAAGTGCAATTGACTTGGCAACTTTGGCTCAAGGTGGTCATTGCCTGTATTCCTTCAGCCTTCTTTGGTCTTCTTTTAGATGATTGGATGGAGGCCCACCTCAGTAATTTCTTTGTAGTAGCTATCATGTTGGTGGTCTACGGGATTGCCTTTATTTGGATTGAGGACCGCAATCGACGTGTAGAACCTAAGGTAACGGATTTGGCACGTATGTCTTACAAGACAGCTTTCTATATTGGTCTTTTCCAAGTCTTGAGTATCATTCCAGGGACAAGCCGTTCAGGTGCTACTATTCTTGGGGGTATCATCGTTGGTACTAGTCGTAGCGTAGCTGCTGACTTTACCTTCTTCCTTGGTATTCCAACCATGTTTGGTTATAGTGGCCTTAAGGCAGTTAAGTACTTCATTGACGGGAATACCTTGACAGGTGGACAAGTGGCTATTCTCTTGGTAGCTAGTGTGACAGCCTTTGTTGTCAGCTTGTTCGTGATTCGCTTCTTAATGAACTATATTAAGAAACATGATTTCACAGTTTTCGGAAAATACCGTATCGTGCTTGGTATTATTGTGCTTCTCTATGGAGCTGTCAAACTTATTTTCGGATAATTACTTTTAAGTAAACTGAAAAGGACTTCAATTGAAGTCCTTTTTATCTGGTTTAGAGATTATTTGTGGAGAAGTTTTCCAAAGATAAGGTAAGCTAGCAACCATAGGAGCAATCCGCAAGTCAAAAAGCTAGCTAGGATTTTCAAGAAGTCCACGACATTATGCAAGGGATACCATCCAGATAAACATAGAATTGGAAGGATGGTAACACACATGATAGAGAAGTGGAGAAGAGATTGCTGTTTGAGCGATAAACGGTTATCGTCGTAAATGGGAGCAGTTGCTAGTATGATGGCGACAATTAGCCCCGTAAGAAAGGTAGATTTGTTTACTTGATGAGGTTGCCCCGACAAGTAGAGAAGGAGCGTCAAAAAACTCGTTATTCCCCCAGCAATGCTAGCTCTAAGCCACCCTTTTTTGTAGGCAGTCATGGTCATCACCTCCAACTATATATCCATTTTTATTATACTCCTTTCTAGGATATATGATGGCTATAAAAAGGGAAATTCAGGTCTTTGCTAGCATTAGAGAATTTTTAGAAAAGCCTCTTAAAATAAGATCTAAACTTGCTCAGAAATTGCTATCTCTTGGCTTTTCTAGTATAATGAAATAACTACTCGTGCGAGGTTTTTTACATATGGAAATGAAACAAATAAGCGAGACAACTCTAAAAATCATGATTACCATGGAAGATCTTGAAGAGCATGGTATGGAGTTGAAAGATTTCTTGATTCCCCAGGAAAAAACAGAGGAATTTTTCTATACTGTCATGGATGAGTTGGACTTGCCTGATAACTTTAAAAATAGTGGGATGCTGAGCTTCCGTGTCACGCCACGCAAGGATCGTGTGGATGTCTTTGTGACTAAATCAGATCTTAAGGAAGACCTTGATTTCAACGATTTGTCAGATATGGATGACTATTCAGGGCTTTCTCCAGAAGAGTTCCTCAAGGCCCTTGAGGGTAACTTTATGGACAAGGGTGACATCGAAGCACACCATAAGCTCGAAGAGCTTGAAAAGACCTTGGAAGAGGTTGATAAGGCTATGACAGAGCCTACCAAGGAAGTGGCTGAAGAAAATATTCGTGAAGACTATACCCACTATGTCTTGGCCTTCTCTGACTTTGATCAAGTGGTGACTTTTACGCAAGGTTTGAAGGATATACCTGTTGAAGGTTCTGAGCTTTATAAACTTGGGGATGTCTACTACATGACGATCCTTCTTTACTTGGCTGATGAGCCTGATTATTACGCGAACAATATGTATGCGCGTTTTCTTGAATATGCGAATGTGGCAGACCGAACACGTGCCTACCTACAAGAGCATGCAACAATCTTGATGGAAGAGGACGCCTTACCGGTACTACAAGCAACGAAATGGAGCTAAGACATGCCTTGGACCATTAACTATATATTCGTTTTGATTGGGACCTTTTTGATAGCTATCGTGACGACCCCTTTGGTACGCTCTTTGGCCTTACGTGTCGGAGCGGTTGACAATCCCAATGCAAGACGTATCAATAAAAAGCCCATGCCTAGTGCTGGCGGTCTAGCTATTTTGTTGGCCTTTGTACTGGCGACCTTGATCTTTATGCCTATGATTATCCATAAGGATATCTGGCATGTTTCCTACATCAGGTATATCTTACCGGTTGTTGTGGGAGGATCTGTCGTAGCTCTGACGGGCTTCGTTGATGATATCTTGGAATTAAAGCCCCTACCTAAGATGCTTGGTATTGTTATTGGAGCTGTCATCGTTTGGGCTTTTACAGACTTCCGATTTGATAGCTTTAAGATTCCATTTGGTGGTCCTATGATTCATTTTGGACCAGTCTTGACCTTGATTTTAACGGTATTATGGATTGCGGCCATCACCAATGCCATTAATCTGATTGATGGTTTGGATGGCTTGGTTGGAGGAGTTTCTATCATTTCCCTTATGACTATGGGGGTGATTTCTTATTTCTTCCTCTATGATACTGATATTTTCTTGACCATGACCATCTTTGTCTTGGTGGCTGCCATTATGGGCTTCTTCCCTTACAATTATCATCCAGCGATTATCTATCTAGGTGATACGGGGGCGCTCTTTATTGGCTTTATGATTGGTGTCTTGTCATTGCAAGGATTGAAAAATGCAACTGCAGTGGCTATTTTGTCACCTGTTATTATCCTTGGAGTGCCTATTGTTGACACAGTGGTAGCTATTGTCCGCCGTAAATTGTCAGGGCGCCCAGCCATGGAGGCTGACAAGATGCACTTGCATCATCGCCTTCTAGCTATGGGCTTCACTCATCGAGGAGCGGTTCTGGTGGTTTATGCCATCGCTATCCTCTTTTCATTGATTGCCCTCTTGTTAAACGTTTCCAGTCGTCTCGGTGGTATTCTCTTGCTCTTGAGTTTGATTTTGGGAATGGAAATTCTGATTGAAGGGCTTGAGATTTGGGGCGTTGGTCGAACACCTCTCTTCAATTTCCTAAAATTTATCGGGAATAGCGATTATCGCCAAGCAACCATGTTAAAATGGAAGCAAGGGCGAAAAAATTAAACATTTGAAAAGCCAAGTAATGGCTTTTTTGTTATAATGATTCTAATTAAGGAAAATGGAAGTTCTCTTTTTATTTTCCAGAAAATAGCAAGACTATTTTCAAAAAATAATGCAAATTAGCGAGCAAGTGCTCGCTGTATATATGAAAAAGGAGTATACAATGTCTGTACTTGAAATCAAAAATCTTCATGTTTCTGTTGAAGATAAAGAAATCTTGAAGGGTCTTAATTTGACTCTTAAAACTGGTGAGATTGCTGCTATCATGGGTCCTAACGGAACTGGTAAATCTACTCTTTCAGCTGCTATCATGGGTAACCCAAACTATGAAATCACAGAAGGGGACATCCTTTTTGATGGTGAAAGCATCCTTGACTTGGAAGTTGACGAACGTGCACGCCTAGGTCTTTTCCTTGCTATGCAATATCCAGCTGAAATCCCAGGAATCACAAATGCTGAGTTCATCCGTGCGGCTATGAACGCTGGTAAAGAAGATGACGAAAAGATTTCTGTTCTTGATTTCATCACTAAATTGGATGAAAAGATGGAATTGCTTGGTATGCGTGAAGAAATGGCTGAGCGTTACCTTAATGAAGGTTTCTCAGGTGGTGAGAAAAAACGTAACGAAATTCTTCAATTGCTCATGTTGGAACCTAAGTTTGCTCTTCTCGATGAGATTGACTCAGGTCTTGATATCGATGCCCTTAAAGTAGTTTCAAAAGGGGTTAACGCTATGCGTGGCGAAGGCTTCGGTGCTATGATTATCACTCACTACCAACGTCTCTTGAACTACATCACTCCAGATGTTGTACACGTAATGATGGAAGGTAAAGTGGTTCTTTCAGGCGGTCCTGAATTGGCTGCTCGTCTTGAGCAAGAAGGTTATGCGAAAATCGCTGAAGAGCTCGGTTACGAGTACCACGAAGAAGCGTAAGTCTGTTACTCGAAATAACTAGAAAAGGAGTAACCTATGTCAAAAGAATCTATTATCGCTTTTTCACAAGCAAAAGCAGAGCCACTTTGGTTGCAAGATCTTCGTCAAGCAGCCTTCGATAAGCTTGAAAGTTTGGCTCTTCCAAAAATTGAGTGTGTTAAATTCCACCGTTGGAATCTCGGTGATGGAACAATTACTGAAAATGAACCATCAGCAAATGTGCCTGATTTTACAGCGCTCGGAAACAACCCTAAATTGGTTCAAGTAGGAACAAATACTGTTCTTGAACAATTGCCAGCTGACTTGATTAGCCAAGGTGTGGTCTTTACAGACCTTACGACTGCTCTTGAGGAAATCCCAGAAGTCGTTGAAGCCTTCTTTGGTAAGGCTGTGGCCTACGATGAGGATAAATTGGCAGCTTATAACTATGCTTATTTCAATAGTGCAGCAGTCCTTTATGTACCAGATAATGTTGAAATTGACTTGCCAGTTGAAAGCTATTTTTACCAAGATGGAACTTCAAATGTTCCATTTAACAAACACGTTTTGATCGTGGCGGGTAAAAACAGTAAATTGACTTACCTTGAGCGTTTTGAAACGCTAGGTGAAGCGACTGAAAAAGCTAGTGCCAACATTTCGGTTGAAGTCATTGCTCAAGATGGTGCACAAGTTAAGTTTGCGGCTATTGACCGTTTGGGTGAAAACGTCACAACTTATATTAGTCGTCGAGGTCGTATCGGTCGTGATGCCAGCATTGACTGGGCTCTCGGGATCATGAACGAGGGCAATGTTATTGCTGACTTTGATAGTGACTTGATTGGCAATGGAAGTCATGCCAACCTTAAAGTTATTGGTCTTTCATCAGGTCGTCAGGTTCAAGGGATTGATACTCGTGTGACTAACTATGGTAACAACTCTGTGGGACATATCCTACAACATGGTGTTATTTTGGAACGTGGTACTTTGACTTTCAATGGTATTGGTCACATTGTCAAAGGTGCTAAGGGTGCTGATGCACAACAAGAAAGCCGTGTGCTCATGCTTTCAGACAAGGCCCGTTCAGACGCTAACCCAATCCTTTTGATTGATGAAAATGAAGTTACAGCAGGACATGCTGCTTCAATCGGTCAGGTGGATCCAGAGGATATGTACTACCTTATGAGTCGTGGACTTGATCAAGACACTGCAGAACGTTTGGTTATTCGCGGTTTCTTAGGAGCAGTTATTACTGAAATCCCAGTTAAAGAAGTGCGCGATGAAATGATTTCTGTAACTGATACAAAACTAAACAAACGTTAGGAACTATCGACACAGATAGTCTAACCTATGATATATCTAGATAGGGAGATAAGATGTCAGCTTTAGATGCCTATAAGATTCGACAAGATTTTGCCATCTTAGATCAGGTAGTTAATGATGAACCTTTGGTATACTTGGATAATGCAGCAACGACTCAGAAGCCTCAAGTAGTTTTGGATACTCTCATGGCCTACTATCATGAGGACAATGCCAATGTTCACCGTGGTGTGCACACTTTGGCTGAGCGTGCAACAGCTGCTTACGAAGCTAGTCGTGAAAAGCTTCGTCAGTTTATCAATGCTAAATCAACCAAAGAGGTCCTCTTTACACGTGGAACGACAACCGGTCTTAACTGGGTTGGTCGTTTTGCAGAGCAGGTTCTTGAGCCAGGAGATGAGGTGGTTATTTCAATTATGGAACACCACTCGAATATCATTCCTTGGCAGGAAGCTTGTAAGAAGACGGGGGCTAAACTTGTTTATGCCTACTTGAAAGATGGCCAATTGGATATGGAAGATTTGGCCAACAAGATTACTGAAAAGACAAAATTTGTCAGTCTAGCTCAGGTCTCTAACGTTTTAGGCTGCATCAATCCTGTCAAAGAAATTGCCAAGCTTGCCCACCAAGTTGGTGCCTATATGGTGGTGGATGGTGCCCAATCGGCGCCTCACATGGCCATTGATGTTCAGGATTTGGATTGTGATTTCTTCACCCTTTCTGGCCATAAGATGTTAGGTCCAACAGGGATTGGGGTTCTTTATGGCAAGGAAGAGATTCTCAACCAGATGAATCCTATCGAATTTGGTGGTGAAATGATTGATTTCGTTTATGAACAGGAAGCTACTTGGAAGGAACTGCCTTGGAA
>OLOF01000768.1_pt1 | contig 10245 bp, 8 predicted proteins | sample 1643121 | NCBI WGS metagenome assembly OLOF01 (sample SAMEA3136677, study PRJEB25190) | human gut metagenome | biome: human gut; feature: human-associated habitat; material: faeces | place: Austria | collected 2013
GCTCGTCGGGCTCATAACCCGAAGGTCGTCGGTTCAAATCCGGCCCCCGCAACCAATTTATTAGAATGCTGACAAACCGCAAAGCGACTATTAGCTTGCGGTTTTTTCGTTTTTACGCCTCCTTACCCGTTTCAGTGAAGCCTGAGACAATGAGTAAACCGTTAATATCCCTCAATCAAAGCTATCCATCTTATTTATATATTAAACATATACCCCATTAATGAATTTCATTTATATATTCTATAAATCAATTTATTTTGGTTATGTTAACATTTCAATATCACAACAGGGCGCTACGCTTATATAATTCTTGTACAAAAAGCACACAACCTTTTAATTAGTAGAAAAATTAATAATTTTTTGTGGAAGCCCGGACAATAAGTTTCATGAATATCTTAATAGGCTCTCATACTACCCAATTTCTTAAAAGTGCAAATTTGTGAAGCTTATCCTGTTATTATTTTAAGTTTCATGCCAAATTCTCTCACCAGATAATGCCGCCCTCTCCCGAAAAATAATCAAGAGGCCAAACAATATCTAAAATGATACAACTGTATCTATTCCCCTGAAAAATACATTATTCATTTGTATATTTTCCTCATCATTGCTTTTTATTTAAATCATCCGATAATCCCCTGAATATAATTATGTCAATAACCATCAGAAAAAGTGGATGATGAGGAAAAGGATATGGCCGACAGTTTCCAGAATGAAGTTCCCGCCGCTCGTGTAAATATCAAGCTTGATCTGCATACAGGCAATGCTAAAAAGAAAGTTGAACTCCCCCTCAAGCTTCTTGCCGTAGGCGATTACAGTAACGGAAAAGAGCAGCGTCCGCTGTCCGAACGGGACAAGATTGATATCAATAAAAACAACTTCAACAGCGTCATGGCTGAGTTTTCGCCTGCGGTTAATTTAACAGTAGAAGATACGCTAAACGGAAACGGTAATGAACAAAATATCGCGCTTGAATTTAAAAGCCTGAAGGATTTTGAACCCGAACAGGTAGCAAAAAATATTCCGCAACTTCGTGTATTACTCGCTATGCGCAATTTACTACGTGACCTGAAATCCAATCTTCTGGATAACGCAACGTTTCGCCGTGAACTGGAAAATATCCTGAAAGACCCGACGCTCAGTTCAGAACTGCGTGATGAACTGGCGAAAATTGCGCCGCAGGAGAACGTTTAACCCGAACGCGTATTCAGGTTAAACCGGAGAAGAAAGGATCACTGAAAAGGAAATGCTGATGTCTGTACAACAAGAACATGCCACCTCTGAAACTGCAACACTCACCACCACTGAGTCCGGCGGCGTTTATCAGTCCCTGTTTGATAAAATTAATTTAACCCCGGTGTCTTCCATTCAGGAAATCGATTTATGGCAAAACAGCGAAACGCTGGCCGATGCCTCACCCGATGAGCGCGTGACGGCGGCGATCCACGTTCTGCTTTCCTGTCTGGCGAAATCAGGCGAGGACGTGGTTAAGCTCGACAAGAGCCTGCTGGATTTTCATATCGACGATCTGGATCAGAAAATCAGTAAACAGCTTGATGCAGTAATGCACCATCCTGAATTCCAGAAAGTCGAGTCGCTGTGGCGTGGTACATGGTTCGTCGTACAGCGCACTGATTTTCGCAAAAATGTCAGAATTGAATTGCTGGATATCAGCAAAGAGCATCTGCGTCAGGATTTCGACGACTCCCCGGAAATCATTCAGAGCGGTTTATATCGTCATACATATATTCAGGAGTACGATACGCCGGGTGGCGAACCTGTTGCCTCATTAATTTCCAGCTATGAATTTGATAACAGCCCGCAGGATATTGCCCTGCTGCGCAATATTTCCAGAGTCTCTGCTGCTTCACATATGCCTTTTATCGGTTCCGTCGGGCCGAAATTCTTCCTCAAAAATTCGATGGAAGAAGTTGCTGCGATTAAAGATATCGGTAACTATTTTGACCGCGCGGAATATATTAAATGGAAGTCGTTCCGCGACACCGATGACAGCCGCTACGTGGGATTAGTGATGCCACGCGTGCTGGGCCGTCTGCCGTACGGGCCGGACACGGTGCCGGTGCGCAGCTTTAACTATGTGGAAGAAGTCAAAGGCCCGGATCACGACAAGTACCTCTGGACAAACGCCTCGTTCGCCTTTGCCGCCAATATGGTGAAGAGCTTTGTGAATAATGGCTGGTGCGTGCAGATCCGTGGTCCGCAGGCCGGTGGCGCAGTGGCCGATCTGCCGATCCATCGATCTTGGCACCGGCAATCAGGTCAAAATTCCGTCCGAAGTGATGATCCCGGAAACCCGCGAATTTGAATTTGCCAACCTTGGCTTTATTCCGCTCTCTTATTATAAGAATCGCGATTACGCCTGCTTCTTCTCGGCGAACTCTGCCCAGAAACCGGCGCTGTATGATACCGCTGACGCCACCGCCAACAGCCGTATCAATGCCCGTCTGCCTTACATCTTCCTGCTGTCCCGCATTGCGCATTACCTGAAAATCATTCAGCGCGAGAATATCGGCACCACCAAAGACAGGCGCGTGCTGGAACTGGAGCTTAACACCTGGATACGCACGCTGGTGACGGAAATGACCGATCCGGGCGATGAACTTCAGGCTTCGCATCCACTGCGCGACGGGAAAGTTATCGTCGAGGACATAGAGGACAATCCGGGCTTCTTCCGCGTCAGACTCTTTGCCGTGCCGCATTTCCAGATCGAAGGGATGGACGTCAACCTTTCTCTGGTTTCCCAGATGCCAAAAGCAAAAGCCTGATCGGGCGGTGGTGTGATGTATGAAAATTTGTCGACCACTGTGGGCTGAGGGGACATTCCTGTCTTCTCAGCAGTTTCAGCAGCAGGCCCGCTGGGAAGCGTTCAGCAATGACTGTATTGCGCAGCTTTGTATTCGCCATCCGTGGGGGATCGCAAACGTGCTCTTTGACCGGGATGCCCTGACGCCCGGAAAGCTGAAAACGCAGGCAGTACGCCTGCGTTTTGCTGATGGCACGCTGATCGATTCAGACGTGAGTGACGTTCTGCCGCTCGCCTGCGATCTGCGCGCGCTGAAGAACGACAGCGCGATTGTTTTGCTGGCGCTGCCGCTTGCACATGGTAACGGCGGTAATCTCGGTCAGGGTGAGCAGACTGAAAGACCGCTGCGCTATCGTCAGGAATGGCAAAAGGTGCAGGATATCTACGGCAGTGACAGTGAAGATATGGCCGTTGAGCGTCATGCGCTGTCCCTGCGCTTTGCTCATGATAACAATCAGGATTACATCACCTGCCCACTGGCGCGTCTGGTGCGGGATGTTCAGGGCAACTGGACACAGGATGAGAGCTATATTCCGCCGTTACTGGCGTTTAACGCCCATGACGGGCTGGTACAGCGTCTGGACACACTGCTGTTGCAGCTACGGGCGAAGTGCCAGCGTCTGATGGCGATGCGCCGGGAAAGCAACCAGCGTATGGCGGACTTTGCCGTCGCCGATGTCTCCCTGTTCTGGCTGCTTAACGCGCTGAATTCCGCCGAGCCGGTGCTGAGCGATTTCCTGCGCTACCCGGCTGTCCACCCCGAACTGGTCTGGCGGGAGCTGGCGAGGCTTGCCGGTGCGCTGCTGACGTTTTCCCTTGAGCATAACGTCAGCGCCGTTCCGCCCTATGTCCACGAATCGCCGTCCACCGTCTTTCCGCCCCTGTTCTCCCTGCTCAGCGAGCTGCTGGAAGCCAGCCTGCCGTCGCGGGTGATCGCGCTGGATCTGGCGTCCCTGCCGGGCAACCGCTGGAAAGCAGATCTGCACGATCCGCGCCTGCGGGAAGAGGCCGATTTTTATCTGTCCGTTCGTTCCTCACTGCCTGCGCATCAGGTACTGCACCAGCTACCGCTGGTCTGCAAAATCGGTGCGCCTGATGACGTCACGCTGCTTATCAACGTGGCGCTGAACGGTGTTCCACTGGTGCCGCTTACCTCGGTTCCGGCGGCGCTGCCGCTGCGGCTGGAGAACCAGTATTTTGCGCTGGATATGCACAGTGACGCGGCTAAATCGATGCTGGAGTCCGGGTGCTGCATGATTTATGCGCCGGGAACAATGGGCGACCTGAAACCTGAACTGTTTGCGGTGCTGCGCACATGAAAAAAGAGACGGATATCAATATCGACGCGCTGCTGCGCGATACGTTTCTGACGGTGGTGGAACTGCGTCAGGGAACCACCGTGCGTCACGGTATGGAGCTGTATCGCCACTGTCAGCGGCAGGTGGAACTGGTCCGCGAACGTCTGAAAGATGCCGGATTCAGTCGGGAGAACGTGGAGCACATAACTTACGCGCAGTGCGCCCTGCTGGACGAAACGGTCCTGAGCCGTGGCGGCATGGACGACGGTCAGGCCATCTGGATGAAAAACCCACTCCAGTCGCATTTCTTCAACACCCTGCAGGCCGGTGAGCTGCTGTACGAGCGGATGAAGCAGGTGCTACAGGAGCCCGCCCCCGCGCAGGCCGTGCTGACCTGCTTTCACCGTGTCCTGCTGCTGGGATTTCGCGGGCGTTATCAGGATCCGGCAGCCCCGGAGCGCGACCAGCTTATTTCGACGCTCAACGGGCAGGTCGCGCCATTTGGTGTGCTGCCGGAAACGGCGGTACTGAACGTGCCGTTATCCACCCGTCAGCACCCTTTGCTGCATTCGCCGTTTTTCTGGCTGGTAACACTGGCGCTGCTACTGGCGGGCGTCTGGTGGGGGCTACATTACTGGCTGAACGTGCTGGTGGATGAACTGCTGCCGCAAAGTCTGCGTTAAAGGGAGTCGTGAGTGAGGAATGCGCTGAAACAGACGGTTTTGTTATGGACTCTGTTGTTGCTGCTGACTACCTGGCTGGGTTTCTTTGCTGTATCTGCGGTCGTGAAGTATGCCGTGGTAGTGATTCTTGTCGCCGTCACAGCGGCGGTGATGGCGTACTGGCATAAGAAAGGGACAGGTCGTAGCGGACGACGTATGGCCGTCATCGCTGCCGCCGGAAACGTACCGACAACCGGTAGTGCTGGTCTGTGGCGATATGTCGGCGCATCTGTTCACTGACAGCCCGGTCCGGCAGGTTTCAGAAGGGCTGTATCTGCCTGTTTCTGATGAAGAACAGCTTGTGGCGCAGGTGGAGCGATTGCTGACCCTTCGCCCGGCGTGGGCATCGCAGCTTGCCGTGGCGTATACCATCATGCCCGGCATACACCGGGATGTGGCGGTTCTGGCCGGACGGCTGCGACGGTTCGCTCACAGTATGGCGACGGTGCGTCGCCGGGCGGGCGTAAACGTACCCTGGCTTCTCTGGAGCGGGCTGTCCGGCTCGCCGTTGCCGGAGAGAGCGAATTCACCGTGGTTTATCTGTACCGGCGGCGAAGTTCAGGTAGCAACATCCGCAGAGACCACCATACCCGCGCAGTGGATTGCACAATCCGGCGCACAGGAACGCAGTCAGCGACTCTGTTACCTGCTGAAAGCCGAAAGCCTGATGCAGTGGCTGGATCTGAATGTGCTGGCGGAACTGAACGGCCCGGAGGCGAAATGTCCACCACTGGCGATGACCGTTGGGCTGGTCCCCTCGTTGCCTGCGGTGGATAACAACCTGTGGCAGTTGTGGATCACCGCCAGAACCGGCCTGACGCCGGATATCGCGGACACCGGCACAGACGATGCGCTGCCATTCCCGGATGCCCTGTTACGGCGGTTGCCGCGTCAGTCGGGCTTTACCTCGCTGCGACGGGCCTGCGTGACCATGCTGGGTGTCACCACCGTGGCGGGTATCGCCGCGCTGTGCCTGTCAGCCACGGCAAATCGCCAGTTATTACGGCAGGTCGGTGACGATCTGCACCGGTTTTATGCCGTCCCGGCGGAGGAATTTATCACCAAAGCCCGTCACCTGTCGGTGCTGAAAGACGATGCGGTCATGCTCGATGGGTATTACCGGGAAGGAGAACCACTGCGTCTCGGTCTGGGGTTATACCCCGGTGAACGCATCCGCCAGCCGGTATTACGCGCCATTCGCGACTGGCGTCCGCCTGAGCAAAAAATGGACGTGACGGCTTCGCTTCCGGTTCAGACCGTGCGTCTTGACAGTATGTCGCTGTTTGACGTCGGACAGGCCCGCCTGAAAGACGGCTCGACAAAAGTGCTGGTGGATGCGCTGGTGAACATCCGGGCAAAACCGGGCTGGCTGATCCTCGTGGCCGGATATACCGATGCCACCGGCGATGAAAAAAGCAATCAGCAGTTATCGCTGCGGCGTGCCGAAGCGGTGCGCAACTGGATGCTGCAGACCAGCGACATCCCGGCCACCTGTTTTGCCGTACAGGGACTGGGCGAGAGCCAGCCTGCGGCGACCAACGACACGCCACAGGGCCGGGCAGTCAACCGGCGTGTCGAAATCAGTCTTGTTCCGCGTTCTGACGCCTGTCAGGACGTGAAATAAAACATACCGCCGGAAGAAGGCGGTGCTTCAATCACACTAACAAGGAGAGTAATTCTCATGGCTATTCCTGCTTATCTCTGGCTGAAAGATGACGGCGGCGCGGATATCAAAGGTTCCGTGGACGTTCAGGGGCGCGAAGGTAGCATCGAAGTGGTGGCGCTGGATCACGATGTGTACATCCCGACCGACAACAACACCGGCAAACTGACCGGTACCCGTACTCACAAGCCCTTTACGTTTACCAAAGAAATCGATGCCTCCAGCCCGTATCTCTACAAAGCTGTGACCACCGGCCAGACTCTGAAAACGGCAGAATTTAAGTTTTACCGCATCAACGATGCCGGTCAGGAAGTGGAGTACTTCAACATCACGCTTGATAACGTCAAGCTGGTCAGAGTCGCTCCGCTTATGCACGACATCAAGGATCCTTCCAGAGAGAAGCATAACCACCTGGAACGTATTGAGTTCCGCTACGAGAAAATCACCTGGACTTACAAAGACGGCAACATCATTCATTCCGACTCGTGGAATGAGCGTCCTTCCGCCTGATAACTGCGGCAGACAGGAAACTGTCTGCCTTTTTGTTGTGTGCTTTGTCCAGTGCCGCAGGCACCGGTACTGAGCAAAGCATACCCACAATCTGGTGAAACCTGATGGGCCTGAGTGAGGTAACGGCTATGGGCGGTAGCGTGCCTGAACGCGGATCGCAGGAATACAGAACACGATAAGGAAACCTTCTATGACCGGAAATCACCCCGCCGCGCTGCTGCGTCGCCTTAACCCATACTGTGCACGGGCGCTGGACGCTGCCGCCTCACTGTGTCAGACCCGCGCCCATGCGGAAATAACCATTGAACACTGGCTGCTGAAACTGCTGGAGCAGGGAGAAGGCGATATCACGGTGATTGCCCGCCGCTATGAATGGGATATCGACACGCTCTGGCAGTCTCTGCTGGCACATCTGGACACCTTACCCCGCCCGGTCCGCGAACGTCCTCAACTTTCTGAACCGCTGGCAGCGCTTATCCGACAGGCGTGGCTGATAGCGTCACTGGAAGGCGACGATCCACAAATCCGCAGCCAGCATCTGCTGATGGCGCTGACAGAAAAACCGATGCTGCCCGCCTGTAATAACCTGTGGGTATTGCTGAGTCTGAGCCGCGTGCAGCTTGAGCGGCTGCGTCCCCTGCTGGATGCGCAGTCGGATGAATGTCCGGCACGTCAGCCACAGGTCACCGAACCGCTGACATCCGCGCAACCCGGGGCGGCAACGACGGACGCACCGGCAAAAACGCTGACGGGGAAACAGGATGACGCCCTGCTGGCGGTGCTTAACCGCTTTACCGAAGACGTGACGGAAAAAGCCCGCAGCGGGCGAATCGACCCGGCATTCGGGCGCGACACGGAAATTCGCCAGATGGTCGATATCCTCTCCCGTCGCCGCAAAAACAACCCGATTCTGGTGGGAGAACCGGGGGTGGGCAAAACCGCGCTGGTGGAAGGGCTGGCGCTGCGTATCACCGAAGGCAACGTGCCGGACAGCCTGAAAACGGTGCATATCCGCACACTGGACCTCGGTCTGTTACAGGCTGGCGCGGGCGTTAAAGGCGAATTTGAGCAGCGGCTTAAAAACGTGATTGATGCGGTACAAAAATCGCCGGAGCCGGTGCTGCTGTTTATCGATGAAGCCCACACCATTATCGGCGCGGGTAATCAGGCGGGCGGCGCGGATGCCGCCAACCTGCTGAAACCGGCGCTGGCAAGGGGCGAACTGCGCACCATCGCGGCGACCACGTGGAGCGAATACAAACAGTATTTTGAGCGCGACGCCGCGCTGGAACGCCGCTTCCAGATGGTGAAAGTCGACGAGCCGGATGATGACACCGCCTGCCTGATGCTGCGGGGACTCAAGGCCCGCTATGCACAGCACCACGGCGTACATATGCTGGACAGCGCCATTCAGACCGCCGTGCGCCTGTCGCGCCGCTATCTGACCGGACGCCAGTTGCCGGACAAAGCGGTTGATTTGCTGGATACCGCCGGGGCAAGAGTCCGCATGAGCCTTGACACCCTGCCGGAGCCGTTGACGCAGCTTCATGCGCGACTGGCGGCGCTGGATATCGAGCGGGAGGCGATTGAGCAGGACAGCGTGTTTTATCCCGAAACCAGCCCGGAGCGGCTGGCGGAACTGACCGATTTGCGTGATGAGCTACAGGCAGAAGCCGGGCATCTGGAAGCGCAGTATCAGCAGGAAAAGGCACTGGCGCAGCAGATTATGACGTTGCGTCAGGAAGGAACAGACAGCTCTGAACTGCAACAGCAACTGCGGACGCATCAGGGCTTTGCACCGCTGCTGGCGCTGGATGTGGACGCCCGCGCCGTCGCCACGGTGGTGGCGGACTGGACCGGCATCCCGCTCTCTTCCCTGCTCAGGGACGAGCAGAGCGACCTGCTCAGTATGGAACAGAGTCTTGAAAACCGCGTTGTCGGGCAAAGCCCGGCGCTCTGCGCCATCGCACAGCGGCTGCGGGCGGCTAAAACCGGCCTCACGCCGGAGAACGGCCCACAGGGGGTATTCCTGCTGACCGGCCCCAGCGGCACCGGCAAAACCGAAACTGCGCTCACACTGGCCGACACCCTGTTTGGTGGTGAAAAATCCCTTATCACCATTAATCTTTCGGAATACCAGGAACCGCATACCGTTTCCCAGTTGAAAGGCTCGCCTCCAGGCTACGTTGGTTACGGTCAGGGTGGCGTACTTACCGAAGCCGTTCGCAAACGCCCTTACAGCGTGGTGCTGCTCGACGAAGTGGAAAAGGCGCATCGCGACGTGATGAACCTGTTCTATCAGGTGTTCGACCGGGGCTTTATGCGCGACGGCGAAGGGCGGGTAATCGACTTCCGCAACACCGTCATTCTGATGACCGCCAATCTGGGCAGCGACCACATCATGCAGCTGCTGGAGGAAAAACCGGACGCCACGGACGCAGACCTGCATGAACTGCTGTATCCCCTTCTGCGAGACCATTTTCAGCCTGCACTGATGGCGCGTTTTCAGACGGTGATTTACCGCCCGCTGGGACAGGAAGCGATGCGCACCATTGTGGAAATGAAACTGGCGCAGGTGGTCCGCCGTCTTCACCAGCACTACGGACTGGAAACGGAAATCAACGACAGCCTGTATGACCAGCTTACCGCCGCCTGCCTGCTGCCGGATACCGGGGCGCGCAATATCGACAGCCTCCTGAACCAGCAAATCCTGCCGGTCTTAAGCCAGCAGTTGCTGGCACAGCAGGCCGCGCACCGTAAACCAGCCCAACTACGGCTTGGCTGGGATGAGGAGGACGGGATTGTACTGGAATTTGATGAGAAATAATGGAGGCTCTTATGAACGTACAGTTCTTCGACCACGCACACCACAAGCTCAAAATTCGCGGCCTGCAAAGCCCGGTGGATGTGCTGACCTTTGAAGGCCGCGAGCAACTGAGTACCCCGTTCCGCTACGATATCCAGTTTACCAGTACCGATAAAGCCATCGCGCCGGAGTCGGTGCTGATGCAGGATGGCGCATTCAGCCTGACGGCACCGCCGGTACAGGGGATGCCGGTACAGACTGCCCTGCGCACCCTGCACGGGGTGATAACCGGCTTTAAGCATCTCTCATCGTCACAGGACGAAGCCCGCTATGAAGTGCGTCTTGAACCCCGTATGGCGCTGCTGGCCCGCAGTCGCCAGAACGCCATCTACCAGAATCTGACGGTGCCGCAAATCGTCGAAAAA
>OLOF01000772.1_pt1 | contig 10213 bp, 6 predicted proteins | sample 1643121 | NCBI WGS metagenome assembly OLOF01 (sample SAMEA3136677, study PRJEB25190) | human gut metagenome | biome: human gut; feature: human-associated habitat; material: faeces | place: Austria | collected 2013
TCTTCCTGTATCAGTCTCCGCCCAGGGTTTTCTCTTTCTGCAGGTCACGAACCATATCCCGCTCCATCTGCTGCAGACGCTCCTGCAGCAGATTTTCCCGGGCAACCTCCCGGACCGCTTCCCGCTCCCGTTGTGATTCACGCAGCACACTCTCCGGCAGTGCGGTTTCCCGTTCAGATATGGCAGACCGGTCACGCTCCTGTCCGGCAATATCCCTGACAGCCAGCTCTGTTTTGCCGTCCGGCAGGTCAGGTTTGTTCTCTGCCATTTTCCTGACAATTTCATCTGCGCGGCGTTCCGTTTCACGGCGGATGGCCTCTTCAGCCTGCCGCTGTGCCAGTACCTCTGCCGTGACCGGTTCGCCATTTCCGGCCCCCGGCTGGACGCTGTTATCCGGGATATCCCCCCACACGCGGCCACCGGTGATGGCACCGGGATTCCACGGACGACCTTCACCGGCAATTCTCACCACCACACCGCTGTCAGGATTATCACGGGCAATCCGGACGCCATCCTGCATATTATCAGCCAGCAGGCTCTCTCCGTTACGGCTGCCCTGCAGGGCCACGAACTGCGCATCCCCGCTGCCTTTCACCCGGCCTTCACCACTGAAGCCCCGCAGTCCGTTTCCGTCATCCGTGGTCAGCGGGTTCAGCCAGATACCAGCTGACTTGCCGTTACGGTCAAAAGCCGGCAGTGCCACATACGGCTGCGGATATTTTCGCCCGGGTGCAATAAACCGTGCAGGGCTGTCTCCCCCGGCCAGCCCTGCCCGACGGAGAACGGCACGGCCTGCCGCCACGTCCCGCAGTTCCCGTGCCGTACTGAACAGCCGCTGCGCATTCATGACCTCCCGGTCCGGTTTCGGCTCAAACACATCGTGGGCAGTTCCTTTCTGTACGGCATTGTTAATGGCATCCGTCCAGCCCTGACGGTTATCGGTATACACCTGCACATGCTGCTTCATACGCGACAGGGCCACGTAGGCTGACTCAAAGCCGGCCATCAGTTTCCGGTTACCTTCCGTGCCTTCAAGCGCGATGGCAAAGGTTTCACTCGCCCCCTGCGCACCGTGGGCGGTGATGGCATAGGCCAGGTCAATATGTTGCTCTGCCCGCTCCTGACCGGGGCGAATCACCCGGGTCTGCTGTCCGTCCGACAGCGTGACACTGTCACCGGAAACCGCTGTCACCGTCCAGACGCTGTTGGCCACATAACCGCGCTCCCGGTCACTCTTCGTGAAGCGCATCCGGTCGCCGGTTCCCACCCGGATTTTGTCTGGTGTGTACAGTGTGACACCTTCAGCCACCGCCTCCCGGGGCGAAATCAGCCGCGTGTTACCTTCCGCATCCTGCAGGGTTATCAGCCCGTCATCCTTGCTGATACCGGCAATCCGGTGATACACATTATCCACCAGGGCAAGGGCATCCGGGTTATTCTCCCAGGTGGAGAGACGACGCAGCTCCCCGTCACGTATATTCGCTGTGTTCAGGACAGGCACCATGACCTGCTCTTTCCCCAGCTCACCGGCCTTTTCCCGTGCATCATGAATCATGCTGTTCAGTACGCGCCGGTCCTCATTCAGATGCGTGACAATCAGCGTCTGCTCCCGTGCTTCCGGCGTCCTGCCGGTATAGTCGCGGACAATGGCTTCATACAGTGTCATGGGGACATCCGGAAAAGTCTCACCTTTCAGCATCGCCTTCTGCTGCGCTTCTGCCAGTTTCGCTTCCTGGCTGTGACTGAACTCCGTCACGGAGTGCTCCGGTGCCCATGCGCCCTCCTGACGGGGAACCTGAGACGGTTTCACACTCTCAAGCCCGGACAGTGCCCTTTCCACATCCCGGTTAATCAGGCTGTATACCGCCTCCCGCAGTTCCGGCGTCTGACGCACAATCTCCTTCATGATGACCACATCGGCAGCACTGCGCGTCTGCTGGAGACGGAAAGGCTGACCGGGCGCGATGGCCTGCAGCTGGTCCGTGTCACCACTGGCCACGGCACGACCGCCACCGGCCGCAATCAGGGCGTATGCCCGTGCCATCTCGGTATTGCCCACCATTGAGCTCTCATCGAGCAGGAACAGCGTGTTGCTGAAATCCGGCGTTTCTCCGCTGCGCTGCTGCAGCTGCGTGTCATGCAGAAAGGACGCCAGCGTCTGTGCATCCACGCCGGCGCTGCGCATCTCACCGACCGCACGGTGCGTGGGCCCCAGCCCCACAACTCGGGGACGCTCACTCGCCGGCAGCATGTTCACGGCTGACATCACCGCCCGGAACTGTGTGGTCTTACCCACACCGGCATAACCCTGTACCACCGTGAAACGGTCGGACGTTTCCAGTATCATACGGGTGGCGGCACGCTGTCCCGACGTTAACGTCTCCATGAGTTCGCCGGGTACTCTCTCCATCAGCGGCGTGACCGCCTCCTTACCTTCGAGAATATGGCGAATAATGCTCTTTTCTGCCTCATACGACGCACGGGAAACCAGCAGACCTGTGCCATAGCCTTTTGCCACATCCACATACAGTAAGTCACCGCGTTTTATCTGCGCATTGATTTCCCCTCCCAGTTCAGTAAAACCGGTTCCTTCTGCAGCAAACGACTTCGCCTCTGTCAGCAGGTCCACCATGCTGAAGGCCAGGTTTTTACTTTCCACCACAGAAAGGGCCAGATGAATGGCCTGCTGTGCCGGCGTGTGAAGTCCGGCTTTCTGCAGACTGATAGCGGTTTCCAGCAATGTCTCACCGGCACGCGCCTTTATCTGCTCAGAAACCACCGTAAAGGAGGGATGGCGGGCAAGTTTTTCCGCAGTACGGGTTTCATCCAGTGAGGAATACAGCCGGACATCACGACCGCTGCGGGCCAGACCGTTCAGGGTGGCGTTGTCCATTGCCATCTGTGTGACGGAGGCAAAAACCGTCGCACTGTCACTGACGGAATGCCCGGGCGTTTCCACCCAGCCGCTCTCCAGCTTCAGTGCCGTGAATGGTGAGTCGCTCACAGGCAGGGAGGCCGGTTCAGCACGTCCCGGCACAACAACCGTCATCGCATCTTCACTGACGGATGCCACCTGCAGGCGGTCACCGCCGGAGACGCGGAGTCCGGGAATTTTCCCTGTCACCCTCAGACGCTCACCGTCTGCCACCGGTATTTTTTCCGGCCGGAACAGCGACCAGCTGCTGTCCAGAGAGGAAATACGCACCACCTGCGTTTCGCCCTGCGCATCCCGCAGGGTCAGGCTGTGACTCTGCGCTGTCACCCGGTCTATCACATAGCGGTCATGACTGCGTGTCTCCGGGTTCCACTGCTCCATCACCATTCCCGGGCGGTACATATCCCGCAGATAACGGCTCCGGCTGTCCAGCCAGACCGGTGACAGTGCCGTCATGGTCACCTCCTGATGACCGAGCACGCCCTGTGTTTTCAGCTCACTGCGAATGGCCTGTGTCAGTATGGCCTGTTCCCGTACCCCGCTGACCTGTGCCACGCTCTCTTCTCCGGCTTTCACGCTGGCCGCAAAATCTCCGGCCAGCCGGGCATAGCGGACATTACGGTCTGGTTCACTGATGATGGTGGCCGGTCGCTGTTCTCCCCCCTGCCAGCGATATGTGTTCACCCCGGCATCCTTCATGGCCATCAGCGCACTGCCTGTACCGGTTCGCTGCCCGCTGTCGGTTATCAGGACCTGTACGTTATGACGTGCGGCACCGTCCAGCAGGGTTAACGTCTCTTTCAGGGAGAGTTTTTCGCCCTGGTCAACGATAACGGTACTGCCCGGCGTGAAGGCCATGCCCTCCTGCAGCTGACGACGTCCGGTTATCAGCTCACCGGACAGCCGTTCATCCTGCTTCAGGTTCATCTGCGAGCGACGGTCAGCGGCGATAATCTGCACCTCCCGCCCCTGCTCCCGGGCCATCATGACCAGTTCAGCCACCCGCTCACGCTGCCCGGCTGCACCGCCCTGCCCGGACACAATGGCCAGCGACGGACGGTCCTGTGCCAGAACACTGACCGCATCGCTGTAACCGGCCGTCCGGGGGACACTTTTCTCCGGATGTATGGTCACCCGGTTCTGTTTCATGATGTCACGACTGAGTGCCCGGACGGACAGCTCATCGAGCACATGGATCCCGGACGTGAACAGCCCCTTCTCACGGTCGAGGGGGATAAGCTGCTCACGGCTGATGGCCTCATCGATACCGGCGCGTGCCCGTTCAATCACACCATTTTCCGGCGGCAGTATACCGACCGTTCTGGCCAGCACGTCCGTGTACGTAAACTGCACTTTGCGTTCACTTAATCCGGCAATGGCCTGTGTCACCGCCTGCTGCACATCCGGCCCGTCCTGTGAAGCGGGTCCGGGTGTCTGCGTGCGGGTCTCCGCACGCTGATCCGCCGCGTCACGATATGCCCGGATGTCGAACCCGGTTTCCTTCAGCGTCAGCATCCATTCAGCCATTCTGACTTCAGGATCGACGTGCTGTTTGGATTTTCGCGTATCCAGTGCCGCCACATCCCGGGATTTCAGCGAGGCCCCTTCCCCGACGGCCTCCCTGATAGCCTGTGAACGACTGGAAAAGGCCTCCACCGGTACGCCCGGCATCTCCCACATACCGTGCTTACCGACCACTTCGGTTTCATAACCCAGCGCCTCAACGCGCTGACGTAACTCACTCTGATATATTTTCCCGAACGCAATCCGGTTCGCGAGCACGTTCTCGGAAAATCCGGTTTTCCCCACTTTGTCACTGCTCAGTGTCTTCCACTCGCCGTTATGCTGCGTGACATTAGCCACCACCACATGCGTGTGTAACTGTGGGTCCTGATCGCGACTGGTGTCATGGTTAAACAGTGCCATCACCAGATTACCGGTCAGCACCGTTTCTGACTGTCCGTCCGTCATCACCCGTGTGGAGGCCAGCGCCTCCACCTGACGGACAGCAAAATCCATGGCCTGGTTATGTGCTTCAATAAGACGTTTGTCCCCCCCGAGCATGGCCATCATGGAGACACTTTTGGGAGCGGAAAAGGTCAGGTCGTAGCCGGGACGATGCCTGTTACGGCCATCCTGCATGCGGCTTAAATCCGCCCCGTCTGGCAACCTGCCCTCCAGAAGGCGGGTAAAGACATCCTTATCGACACTGCCCTGCAGCCCCAGTTGTTCAGCCCCCTGGCCGGCCCAGCGTTCTCCCATGCTGCCCAGCACATAGTAATTATCCTTGTCGGTATAATAGTTCCCGGCACTTCCGGCCGATCTGACCTGCGCAATACTCATCATAAACGTATATCCCTTTGACATATCCCGGCATCAATCCCACAATGGATATACACAAGACATATCCACATAAGGAGGCAAATAATGGAAACCACCGTATTTCTCAGCAACCGCAGCCAGGCGGTCAGACTGCCAAAAGCGGTTGCATTGCCGGAAAACGTAAAACGCGTTGAAGTGATTGCTGTCGGACGAACCCGAATCATTACGCCTGCCGGAGAGACATGGGACGAATGGTTCGACGGAAACAGTGTCAGCGCTGATTTTATGGATAACAGGGAACAGCCTGGTATGCAGGAAAGGGAGTCATTCTGATGCTGAAGTTTATGCTCGATACCAACATCTGCATTTTTACGATAAAGAACAAACCCGCCAGTGTCAGGGAACGTTTTAACCTGAACCAGGGGAGAATGTGCATCAGTTCGGTCACTCTGATGGAGCTGATATATGGTGCAGAAAAAAGCCAGATGCCTGAGCGTAATCTCGCTGTGATCGAGGGATTTGTTTCCCGCATTGACGTTCTGGATTACGACGCTGCTGCTGCCACACACACCGGCCAGATAAGAGCAGAACTTGCCCGTCAGGGACGCCCTGTCGGGCCATTTGATCAAATGATCGCAGGTCATGCCCGCAGTCGGGGACTGATTATTGTGACTAATAACACCCGGGAATTTGAACGTGTGGGCGGCCTGAGAATTGAAGACTGGAGTTGACCTGTTCATCAGAAATCATCTCCCGGCTCAACATCCTCCCCGCGCTCCCGGTGCACATTAATGTTCACCTCTTCACGACGCTGCATCTGCTGCTGGATGTCCGGATGATTTTCCTGTTGCCACGCCTCATAAGCGGCCATATCCACCACTTCACCGGATTCACTGATCCCGGGTGGCAGTTGCTGTTCCATCTCTTCTTCCGGTTTCATGTTCAGCTCCTGCTCGATCCCCCCTGCCGGAACACTCACACCTGCATCTGACTTCTTATCATTGATGACAGAAGACACTGGCTGTTGTGGCTGTTGTGGCTGTTGTGGCTGTTGTGGCTGTTCAGCCTGAGTCACGCCTTCTCCGGAGGCAACCTCCGGTTCGAAGAGGCTGGCCATCTGGCGACCTTCTGCTTCCCTTGCAGCAAGTACGGCACTCAGACGGTTCTCCATTTCCGGGTTGATGTCACGCGGAATAAACTCCGGAGCGACCTTCGGTCGTGCCTGATATTTCAGAGAGAGTTTGACTGCCGGATACGGTCCGGGCAGAGTGACATAGCAGGTCAGATCCGGCAGAGACTGAATGTCGGAATAACTGACCAGCGTCTGACGCTCCATATCCTTACCGGTCGATACCCCGTCACGTACCGGGTCAGCACCGTAGGAATACTGCTCGCTGGCTTTCAGGTGCTCTTTCTCACCAATTTCACCGGCAGCGAACTCTGCAATCTTATGGCTGGGAGAACGGAAAAAGGCACGGGTGTTCATGACGTCAAACAGCGTGGCCGCCGCTTTCTCACCGTAGATATCTTCCAGCTGGGCATAGGACTGGATACCAAACACATAACAGCCACCGAACTTACGGGCTTCCGGCAGGATCTCCACCAGGTCCGGCAGTTTGTGTAACGTGGGTAACTCATCACAGAAAAACCACACACGACGGTTACGGTTTTCTCCCATTGCCAGCAGACCACGAATGGCAATGGACAGCCACATGGAGATCACCGGCTTCAGGGAGGCATGGGTGTCGGCATTCGACGAAATAAACAGCCAGCCGTTTTTCTGATCTTCCCGGACACCACGCATCCAGTCACGGATGGTAAAAGACTCACCGTTATGCTCAATCCCCTGCAGGTAACGGATGGCTTTCACGTAGTTGGTCAGCACAGCACGGATGGAAATCGCCGTTTTCTCAATTTTCTCTTCCACCAGGTTGGCCGCCGGTGAATTACGCAGGAAGGTACGCAGTTTTTCGATTTTGATGGAAAGCAGTGTGTCCACCAGTTTGCTGTAGCTGCGGTTGGGGTCATTACGCATCAGGTACGCCGCTTCCGCAAAAATGGTACGTCCTGAACCCTGCCAGAACGGGTCCTCTTTTGTGCCCATCGGGATCAGCGTGTTCGCGGTATTATCAAAATCCGGCTGTGTCAGGCACTCCTTCCACAAATCCCATGCGGCACAGCGGGCATCCAGCGGATTCAGGATTTTATCGATGGAGGGATCATAGTAACTTTTAACAAATTCCCCTGAACGGTCATAAATCACCACCATATCTCCACGCTGACGGGCGTAGTTGGCCAGACGACGGATAACTTCCGACTTACCGGCCCCGACCGTGCCGTGCAGACAGAAGTTCTGGATTTCGGAATCCCGGATAATCGGCAGGTCGCCAATCCGGATATCGGAGTCCTTGCCGTCTTTTTTCAGCATCCGGGCCACTTCTTTCGGGTTATCCGTCAGCTGACGCCCGCCGGTCACCTCATTTTCACTCTGCTGTTTCCCCTGATGCCCCAGAATCCAGGAGACAACAAAGAAGGTGATCAGGCAAATAACCAGGGCCACGACAGACGCGAGAACGAATGCAGACCATAGCTGCTCTCCGCACCAGATCATATATTTATCATGCAGTACCTGGGCAGCGTTCATCCGGAAGGTTTTGCCGTAATACTGGATCTCATAGACCGGCTGGGATTTTATTAAATCCCGCATGCCTTCCAGTGACGTACACCACCAGTAAATACAGCCGTTGATAAACGTCTGCCAGCTTATTTTTACCCATAAGACCAGACCAATGAGGATCCAGAAAAAAATAAACAGGCAGTAAAGCATGATATTGGCGATCTGGCTGAACATGCGGATACGCATGGACGCAATCTGACCGCCCTGGGTCATATCCTTTGCGTTAAAACTCATGATGAAACTCCGGGAAAATCTGGAACAGGGCAGAAAAGGATGATGTGGGGTTAATTCACAGAAACAGACCAGGTGTACCCTGTATGCCGGTGGTGATACCCGCCTGCAGTCCTGCCGGAAGAGACCTTCTCTGTAACAATGTCAGTCAGGCGCAATACTTCAGACCAGTCACTCCCATGCGGAAACTGGATCTGAATAAAAAGGCGTACCCGTTCACGGTGATCCAGAACTGTGTCCGGTTCATAAAAACGGCCACTGTCAGGAGAAACACGGGACGTTTTATTGATGAGATCATACTTATCGGCAGGAGACTGCGATGAAATCGCCCAGGTGATATTCTCCGCCTGGTGGCCATCAATACGACTGCTCCCCGGCGTCCATGCAATTTCCTGCGCACTCGCCACGATGATCTCCCTGGAAACTTCAGCCAGCTTTCTGGGTGTACAGAATACCGGTGCCAGCACACACAGGGACAACAAATTACAGCTGACCGCCTCCGGTTTAAGCAAATTGCTCCCGGATTTTTCAGGAAAAGATATTTTTGTCAGTATTTCAGTTAATTCCTTATGCCTGAGAGAATTAATAAAGTACATGATAAGCATCATGAGAAACAATATAACAATAAGCCCTCCGATAACCACTAAAAGGTCAGTATCAATATTATTGCTGTACAGATAGTCTTTAGTGGTCACTGTATTATCCTGTATCACCGGGGGGTATTCAGTTGCAGGCTTCTCAGTAAATTGATTATTCTCACCAACATATTCAGCGATATTGTCTGATGTCATAATGACTTTCTCCGGAAGATCCCGGCTTCGCCGGCAACACTTCACGGTCGCACAAAGAATTTGCACAACCGCTCAGTGTTTTCATATTTATTTCGGAAACGCCGGGGAGAAATAAAATTTATTTTATTTCTTTCCGGGGTTAGACAACGAGCAAAGCGAGGCGTCAGTCAGGAGGCCGGTCAGACCAGCCTCCGGAAGATAATCAGAGAATATTTGCGATTGATTTGGCCAGCTGGTCTTCGAGAACAGGCTTCGCCTCTTCAAATTTCAGGTTAACCTTGTTCGCACTGGAGACCACACGGGTCTGATATTTATGCTGGTTACCTGTTTCAGTACTGGTCTGAATTTTCGCACCTGATGTGCCCTGACGCAGGGCGGCAACATTATCCGTTGTCACCGTTGCCTTAGTACGCTCTGCAATCTGCACATCCGTGATCATGGTATAGTTCACATCTTCCACCATCGCATCTGCAGCCATACCCACCAGACCGGCAGCAAGGCCCACACCGAGTGTGGCACCGGCAGAATTTGAGTTATATCCGGTAATACCGGCACCTAACGCTGCACCAACAGCTGCGCCTTCATAACCACGGTTCAGCCATCCCTGAGACTCCCGCAGATCCATCTTATCGGCCTTCAGCACATTCGCCTGAATCCAGTAGTAGGCTTTATCCGGAGAAGTCACCACCTGATATCCTTTTGCTTTCACAGCATCAGCAATTTTGCCCTGCAGCCCACTCATGTCTTTATCAGACGTGTTTTTGATCTGCAGAAATACCGTGCGTTCGCTGGCGGGTTCAAGCCAGATGGTCTCACTCATCTGAGTCTTCACCTCAAGGTTACGCTTCTTGATTGCTGTGCTCATCGCACCACACCCTGAAAGGGCCAGAGTGGAACTGACCAGTGCAACCATCATCAATTTTTTTGTTTTCATCAAATTACCTTTTTTACAAACCACAGTTTTCTTATCGCCTGTCATCATAGTCCTGCCAACAAGTCCCAAAAGTATTTCCTGCTGAATCAAATCCTCCATGCATAGCTAATCCTGTTGCTGGATTAGTACGATAAAAATCCACATAATCAAAATTCACATCATCAAAATCCAGATGCAAATCTTCATTAGTTTGTTCATTTACCTGAGATTGCATCCATTCTCTTACACTTACACAACCACTAATTCGCCTTAATTCGTATAGTGTACCAATGATAAAAACCATCAGGCTTAATAACGGAGAGAGTAAGGAAGATACTGGCATC
>OLOF01000773.1_pt1 | contig 10196 bp, 7 predicted proteins | sample 1643121 | NCBI WGS metagenome assembly OLOF01 (sample SAMEA3136677, study PRJEB25190) | human gut metagenome | biome: human gut; feature: human-associated habitat; material: faeces | place: Austria | collected 2013
ACCAAGCAAGGTGATAGGAAAAGGATGATTCTTTGTATGCAGTTTTGAAGGTATACTTCAATGTTTAATATTCCTCGATAGCTCAGTGGTAGAGCATTCGGCTGTTAACCGAAGGGTCGTTGGTTCGAACCCAACTCGGGGAGTTGTTAAGTTCCATAGATAGTAATGTCTATGGAATTTTTTTGTAGAAAGAATAGAAAAATGAGGACGACGATGGCGTTGTCCTCATTTTTTCTTTCCTATCATCAGATAGGGTTCAAACATAATATAGTAGTTCTGATATTTGGTACAGACTCCATATTTTGAGCGATAATCGGCAATGGCATCGCGAAGCTGTTCTTCTGTTACATCCAGAAATTCAGCAGTTTCGTGATATTCCCGGCATCCATGCTGATAGGCATCGATCAAACCACGCAGACCGATCAGCCGTTCATAGGTCCACATTCGTGCCTGGCGTTCCTGCTTTGCATTTGCAGGATCGGAGATATCCAGAATATTTCCAACAGAAGTGTAGTGATGACCAAGTTCTTCTGCCAGAATACAGGCTTTTTCTGCAGAGGTCTCCAATTGGTCCGAGAGGGCGATATTTTGATCTACATACAATCCCTTTAAGTTTCCATGAAAAGGAAAGTTCTCATCTACTGATATGTTCTGGGCGGCAGCCTCTTCTAACAGTTCTTCATATTTGTTCAGCATAGCCGTTTCTGAATGCTCCTTTATTGTTTTCTTTTTGAACGGATAAATTGAATGTATTTTTCAACATCATCCAACTCAGCCTGCGTAAGGTCAGAGGTATCAAGGTGTGCGGCAATCGTGACAGGTTCGGGTTCATGAGAGAGTGAACTACGTCCGAGAAGATAGTCTGCATCGACCTGGAAGATATCTGCAATTTTATTCAGAATATCAAAATCAGGTTCACGCCGTCCTTGTTCGTACATACTGACTGCACTCTTTGAGATGCCAAGGCGAGTGGCAAGCTCCTGCTGGGATAAGTGTTTATCTGTTCGCAGTGTTTTGAGTATATTGGCAAATACAGCCATAACATACACGTCCTTTCTAAGCAGCTTTTTGCTGCACTGGGAAGTTTTTGTAAAAATCAAAACTTTTTATGAATACAATATGATTATACACAAATCGTGGGAAAAAGTAAATAAAAAATCCACAAAATGTGCTTGACAAAAGAACACGAATTGTGTATTGTATAACTACACGAAACGTGCACAAAGCGTGTGAAAAGAAATAGAAAGACCGAATACAGAGAATTTCGGCAGGAGGTAAATATGAGAGATAGAATTTTACGGGAAGTACCGGAAAAGAGAGAGCGTTGTGTCAAACATTTTCAGATGACACAGAAGGGAATGGCGGCAGCTGTATATCCGGCTCCGGTTCATTATGAAGAAGACGGACAGTGGAAAGAAATTGATAACCGTCTGGAACCTGTACAGGAAGACGGGAGAGAAGTTTATCGAAATTTTGCGTCCGCAGTTCGTGTAAGTTTTGCAAAAGAGTCAGATACAAAGGAACTGGTAACGATCGAGAAAGACGGAAAGAAAATCTTATGGGGATTGTCACCTTTTTTACGCACAAAAAGTACACGAAACGTGAATTTTAAAAACAAAATTTCTACATTTCGTGTTTTGGAAAAGGAAGATTTCTGGAAAGAAGCAGAAATGTTGGATATGAAAGTGTCTGTTTTAGAAGAGGAAGAGTCAGAAGAGGATGAGATCCGAAAGATGATGTGTGTTCCGCATTTAAACGGAGAAGGTGTGTATGAGGAAATTCTTCCGGGAATTGATCTGCATTACTCAATCCAGGGAGAGCAGCTAAAAGAGAATATTCGACTGAACAGAAAAGAGGCGGCAGAACAGGAATTGAGCTTTCAACTGACGCATCCTGGAATGGAGCTGCGAAGCGAAGAAGATGGAGGACTTGGGCTGTATGATTCGGAAAATCAGGAGTCAGGAAGGATTTTCAGACTGGTGAAACCGTATATGTATGATGCCGCAGGAAATCAGTCTCTTCAGGTGGAATTTCAAGTAGAAATCGGCACAGAGAGCAGTGTTATCAAAGTTGTGCCAGATCGTGAATGGATGCAGGACACAGAACGTGTTTATCCAATCGTGATCGATCCAATGACAGAGACGAGTAAAACAAAAGGAAATATTGAAGATACGTATGTTTTCACAGGAGGAAATGTACCGGAGAATCCGGGGAACGTATATGCATATGGATCTTTCGTGGTAGGGCGAAGTGATGAACTTGGAAAAATGAGAGCGCTGCTTCGATTTCGAGACCTTCCGGATATTGGAAAAGGTTCGATCATTTACGGAGCGACCATGTATATCTGGCAGTTTGAATATTCATCCTACAGCAATCCGGAGCTGCCGCTTCTTGCTTATGAAGTAAAAAACAGCTGGGATGAAAAAAGCGTCCGTTGGGGAAATCAGCCGGCAGTAGATGGTGCAATACTGGATTATAAAAAAGTAAAACAGGTAATCAATGGAAATACAGTTTCGATCACACCGATAGGATTCAATGTGACCAGATTGGTGCGTCAGTGGTATAACACAGGAAAAAACTATGGAATTATGGTGAAATCAAAATATGAAGATGATGAAAATCTGGCAAACCGTGCTTATGCGAGATTCTATGCATCTGACTCACCAAGTATCTCTTCTGAACAGTTTCCAAGCGGTGTGTTTTATTACAGGAATGTAAATGGTCTGGAGGATTATCAGAGTTACCATGAGCAGTCAGCAGGGCGCGCAGGAATCGGTTACACGAATGACTTTACAGGAAATGTTGTCTGGAGTTATTTGGATGTGGCAACAGAGGGAGGTCCGATGACAACAGAAATCCGTCATGTGTATAATTCCAGTGAAGCGGATACCTCTTCCCGTATGGGGTACGGATGGAGGCTCAGCAGCCAGCAGGAGTTGAAAGAAAGTGGGATCAAAGATTATCCGTATGTGTATATCGATGAAGACGGAACAAAACATTATTTCTATAAAGATACCAATGACGGTAATAAGCTGAAAGATGAGGATGGGCTGGGACTGACGATCACAGTGACGTCAAGTTCTGAACATGACCGTTATCGCACGATGGAAACAAAAGACAAAGTGAAGTATATATTCGGACAGGACGGATTTTTACGATTCATCGAAGATCTGGACGGAAATTCCGTGAAACACCAGTATGGTCCGAATTCAGCGGGAAATTATCTGGGATATATTACAGATGCGTCAGGTGGATTTTTAAATATCATTTATTCAACGGATGAGGGGAAATCAAAGATAACAGCTATTCAGGATACCAAAGGGCGAGAGATCCGATATGGGTATGATGCGCAGGGGAATCTGACATCCATTACTTATCCGGATGGAAGTAAGAGCCAGTTTACTTATGATGGTTCTCATAAACTGCTCAGTGTGACCAATCCGGATGGCTATCGTGTAAATTACGAGTACACAAATGATTTCCGGGTACCCCGTGTCAGCAAAGTATCCGAAACGGGACAGAAAAATGCACCGGGTCAGGAATTAAAGATTTCCTATGAAAACGGAAATACTACGATTTTTGAAGAACCTGGATTGGATGGTCAGATGGAACGTCCGGGAGATAATAAGAAAACAACGTGGCATTTTGACAATATGGGACGTCCGACAGATGTGCTGGATGCAGATGGATTTGCAAATAATTATTCTTACTATACATCCGGCATGAAAAATCATAAGCTGAGTAAAGATGGTTCTGTTCAGAAAACAGTGTATGGTCTGCTGAGAAATCCAACATTTGATCCGTCTCATGGAGATGGCGGATGGTACACCTGTCGTATGTCAGATGGAAAACGGGGAGCGATCACACATGCAGATGGATATATTGGTACAAAAAGTGCGAAACTGACAAAAACAGAGCTGACATCAGAAGAAGGAATCTGTCAGGATGTGCATCTGTCAGCTGGAACATATACGTTGTCTGCTTATGTAAAAACAGAATCGCTGAACCCGGAAAACCAGGAACAGGGAGCGGTTGTATCCGTAATCCGGGCAGACCGGACCAGAATCATGGGGGAAAGCTGTATTGACTATGTGACAGATAAAAACGTGGATGACGGATGGGAGAGACTGGTTCTCACATTCCAGCTTCCGGCAGAAGAAACCATTTCCGTGTTTGTGGGAATGACAAGAGCAAGAGGAACACTTTTGGTAAGTGGTGTTCAGCTGGAAACAGGAAATGTGGCAAATGAACTGAATCTGATCCACAATCCGGGATTTGAACGGTGTACGAATGAAGCGCCGGATCAATGGGAATTCCATCCGGCGGCATCCGGGGTCAAAAGTGTGATGACTGCAGATAAAGGCAGATGTGCGGTATTAAACGGACAGATGGAACAAAATCTCCATTTGATGCAGGGGATTAATATTACCGGAGAAGAAGGAGACATTTTTAACCTGAGCTGCTGGGTCAAGGGCTTTGGAATTCCAGAGAAACATTTTTCTTTATCCGCAGCGGTAATTTATACGGATGATTCTGTGAAATGGCATCATTTCCAGTGTAATCCAAATATCAAAGGATGGCAGTTTGTCAGCAACACCTTCAGTACAGACGATCAAAATGAAGGGGCGAAGAAAACATACAAGGCGATCCATGTGTATCTGATGTATTACAATCAGGTGAATCAGGTCTTGTTTAAAGGAGTTCAGCTTGTCAGAGATGATGGGGAAAGCTATCAGTATGATGATGACGGGAATCTGATCAATGCAGTGAGTGCAGCGGAAAAAGAGAGTTTTTCATACGACAAAAAAGGAAGTCTGACCAAGATGGGAAGTGTTGATGGAACGGGGTTTGAATATCGGTACGATACGAAAAATCATCTGACTCAGGCTGCCAATTCCGAAGGAGTCCGTTATCGATTCACATACAATGACAAAGGACAGCCGATCCGGATGACGGCAGATGGCGGAAAGCATCTTGGGGCAGTCATACCGGGCAGAGTGTATTATATCCGGGAAAAAGTTTCTGGAAATTATCTGGATGTGAAAGGCGGGGAAGCAAATAATGCAGTAACAGCTCAGCTTTATACATTTAATGGAAGTGCTGCGCAGAAATGGAAGCTGATCGATGGAAAAGACGGATATATGCAGTTTGAGCCTCTTTGTGGCTCTGGATACCGCCTGGATCTTAATAACAAATCTGATGCAGAAGGAGAAAAGATCCAGATCTATGGAAACAACAATACCGATGCACAGAAATGGAAGCTGCATCCAAACGCAGATGGAAGTTTCCAGATCACCAGCAAGGCAACGAAAGATAAGAAAGCATTGACAAATGGACCAAAGAGTACCACAAGCGGACAGCCGGTGCAGAGTTATACACGAAAAGAAGGAAACGAACATCAGGACTGGTATTTTGAACCGGCAGATGAGGGAACTGTTTCAGCAGTTCCGAAAGCGGGAGGGACTTATCATATCCGGGTACGTCATTCGGGACAATATATTGATGTGAAGAATGCTTCGACAGCAGCAGGAACACAGGCAGTGCAGTTCAACTACAATGGCGGGATGAACCAGCAGTATCGTTTGCTGCCATATGACGGCACGTATTATCAGTTAGAGCCGGTTCACGCACCGGGAAAAGTGCTGGCAAAATCAGGAACCAACGACAGAGGCTTTTCTATTCTTTCTTTGGAGACGGCTATGTCGGGAGCTGCAAATCAGCTGTTCCGATTCGAAGAGGTGTCACCGGGAAATGGATATGCGATCATCTGTAAGGATGGAAACCTGTCTCTGGATGTGATGGATTATTCCCATCAAAAATTGGCAGATATCATTCTGACAGCCCACCAGTCAAACAGCCAGGTCAACAAATGGTGGATCCTGGAAGAGTGCAGTGAGCGCATGGAATCGTCTATGACATACACATCCGATTATAAGCAGCCGAAGACGATCACAGATTCCAGAGGAAATACCGTGCATTATGAATATGATGACAAGAACCGTCTTCTGACAAAGCTGACAGATGCAAAAGGAAATGCCACTTCCTATGCATACGATGCTAACACGGATAAGATGACAGAAGTTGCGAGAATGGTGGATGGAAAAGAAGTGAAAGTTTCTTACACCTATGAAAACGAAAAAGTGACGTCCATCGGTCACAATGGATTTACGTATGATTATGCGTATGATCCGTTTGGAAATCTGGAATCCGTGTCGGTTGGAGGAAGAGAACTGGAGCGCACCACGCTTCGAAGCCGGAACGGTCTTGCGGACAGGATTACCTATGCGACAGGGGAAGCCGTTCGAAATGAATACAATTCGGAAGAACAGCTTGCGGCACAGTATCTGATCACCGCAGACGGCAGAGAAGAAAAACTGTTTGAAAATACGTATGACAGCTGTGGAAAAATTGCAAGGCACAAAGATCTTTGCAGTGGAGTGATTAGCACATACCAGTATGACCTGATCGGAAGAATGGTAGGAACAGACCGTTCTGACGGAATGAAACTTCGCAAAGTGTATGATGAGAAAAATCGTGTCAAAGGATATACGTATCAGAAAGATCGAGTCGGACATGAGGTGGAATTCCTTTACGGGGATGTAGAGAAACAGCAGAAACCAGGACTTGGATATGGAATCAAGATCAACGGCGCCCAGAAGATTGCCTATGAATATGATGCCCTTGGACGTGTGATCCGTACTCACAATCACTTCTCTGATACGAATACATCGACTCAGGAGTATACATACGTCTCAGGCAAAGAGGCAGGAGTGACTACAAACCTGGTTGCATCTGTCCGGGAAGGAAACCGTGCAGAATCCTACACCTATGATGCCTGTGGAAATGTGGAAACAATGGTGGAGAGAAGCGCCGATGGCAGCGAAAGAAAAATCCGCTACTACTATGATGCACTGAACCAGCTGGTACGAGAAGATAATCAGAAGCAGAATAAGACAATCTGTTACACCTATGATGTGGGTGGAAATATGGTCAGAAGAGACGAGTACCGTTATATCGAAAATCCAGTGATCACAGAAGCACCGTGGAAGTCCGATACATTTGAGTATCAGACCGGAGGCTGGAGAGATCAGCTTCATTTCTACAATGGACAGGCAATTACTTATGATGCCATGGGAAATCCGCTCCAGTATCTGGGGATGCAGATGGAATGGGAAAAAGGACATCAGCTGAAGCACATCACAGGCGCCGGACTGGATATGTACTGCATGTACAATGACAGCGGAAAGAGAATCCGAAAGACGGTCAATGGCGTTACGACAGACTTTTATCTGGATGGTTCGGCCATTCTGATGCAGACGTCCAGTGACGGCAGCAGGATCGATTTCTTCTACGATGACAAGGGTAATGTGTTTGCCATGAAGTATCAGAATGAGATGTATTTCTACCGCAAAAATCTTTTTGGGGATATTCTGGGAATTCTTGACAGTCACGGAACGGAACTTGTAAAATATGAGTATAATTCCTGGGGAAAACTGCTGAATCTGACGGATTACAGTTCGAATGGACTGGGCAGAAGGAATCCATTCCGTTTCAAGGGATACTACTATGACGAAGAACTGGGAATGTACTATCTGAATAGTCGGTATTACGATCCGGAGACGGGAAGAATGTTATCGCCAGATGTTTTAGAAGTGCTAGTTGTAAATGTTGATTCAACAGCGAAAAATTTATATTTATATTGTGACAGCAATCCCATTCAAAGAAAAGATGATGATGGAAAAATATTGCATTGTGTTTTAGTGGGTGCAGCTTCTGCAGCTTTTGGTATGATAACAACAATTGCAACTAACATTGTAACGGACGAAAAATGGAACGATGGCTTGGTAGAAGTAGGTGCTTCAAGTTTTGTTTCTGGGGCATTAAGCGTTAGTGGATTTGGACCATTAGGAAGTGCAGTTGGACAGGCAATAGGTCAAGGGGTAATTGCTGGAATAACAGAAGGATATAGTTTATGGAAAAAGAGTAAAACTGGAGGAATCACAGCTTGGGATGTCACAAATTCAGTAATAAATGTTGGAATATCAATATCAGGAGGAACTCACTATCAGAAGAAGGATAGTATTTATGCAAAAGGAAAGATTAGGCGCATGAGAAATAGGATTCGTGACTATAACAAAGCAAAGGCGGGAGGTAAACGAGGTGTTATTGCAAGAAGAAAAGCAGAGTTAGATAGAGAAACAAAAAAATTAGGAGAGATGGTATATAAGCATTCAAAGCCAGATTGGACGAGCAGTTTGCTAAATGTTGTAAATAATGTCGTTTCAGGAAGTCAACCAGTTGATAAGCCTAAAGGGGGAGGAAAGAGAGTTTTCTATATGAGATGGTAACATGTAAGAAAGGAAATAATATTTATGAAACTTAAGAATATGTATATTGGCTTTGTAATAAAAGATTTTTTGCTTTTTGTGGTATTGAGTTGGACCAGTCAAAGAATTTTTTTCAATGTAATAAATGATGACTCAACAGCAGATGCTATCGCGGGTGTGATAGTTGGGATTGTTATTTTCTGTATGACAATCTACTACTTTTCTCGTTTCCTCTTTTTTGTAATTGATTTATGCGAAGGAATTCAACAGAAACGATTGAGGTATAAAGACACAGTTAATATGGCAAATTTTAAAGCTATTCTATTAAGTGACAGAAGTGAGTTTGTTATGAAAGAACATAAAAATGATAAGTGCTTATGTGGAACTGTCAGGTTACAGGAAGGAAGAAAAGGAGCAGAGAAAAAATATAGGATTATGATATCAGGAGCAGAATTAAGTCAATATATGGACAAACGAATTGCAACCGTTTATTATTTCAAACGCTCTAAAATTGTTAAGAAAATCGTGTTTGATTAAAAAGAAGTAGCTTAAAAGAAATATGGAAAGATGGCAGGATGGAACAGAATATTTGATACAAGGATTCTAAGAATCCTGCTGTCTTATAAGGTGCTATATGAGGATTAAGCATTGTTATTGTAAAAAAATAAGTTTGGTTTATTGAGATTTCTGAATGGATATGAAATTCCTTATCAAGCGGAAGATTTTTTTGAAGTACCAGGGACATCTGTTCAAGTAAGTGATAAAAAATTTATATCAATTATACTTTGCGGAAACATTGCCGATGGAAGCAATTACAAACAAGCCGATCATATCTTGTCCCAAATGTGGAAAAACAATGATAAGAATTCCAAATCCAGTACAGAAGTTGGTGTTGGACAAAAATTATTTGAAAGATCAAACCCATGTCTATAAAACAGGGGATGTGTTGACAGAGCAGAAAATGGGGTATCATACATCTTTTTTCAATATTGTTTCACAAGAATTTTATCAGTATTGCGAAAGATTTGGTATGAATCGGAGTATGGTGTATGAACCGGTGAAGGTGTTGTAAGAAGTTGAAGCTGCTGAATAGTAAATGACAATGATTTCAGGGGAGTGTATATGACAAAACAAGAATTTAAAGAATTTTGCCATGAGGAGTTCACAAAAAGAGGTTTTAAAAAGCGAAGAAATATGTGGTATTTACAGGGAAAAGGTCTTTTGTGTGGGATGTATTTACAAAAATCAATGTCAGAGGCATTTTATGTAGAGTATGATTTTTTCTTCGGAGATTTTTCAAATGTGAAAAAGTATCCGACAACATATGACTCCGATGTATATAGGAGAATAGGTGTTTTGACGAAAGAGGACAAAACGTTGACTGGGTTGATAGACTATGAACTATATACACCCGATGAACTCAGGCCATATTTTGATAAAGCATTTGAAGAGCATATTATGCCAGCGATACATTATGGAAAGTCCTGCATTTTGAAAGAAGCAGACTATTATTATCATCTTTTTGCAGATGATGAATGGGAGGAATTTTTAGAAAAATTAAAAGAAGATTAGGCAAAACACAAAAATGGGTAATGGGTGAGAAGATTGTATTTGACGAAGGAAAACAGAGAGTAAAACAACAAGAAAATGTCGATATACAGAGGAAACTGCCACTTCCGATGTATATTGACGATAGGGGGAATAAAAAATCTGTGATGAATCATTTTTATTATACGATGAAAATCTATATCGGAAGCTATCCATCAGAAATCATTGGACGTGAAATGCTGGAAATTGCAGATGAGATTTCTTCCATTTTAGGCCACTTATAAATGATTTTCTACGCAAAATGGCAAAATTTCGGCATCA
>OLOF01000777.1_pt1 | contig 10119 bp, 11 predicted proteins | sample 1643121 | NCBI WGS metagenome assembly OLOF01 (sample SAMEA3136677, study PRJEB25190) | human gut metagenome | biome: human gut; feature: human-associated habitat; material: faeces | place: Austria | collected 2013
TCATGAGCCTCTTTCACTCAGACCCCTTCATGCTTCAGGTACCGTGAACATTCCTCATTCGAAAGCCTAACTAATTCTAATCTTCATTTCAGTCGAACGTCAAAATTTAAAAAAATCCATGATTATCACCTACTTACAGCTACTCTACAATAAATAATATTGGTTATTAACTATAGTAATTAAAAAATGAAAAACATAGTAAAAGTTCATTTAAAAGAGAAAGGTAAAGTTAAAAATAGAAAATATGTTAAAAAATGTAATAAATGAAGTTGAAAAGAATAGATTGAGATGTTAAAATATAAACATTAAATCTATTTTTTATAGATTTAATAAAATTTCTTTCAAATTTTTTATTTCAAAATCTAATTTTTAATTCAAAAATATTAAAATCAGAAAAATTTAAAATCTAAACTAGGAGGTGATAATATGGAATCAGAAGAAATGTATAACAAACTTATGCAACAAATGACAAATATGCAACACGAAATTACAGGCTTGAAACAAGGAATGACAGAAATGAAACAAGGCATGGAAGGAATGCAAAATGGAATGTTAGGAATGCAAAAAGAAATGACGGAAATGCAAAGTGGAATGTTAGGAATGCAAAAAGAAATGACGGAAATGCAAAGTGGAATGACAGGGATGCAAAAAGAAATGAAAAATATGAAAAAAGGAATGTCAAACATAGAACAAAAAATGTCAAATATGAAACATGAAATAATAAAGAAAACAGATAGAATAGAAAGAAAAGTAGATAGCATTGATGAAAAATTGGGAAGTACAATAAATTCTAATATAGCACAAATTCTTAATAAACAATCAGATATGAATTATAAATTAGACAATGTAAATAAAGATTTTGAGAAAAATGATTTTGAACACAAAAAATTTGATTATGAAATTGCAAATTTAAAAAGAAAATGCAGATAAAGAAATGATTGATGTAAAGTAATATAAAATATATATACTTTTATAAGAAACGAAAACCTTCTTATAAAAGTATTTTTTTGTTATGAGATATTATATAAGAAATTAGTACATAAGTTTTATTACATAAGAAAATAAAATACATTTATTTGATATGTAAAAATAGGTAGAATATATAACATAAAAATTCACAAAATAATTATATAAAATAAATTAAAAAACTTGTAAAAAGATATATTAAATAGTATAATTATTTTGTTAAAAAATATACAAAAAATAAAATAAAAAATGAAAGAAGGATTAAAATGGCAAATAAAAAAGGAAATAAAAAGAGTACTGGATTAAAAGTATTTGGCATTATAGTATTAATATTAATAATAATTTTAATTGCAATTATTGGAGGAACATATTGGTTCGTAAATAACAAATTATCAAAAATGCAAACAATAGATATAGATGAAAAAGAATTAAGTGTATCAACAGAAGCAGAGCAAAATTTAGCAGATTATAGAAATATAGCATTATTTGGAATAGATAGTAGAGATAGCAGTTTAGGAAAAGGCAACAGAAGTGATTGCATAATAATAGCTAGTTTAAACAACAAGACAAAAGAAGTAAAATTGATATCAGTATATAGAGATACTTATATGAAAATAGAAGGACATGGGCTAGATAAAGTTACTCATGCATATTCATATGGGGAAGCACCATTAGCAATAAAGACATTAAATGAAAATATGGATTTAAATATAAAAGAATTTGTTACAGTAAATTTTGATGCAGTTGCAGATGCGGTAAATGCATTAGGTGGAGTTACAATAGATGTTGAGCAAAATGAAATACAATATATTAATAGTTATATTAAAGAAACTTCAAGAGTTACAGGACTAAAAACTGAAAATGTGACAAAACCAGGAAAACAAACTTTAGATGGAGTACAAGCAGTAGCATATTCAAGAATTAGATATACAGAAGGTGGAGATCAAAAGAGAGCAGAAAGAATGAGAACAGTTATAGAAGCTATGGTAGAAAAGATAAAGACAAAAAGTATTAGTGAAATAAATACATTTATAGATACAATGTTACCAGAAATATATACTAATATAAAAGCAAGTGATATGTTTGCACTTTTACCAAGTTTAGCTAATATAAAAGTTACAGAAAGTATAGGTTGGCCTTATGAAACAAAAGGTATAACATTAGATAGATGGTATGGAGTGCCAATGACATTAGAAAGTAATGTAAAAAGATTACATCAAGAAGCTTTTGGAGAAGATGATTATACTCCATCTGATAAGGTAAAAGAAATAAGCAATTCAATTATACAAAAAACAGGATATGGTAAATAAGTTTTCAATACAATAAAATATAAAGTGGAAGTTATCGAAATAGATATACTTCCATTTTATAAGAAGAGGAAATAAAAATGCAAAAAAATGTATTAAGAGGAATTTTAATAGTTCTATTATTATGTACTTTTTATATAATATTTGGATTTTCTAGTCAAGATGGAGAGAAGTCTGGGGGAATAAGTAAAAGAATTACAGATTTTATTCTAGAAAAAAGTTCAAAGTATAATAGCTTAGAAATAAGTGAAAAAGAACAAGTTAATAAAAGAACAGAAAGAGTAATAAGAAAGATTGCACATTTTTCAATATATACATTGGTAGGATTTTTACTAATGGCTTTACTTAGTACATATGAAAATATAAAAAGAAAAAATCAAATTTATATAAGTACTATGTTAGGAATTTCATATGCAATATCAGATGAAATACATCAAAGTTTTACACCAGGAAGAGGACCAAAGATTACAGATGTGTTTATAGATTCATTAGGTGTTTTCTTTGGAATGACAGTTATTTTACTAATAGTAGAGATTATTAACAGGAAAAACAAAAAATGTCATAAAGTGTCATAATATAAATGTGTCAATGATTTTTGAAAATGTCCCAAAAAATTTTAAACATAAGCCCTAAAAATTTGATTTTTTAGGGTCTGTTTTTTGGGTCAGGGTACTTGAGTGATTTTTAAAATTTGTTCTTTGAACACCGTTATTTTTTCTATCCTTCATGTACCCTACGAAAAAATGACTAATTTTAAAATCACTTTAAGAAGCTTCTTTTTCTAGTTCTTTAGAAATTTTTAATGCCTTTTTTTCAGCAAATAGTTCAAAGGATTTTCTTTTCCAAGGATGTATCATTCTTGGTATGTAAATTTTCTTTGGCTCTGTAGGCAAGATTTCATCAAAGTTTTTAGAATAAGTTTGTATTTCTGGTATTTCTTCTAGTGCAAATATGCTATCTTCAACTGTAGCATATAATTTTTTATCAAATGCCTCGATAACCATAACTTTAGTACCTTTACCAAAATATATTGGTGTACCGATTGAATTGACTGTCCTGTAGTGTTTCTTTTTGAAACAAATAGAATGACCAGTATCAACTGTTCTACGAGATAAAACAGCCAAAGTTAAATTAATTTTTTGTAAACTAGGTTGCTTTTCAAATACAGATTTGGTATTATCTATACAGAGAGCAAACTTTGAATTATATTTTTCTAAGAAGGTAGGTAAAAAATTATTAGCTTCTTCAATGGTAGTAATGTTGGCTAATCTAAGTTCAGGTATCAACCTTAATTGGAAAGATTCAAAAAGTCTTTCAATACGAGGCTTAAATTCAGGTACGCTACTTGTTTCAATGCTAGTGCCTAACTGAGAGCAAGCATAAGCAAATTGTGTAAAGGTATTATCTTCGTCAGAGGTAGTACCTTTTTTATTGTATTCAAAGACAGTTCTTTTATCTGTTTTGAATAAATAGGGGATGCCATATTTGGTAAGTATCTGATAGTAAATATTGTAATAACCATTTAAAGTTTCTTGATTATCAAAATATGCAGCAACAACATAACCAGTAGAGTCATCTATAGCAGCGTGTAGGGCTGTTTTAAAATTACCAAACCAAAGATGTATGCAAGCATCAGTTTGAATTTCTTCGCCAAAATAGATACATCTAGGTTGTCTAGGATGGGCATCTTCAACAGCAACAATCTCAGATTGAAGTTTAGCAATTTCTTTTTTAGATTTAGCTTTTTCTTTTTTAGCAAGTAATTTTTTCTTTATATTTTTTCTAGTAATTTTGCGAGCTCTAGGAGATAGAATATATTTTTCTCTAAGAATTTGTCCAACTTCTGGAACAGACAAGAAAATATTTTCTCTTTCAGCTAAATATTCAGTAAACTGAGTGTAAGTGCAGTCAAAATATTTAGAAGTATACAAAGTTTCAATTTCGTCTTTAAATTCAGCTGTTAAAGCGTGTTTAGGCTTTCTGCCTCTATTACCATGAACAAAAAACTCTTTACCATATTCTTTGTAACCAGCAATTAGTCTATTAACTTGTCTGATACTTTTTAATCCCAATTTAATTCTAGCACGTTCCTTGTTTCCATTAGTTTCAACTAATTTTTTAATAATTTGATATTTTTGATTTTCTTTCAATGAGAGTTCCACCTTTCTCATATTGTCCTCCTTTGTATTTAAATGATGTTTTAATTATATCATTTAAGAGAACAAATATTTTTTGATTGGGACATTTTCTCATTTCTTTACTTAAGACATTATCATATTTCTTTCATAATGTCATAAAGTGTCATAATATAAATGTTGTTATTTGAAATTTGTTATGATATAATGAATAAAGATGGAAAGAGATTAGTAAAATAGGGGGAATTTAGGATGGATGTAAGAGAAAATATATTGTCTTGCGAAAAAGGTAATATAGAAAATTTAAACATTACACCAGTATTAGAAAAAAATAAAGTAGCTTTTAAATTTGAGAAAATAATCAAAAGACTTATAGACATATTAGGAGGAGGAATTGGAGTATTGACATTAATTCCTTTGATATTAATTATATGGATAGCAAACAAAATAGTTAAAGACAATGGGCCAATTTTTTATACACAAGAAAGAATAGGACAAAATGGAAAAATATTTAAGATGTATAAATATCGTTCAATGGTAGTAGGGGCAGATGAAAAATTAGAAAAATACTTAGAGGAAAATGAGGAAGCTAGAGAAGAATATAAGAAATATAAGAAATTAAAAAATGATCCAAGAATTACTATAATTGGCAAAATTTTGAGAAAAACTAGCCTAGATGAATTTCCTCAGTTTATAAATGTATTAAAAGGAGATATGAGTTTAGTAGGACCACGACCATATTTGCCAAGAGAAAAAGAAGAAATGAATGGATTTTTTAATTATATAACATCTTGTAAACCGGGGATAACAGGTTTTTGGCAAGTTAATGGAAGAAGTGAAGTTACATTTACAGATAGATTGAGTATGGATATGAATTATTATTATAGTCACAATTTAAAATTGGATATAAAATTATTATTTAAGACAATAAGTAAGATAGTGAAGAAAGATGGAGCAATATAGTAGTGTATTAATTGATAATTGATTATTTTTAATGAAAGGGTGCTTAGTAAGTGAAAGACGAAAAAATGAAGATATGTTTAGTTGGATCTAGCGGAGGACATCTAACACACTTATATATGTTAAAGGATTTTTGGAAAGATAAGGATAGATTTTGGGTAACATTTGATAAAGTAGATGCAAATAGTATTTTAAAAAATGAAAAAAAGTATAATTGTTATTATCCAACTAATAGAAATATTAAAAACTTAATTAAAAATACTTTTTTGGCAATAAAAATATTATATAAAGAAAGACCTAATTTAATAATTTCTTCTGGTGCAGCAGTTGCCGTCCCATTTTTTTATATAGGCAAAATTTTTGGTGCTAAATTAGTTTATATTGAAGTGTTTGATAGAATTGATAAATCAACTATGACGGGAAGGATGGTTTATCCAATAACAGATAAATTTATTGTGCAATGGGAAGAAATGAAAAAAGTGTATCCTAAAGCAATTAATTTAGGAAGTATATTTTAAAAGGAGAGAAAAAATGATATTTGTTACAGTTGGAACTCATGAACAACCATTTGAAAGACTTTTAAAATGTATAGATAAAATGGTTGAAGAGGGGAAAATAAAAGAAGAAGTTATAGTTCAAAAAGGATATACTGATTTAGAATTAAAACATTGTAAAGAATATAAATTAATTGGTTATGATGAAATGCAAGAATATATACAAAATGCAAGAATTGTTGTTACACATGGAGGACCAGCAAGTTTTATCGCACCACTTTCAATAGGAAAAATACCTGTAGTTGTTCCTAGAAAGAAAGAATTTAATGAACATGTTAATAATCATCAGTTGGAATTTGCTAAAGAAGTTGAAAAAAGGATGAAAAATATTATTGTTGTGGATAATGATAAAGAAATTGAGAATGCAATTATAAATTATGATAAAAGAATAAAAGATTTAAATGTAAACTTAATTAGAAATAATAACCAATTTATAAGAAAATTAGAAAATGAAATAAAAAAGGTACTTGGGTGATGAAGGCTATGAAACATGCATTTTTAATAATTGCACATGGGAAATGGAAGCAGTTAAAAATATTATTGAATCAAATTGATTCTATTAATCATGATATCTATATACATATAGATGCAAAAATAAAGAATCCACCAATTAGTTATTTAAAAGAAAATATAAAATTTTCTAATATAAAGATATTTCAAAAATATAAAGTATATTGGGGAAGTTTTGAATTAGTGGAAACAGAATTATATTTATTGCAACAATCTAGTAATACAAAAAAATATGATTATTATCATTTATTATCAGGAATGGATATGCTGATAAAGCCAATTAAGGAGATTGATAATTTTTTTGAAAGAAACAATGGTTATGAATTTGTTCATTTTGATACAAATGAAAGAATAAAAAAAGATAAGGAAATTTTAAGACGTGTTAAATTATATCATTACTTTACTAATTATAGAAGGGGATTTAAATATAAAGTTATAAATTTATTTTTTAATACTTTAGCCCATGTATCATTATTTTTTCAACAAATATTAAATATAGATAGAACTAAAAAATTAGAAAATTTTGAAATTAAATATGGCTCACAGTGGTTTAGTATTACAAATAATTTGGTAGAGTTTATTTTGCAAAGTAAAGAAAAAATTTATAAAATATTTAAATATACAAAATGCGCAGATGAATTATTTGTTCAGTCACTAGCATATAATTCTAAATTCAAGAAAAGATTATTTAATCAAAACTATGATGATGATTGTATGGCTAATGTTAGATTAATAGATTTAAAAAAAAGAAGTTCAAATGGTAGTCCATATATTTGGACAAAAGATGATTTAAAAGAAATAAAAGAAACTAAATGTTTATTTGCTAGAAAATTTGATATAGATAGAGATAAAGAAGTAATAAAAGAGATTTTAAAAATGAATAGTTATGATGGAGAGTACAAGATATGATTCAAGAAGCAAAAATAAAAAGATTTTTTGAATGTTTAATACCAGTAACTGCATGTAATTTAAAATGTAGTTATTGTTATGTTATACAAAGAAATAATAGAAAAAATAAAATAGCAAATTTAAAATATACTCCAGAACAAATTGGAGCGGCATTAACTCAAGAAAGACTGGGAGGAGTTTGCTATTTTAGTATATGTGGTGCAGGTGAAACAACATTACAGTTGCAAATTGAAGATATAATATATAATATATTAAAAAATGGACATTATGTAAATATAACTACAAATGGAACTATAACTAAAAGGCTAAAAGATATCTTAAATAAATCAAAAGATTATCTTTCAAATATGAACTTTTCATTTTCATTTCATTATTTAGAATTGCTAAATAAAAAGTTATTAGATGTTTTTTTTGAAAATATTAGAATGGTCAAAGAGATGGGAGCATCATTTGTTGTTCAATTTAATATGTGTGATGAATATTTGCCCTATTTAGAGAAGATGTCTAAAATATGTGTTGAAAGAGTTGGAGCTAAACCACAAATTGCGGCAACAAGGAAGGAAGAAAAAAATCTACATAAAGTAGAAATTTTGACTAATTATACAGAAGAAGAATATCTACATTTTGGAGATTCTTTTAATTCACCATTATTTGATTTTACAATGAAGAATTTTAATGTTAAAAGAAAAGAATTCTGTTATGCTGGGGATTGGTCTGCTATACTAGATTTATCTACAGGAATTATGCGTAGATGCTATGCTTCGTATTTATATCAAGATATATTTAAGAATCCAAATGAAAAAATAAATTTTTTAGCTATTGGTAATAATTGCAAGTCACCATTTTGCATGAACTCTAGTCACTTTATGTCTTTAGGAGTTATTCCAGAAATTGAAACTCCTACTTATGAATCATTACGAAATCGAAAAGAAGCAAATTGGTATAATGAAAATATGAAAGCATTTTTATCGCAAAAGCTAAAGTATAATAATAAGGAATATAGCAAAGCAAAAAAGATATATGCTAATTTTGTGGGTATATTTGATAGATTTATAAGAATAGTATATAGATTATTGAGGAAATTTATTATAAAAGTTAGGAGAAAGAATGAAAGAAAAAATTAAAAAAATTTTTCCAATAGAAATTAATTTTGAAGTAAAAAATTGTATAGAATATTTAAAACCTAAGACAATAACTCTAAAAGATAGGAAGAGAGTTATTTTTATGGATGCAGCATCTTACAATAATTTAGGTGATCAAGCTATAGCATATGCGATTGAAAGATTTATTAAGGATAATTTTAAAGAATATGAATATATTGAAATTTTAGAAAAAAATTTTCTAAGAAATTTAAAATATTTGAAAAAAAATATTACAGAAGAGGATATTATTTGCCTAAGTGGTGGTGGAAATATGGGGAATTTATATCCAAGATATGAAGCAATAAGAAGAAAAGTAGTAAAAAATTTTAAAAATAATAGAATAATAATTTTTCCACAAACAATAGATTATGAAAATAATAAATATGGTAATAGAGAATTAGAAAAATCTAGAAGGATTTATAATTCGAACGAGAATTTGATTATATGTGCTAGAGAAAAAAAGAGCTATAATAAAATGAAAGAGATATATAATAATGTGAAATTAGTTCCAGACATCGTCTTATATCTTTGTGGCAAATTTACTGTGAAAAATAATGTGTATAGCAATACTTGGGGAATATGCTTAAGAAACGATAAAGAATCTATGATATCAGAAGATATGAAGAAACGAATTATAAATTTTAATGAAGAAAAAGTAGAATTAACCACAATGAGTAATATAAAAATGATAGATAAAAATAATAGAGAAGAAATTTTAATATCAAAAATTAATGAATTTGCAAATTGTAAAGCGGTAATCACGGACAGATTGCATGGAATGATATTTTCTATGATTGCAAATGTACCATGTATTGCTTTTGATAATTCTAATAGGAAAGTATCAGAAGTTTATAATACAGTGAACCAATTTGAAAAAAAGGTTTTAATCGGAAATATTAAAAAGAATATTGATTTTGAACAAGAAATTAAAGAACTAAAAAAAGAACATAATAAATTAGACGAGGAATTGTTTGGGGAATTAAAAAAATGTTTTTTTAATGGGAGGATAAAATGAAAGATGTAGTTCGTGTTTTACATGTTGTTCAGAGAATGGAAGCTGGTGGAACACAAGCTTTGTTAATGAATATATATAGAAAGTTAGATAGAAATAAAGTACAATTTGATTTTTTAGTAGAATATCCAAATAAAGAATTTTATGATGATGAAATTCTTTCCATGGGTGGTAAAATTTATTATACGAATATTAGAAAAGATTATAATGTGAGGAAATTTGAAAAACAATTAGAAAAAATTTTAAAAGAAAATCCACAATATAAAATCATTCATGTTCATGTTTCAACGATAGGTTATATTTGTTTTAAAGTTGCAAAAAGAATGGGAATACAAGTTAGGATTGCACATGCTCACAATAATTCATCTGTAAGAGATATAAAATACATACCAAGGGCAATATTAAGAAAATTATTTGTAATTAGTGCAACAGATTTTTTTGCATGTTCAAGTGAGGCGGGAGAGTATTTTTTTAAAAATAAAAATTATAATGTTTTAAAGAATGCAATTGATACTAATGAATTCTCGTTTAATGAAGAATTTAGAAAAAATATAAGAAATGAGCTTGGTCTAGAAAAAAATTTTGTAATTGGACATGTTGGTAGATTACATGCACAAAAGAATC
>OLOF01000779.1_pt1 | contig 10072 bp, 6 predicted proteins | sample 1643121 | NCBI WGS metagenome assembly OLOF01 (sample SAMEA3136677, study PRJEB25190) | human gut metagenome | biome: human gut; feature: human-associated habitat; material: faeces | place: Austria | collected 2013
TTATATTAATAAAATAAAAAATAAATTTGACTTATAAAATCAAATCATATAAAATATATTAATAATATACAAAAATAAGGAGGAATTTTATGAAGATACAATATAAAGATAAAATAAAAGAAATAAAAGAACCAATGAAAATTAGTGATATATTCAAAGAAGAAATAGAAGAAAGTAAATACCCAGTTATAGCAGGAATATTCAACAATGAATATGTAAATTTAGATTATAAAATAGAAAAAGATGGAAAAGTAGAGTTAATAGACATCTCATCAAAAGAAGGGCAAAAAGTATATAGAAGAACATTAATATACATAGTTGGAAAAGCATTTGAAAAACTTTATCCAAATGAAAGAATGGAAGTAAACTATCAATTAGCAAATTCTATGTTTTGTGATTTCATAGGAAAAGAAGTTACAGAAGAATTTGTTAAAAAATTAACTGAAGAAGTAAAGAATATAATAGAACAAGATTTACCAATAAGACAAGTAGTAATGAACATGAAAGAAGCAAAAGCTTTCTTTGAAAAAGAACATACTTCAAAAGGAAGATTGCAAATTGACTTAGAAAATAATGATGAAATTTTTATGTATTTTTGTGAAGATTATTATAACTACTGTTATGGAAGTTTAGCTAATAGAACAGGAATAGTAAAAATATTTGAAATTGTAAAATATAATGATGGATTTTTAATTAGATATCCAAGTCAAAAAAATCCAGAGGTATTACCAGAACTTGCTGAAACTAAAAAGCTTGCATGGGCAATGGAAGAATATGATGATATTCATAAAATTTTAAATATAGAAAGAACATATAAAATAAATGAAGCAATAAAAGAAAAAAGAGTAAATGATATAATAATGTTAGCAGAAGCATTACATGAAAAGAAAATAGCAAAAATAGCTGATAATATAGCACAAAATAAAAACATAAAAATGATTTTAATAGCAGGTCCATCTTCATCAGGAAAGACAACATTTGCACAAAGGCTAGGAATACAATTAAGATTAAATAGAATAAAACCAGTAACAATTTCAGTAGACAATTATTTTGTTGAAAGACAAGATACACCAAGAGATGCAAATGGAGAATACAATTTTGAATGTATAGAAGCAATCGATTTAGAGCTATTTAATGAACATTTGACAAAGTTATTAAATGGCGAAGAAATCGAAATGCCAGAATTTGATTTCCATGAAGGAACAAAAAGATATAATGGAAAAATGGTAAAATTAGAAAAAGATGAAGTACTAGTAATTGAAGGAATACATTGCTTAAATGATAAGCTAACAAGTAAAATACCAGCAGAACAAAAATATAAAATATACATAAGTGCATTAACAGTATTAAACTTAGATAGATTTAATAGAATATCAACAACAGACACAAGATTAGTAAGGAGAATAGTAAGAGACTATCAATTCAGAGGATATTCAGCACAAAGTACAATACGCACATGGAATAAAGTAAATGAGGGAGAAGAAAAAAATATATTCCCATTCCAAGAAGGAGCAGATTTCGTATTTAATACATCTTTAGTATATGAATTAGGAGCATTAAAGCCAATAGTAATGCCTTTATTAGAACAAATAACGAATAAAGAACCAGAATATGCAGAAGCAAGAAGAATAATGAATATGTTAAAATATTTTGAAGAAATTCCAAAAGAATACATACCAAATAATTCATTGCTAAAAGAATTTTTAGGTGGAGGAAACTTTAAATATTAAAATGTTATAAATGATAAAGAATTTATAACGAAGACTGATTCAAAAAGAGACTAAGTTGAAATACATGAATCTTTTATTAACATGTGTTCATTTTGAGTAAAACGAGAAAGGAAAAGAAGTTTATATGGAAAATAGTAGAAGATTTACAGAAATAGATGAAGAGTTTATATGTGAAAATTGTGGAAAAAAAGTAACAAAACTAGGTTATTCATGCAGAGACCATTGTCCTTTTTGTTTACACTCAAAACATGTAGATAAAAATCCGGGAGATAGAGCAGAAGAATGCCATGGTGACTTAGAACCAGTTAGTTTAGAAATTGATAGCAAAAAAGGTTATGTTATTATTTACAGATGCAAAAAATGTGGTGCAATTAGAAAAAATAAATCAGCAAAAGATGATAATATGGATTTAATAATTGATTTAAGTAGTAAGCAGATATAAAATAAATAAAAATGAATTGAAAATTAAACATTAAAATGTATAATTTCAATTCATTTTTTATTTGGAATATAATCAATAATATCAGTAATTTTGCAATTTAAATAATCACATAATCTTGCTATAACAAATATATCAAATCGGACTAATTCACCTGATATTATTCTTTTTAATACTTTAAAATCTGTATTTGTATCTTTCATTAATTTATTTATACTAATTTTTTTCTTTCTTAGAATATCATCTAGTTTAAATAAATATTCTCCTTTTTCTATATTCAATTTTACCATATTTATCTCCTAAAAAACTATAAAAACATTATATAGTTTTTTAGGTTACTTGACTATTGGTTATATAACCAGTATAATGTACATAGATTAATTTTTGAGAAAAAAGGAGAAATAAAATAAATGAAAAAACTAAAAAAAGAAAATAAAGTTAAAATTGAAAGAAAAAATGAGATTGGAATTACATTAATAGCATTAGTAATTACAATTATTGTATTATTAATTTTAGCAGGAGTATCAATAGTGATGCTAACAGGGGATAATGGAATATTAAAACAAGCAACTGAAGCTAAAGTACAAACAGATATAGGAGAACAAACAGAAAAAATAAAATTAGCAGTAACAGATGCCAAAATAACAAACGAAGAGTATCAAGAGTTAAATTTTGAAAATTTACGAAATGCAATAGCTAAACAATTTGGAAATGTGGCAGAAGTAATAGCCAATACAGATGGAACATTTTTAGTAAAACTTAAGGATAGAACTTATAATATTTCTTCTGATGGAACTGTATTTTTAAAATCTCCAAATAATTTGACTAGTTTAATAACACCACAAAATTATGGGGATAAAGTAAAATATACTGCTAATGGAGTTACTGATTGGAAAATTTTTTACAATGATGGAAATAATGTGTTTTTAATTACATCTGATTATTTAGATAATACAAAGACGCCTCCTAATTTAGGGATTGTAGGAGAAGGAACACATAAAGTTAGTTGGAAAGAATTAATATATAATGGTGCTGAGGATGTGGAACAAGGAGTAGCTAATAAATATAAGTTAAAATGTTATCCAAATAATAAATATAGTATGAAGGCAGTAGCTAGTTTAATGGATACAGAAAAGTGGAATACTTTTGTAGATACTAATGTAGCAGATTCTGCTATTGGTAGTCCAACAATAGAAATGTTTTGTGATAGTTGGAATCAAAAAGGATATGCACAATTATATTGTAATAATTATGATAATAGAGGATATTATATAGGTGGAAATAACCACCCATCTACTATAAAACATGATATTTCAAGTGATGCTGGATATAATGATACATTATATTATCCACATAAGGAATTAACAGAAAATGGATGCTTTGGATATTTATTAGCTTCAACCTCTGCTACAGATGCAGGATTCTTAATGAGAATTAGTAATGCAGGAACTATAAATTATAGACATTATTCTGTTGCGGCTGAGGGATTACGTCCAGTTATATGTTTGAAATGCTCAATAAATGGTGAATGGGATAAGAATAAAAATGAATGGATATTAAAATAAAAAAAGGTTATAAATTATGTATGAATTTATTTTTGATCTTATAGTAAGAATAAACATAAAAAGAAATTGTAACAGTAATTTATAATTTTCTAAAAACTAAAATAATTTTTGTTAAAAATTAGAAATTAAAAAATAGAAGAGGAACATAAAAGAATAATTCATTTTATGTTCCTTCTTTTATTCTAAATCTCACGATTCAAATTGCCATTAGTATAATTTTTTCCCTCTAATCTCTCACCATTTCTAACTTTTGAAACAATATTATTAATCTCATCAATATTTTCATCTAAAATATCAATTCTAGCAAAATTAATATTAAAATCAGAAGGAGAAATTGAAGTTATTTTACTATTATAAATAGTTGTAACAGTTTGAATATTATCAGGTGAAATTTGAAAAGTCATATTAAGTCTATCTTTCAAAAGATAAGAATTTTTACTATTACACTTTTGATTACAAGTTGGATAACATTTATCAGTTTCACCAAGCAAGCAATAATTCATATTAAGAACTGGAGTTTTTCCATATACAATTAATTCATTATCTAAAGCATTACAATTTGATAGAGAATTAATTGTAGTTTTATCTAATTCAGGAGAAATAGTATATCTAATTGCTCCTAATTCTTTTAACTCTGAAATAGTATTGTTATTATACACATTAAATGTATAGTTAGTAATTATTTCAAAATTTTTATTAAATTCTTTAGATAAAGATTCTAATAATTTGAAATTGCATATATTAGAAATTACAAAACCTTGTATTTTATAATTTTGCAAAGTATTTTCTATATTAGATAATAACAAGTTTCTATAATTTGACTTTATAATAGTTGGCATATAAATATATATATTAAATTTACTATCTAAAATATGTAATATATCAGCAAAATTTCTGTTAGTGAAATACTTAAGCGGTATATAAAGATTTTTAATGTTATCACTTAACTTTGAATAATCATAATCAATATTTAAAATATTTAATAATAAAGAAATATCAAAGTTTTTAAAATTAGTATTTGAAACTAAACTATCTTTAATATCTTCATACTGGTGATCTGAAATTAAGTTATTTTCAATACTATCATTTCTTTTTATTTTTTGAAGAGCATAATCTTCAACTAAGGCTAAAATCTTTCTTCTTAAATCATTTAAAAGACTCAATTTAGGAATAAACAATCCATTATCTAAATCTATATTAAAATGTTTAAACTCAAATGGAGTAGAAGCTGTTTTTGAAAATTGACTTATTATAGTTTCTTCAGTTAAAGGTCTATTTTTGGCCTCTAATGGAATTAAATCAGAAACATAATTTATAAATAAATCTTTATATAACTCTATATTAGAAGCTGAGGATACTGAAACTACAATAGGTTTTCCTTCCTTTATAGAAATATTACAATTAAGAGCAACTTTTCTATATTCTTTAGAATAACTTGATTTTGCTAAATCGCTTAATTCTTTTGAACTCATTTTATAAACATTATTACCTAATTTAATATTTCCCTTCATTCTACCAATAATTACAGTATCTCCAACATTAGTTTCAGTAATATTTTTATTATTACAATTCATCAACTCAGAAACAGTATAAGAACCTTGCTCATAATCAACAGAAATTGTATCACCAATCTTAATAGGTTCGTTTAGTTTTATTGTAATTAATCCTTTTTTTTCATTATATTTTTGAATCTTTCCTAAGTAAAGACCCATATTATTAGGCTTTTCCTTATAAACTAAATCTTTATTCCCAGAATTAGATAAATGCCCAGAAGAAGACATGCCTCTATTAAAAACTTGTAATAGTTCTTTTCTATCATTTTCATCGATAATATATTCTTCATTAGAATATGCTAAATCTATATATTTTCTATAAATTCTAGTTACAGTAGCAACATATTCAGGATTTTTCATTCTACCTTCAATTTTAAAACATTTAACACCTGATTCTATTAACTTAGGAATATAATCTAAACCACATAAATCACGAGTACTTAAAAGATATCCTGAATTTATTTTTTTATCATTTTCTAATAACTCAAAAGGTAATCTACAAGGACCAGCACATTTGCCTCTGTTGCCAGAACGGCCACCTATCATACTAGAAAAAAGACATTGACCAGAATAAGAAATACATAAAGCTCCATGGATAAAAGTTTCAATTTCTACATCAGTATTTTTACAAATAAAATCAATATCATTTACAGAAAGTTCTCTTGAAAGAACAATTCTTTTAAAACCTAAATCTTGTAACTCTAAAGCTCCATTTAAATTATGAACAGTCATTTGAGTACTAGCATGAACTGGTAAATCAGGAAAAGTTTTTATTAATTTCATTGCTAAACCTAAATCCTGAACAATAATTGCATCAATTCCAAATTTATAAGCTTTTTTAGCTAAGTTTAGAGCTGATTCAAGTTCATTATTTTTTATTAATGTATTTAATGTAAGATTTGTCTTAACTCCTCTTATTTTTGCATATTCAATAACCTTCTCTAAGGTTTCGTCATCAAAATTAGTAGCAAAAGCTCTAGCGCTAAAAATATCAGCACCAAAATATACACTATTTGCACCATTTTGAACGGCAGCTTTTAAACATTCAAAATCACCAACAGGTGAAAGTAATTCAACCATAATTTTATATATAACCAATTCCTTTCATTTATTTTTTAGTATTTTGAGTATATATCTATTAACTAAATTCGACATTATTATATCATTTTCTATCTTTTTTGTAAAATTTTATTAAATATTAATTTTAAAACCAGTATTTTCATTGTATTTAAAAAATCTATGGTAATTTCAAGTAAAAATGTGCTATAATATTAAATAGAAAATAAAATTTAAAATACATTTTAATTGTTAATGTTTATTTTGACTTTCACAATTAAAATGCAAATTAAAGTAAATAATGTATAACAATTATAAAAAGGAGAGTGAATATATGGTATATACACTTTGCAAATATCCAGATGAAACAGAGGTAGTTTTTTCAGATATTCGTAAAAAAGACAATGGAGAAGAATATATTAGAGTTTCTTTTGAACGACCTACTGAACACGGATTTGATACAGTTGTTTTTGAACTTCCTAGTTATAAAATATTAGAGAGGGATGGACAATATTCAGATGAAGAGGTAGAAGAATTTAGAAAAATAGTTGAAAGAGGAGCACATCTATTTTTTAAGTATGCGCGTGAAGGAGGTCTTAAATTTGCCTAATTTATTAGAAATAATGCGGTTATAAAATTTATTTTTGGTCTAATGAGAACGATGAATCTATTCATGTGCATGTTTCAAAAGGTAAACCAAATGGAAATTCTACAAAAATTTGGCTTACAAAATCAGGAGACTGTATATTAGCTAATAATTTAAGTAAAATTCCAAAAAATGAATTGAATAGAATAATGGAAATTATCTCATTAAATTATTTTGGAATTGTTTCAAAATGGAAAGAAGTACAACAACAAAGTCCAGTTAAATTTTATTGCTAATATTACATGAAGACATAGCAAGGAGAGAAAAATATGTCAGAAGAAAATACAAAAACAAAAAAAGTAAAAGATATATTTAGTGATTACAAAACAAGTTCAAATATACAATATGCAAATATTGAAGGACTAAACGTAATAAAAAAGACAAATACATTGCAAGTATTAATATATTTTGACGAATATATAGAAATAAAAGAATTATGGTTTTTTGAAAAATTCCTAAGAGAAAGATTTCAATTTGAACAAATTGACCTAAAAATAAAATACCATGAAGGAGTAAAACTAAATTCAATACAAAAAGAGTGGAAAAATATTATTGCATATATGGCACATAAATATCCATTAATGAAGCCAATGTTACTGTTAAAAAGTGATGTTAGTGTTGAAGGGAAAGAAATAAATGTAAAAATGCACATAAAAGGTGCAGATTTTTTAAAGGCTAAAAAGACAGATAAGGAATTAGAAAAAGTTCTTAAAAATATATTTGGAATTGAGTATAAGGTAAACTTGACAGAACAACTATCAAAAGAAGAAATTAAACAAATTGAAGAAGAAATAAAAAATGTAGAAGAAAAAGCCATTGCACATATTGAAGAATTAAATATGATCCAAGCTAAAGAAAATGAAAAAGAAGCAAATAATCAAAATAGCCAAGATGTGCCCGAATATAATGACCCAGACTATATGCCACCAACAGGACTAGAAGGATATATTCCAGAAGAGGAAATGGAGGGAGGACTTCCACAAATACCAGATGATATGACTGAGTATGAAGAACAAGAATATATAATGGGAAAACCATCTAAAGCAAAAGAAAATAAAGTACATATAAAAGATATAACAGCAAGTAATTCTAGAATTACAATAGAAGGAAGAATATTAACAAGTGAATGTAGAGAAACAAGAACAGGAAAAGGAATGTTAATATTTGATATATATGATGGAACTGGAACAATTACTTGTAAATCTTTTGCAAAAGATATTTCAGAAGGAAAAGAAGTTATAGAAAGAATTCAAAATGCAAAAGCAATAAAAGCAATAGGAAAAGCAGGATTGGATGCATATGCTGGAGATGTAACAATAATGGCAAATACTATTATTGCAAGTAATTGTGATGTACCAGAACTTCCAGAAGATGATGAAGATACACCATTAATTTTAGGAATGAATCCAAATATAACAGAAAATGTAGTGAAAATTTCCGAATTAAATGTAGATGATGGAAAAGTAGCACTAGATGGTGAAATTATAGGAATGGAAGATAGAGAATTAAAATCTGGAAAAACACTTCTAAGTTTTGATTTATATGATGGTTCAAGTAGTATGACTTGTAAAGCATTTTTAAATAGAGATGTTAGCAAAAAAGTAATAAAAAGAATGAAAAATGCAAAAGGGGTAAAAATTTCTGGGAATGCTCAAATGGATTCATTTTCTAATGAACTAACAGTAATGGCAAATACAATAGTGGAAAGTGAAGGATTAAAGAAAACAGTAAGACAAGATAATAGTGAAGTAAAAAGAGTAGAATTACATATGCATACAAAAATGAGCCAAATGGATGCAATGACATCAGCAAAAGATTTAATAAAAAGAGCAATGAAATGGGGAATGAAGTCAATAGCAATAACAGACCATGGTGTAGTACAAGCATTTCCAGAAGCTCATAAAATGTTAGGATATGATAATAAAGATATAAAAATAATTTATGGAGTTGAAGCATATCTTGCTCCAGATAATACAAAAACAGTATATAATGGAAAAGGGCAAAGTATAGATACAACATATTGTGTACTAGACTTAGAAACTACAGGATTTTCAGCTGTTACAGAAAAAATAACAGAAGTAGGAATAATGAAAGTAAAAAATGGAGAAGTAATAGGGAATTTTAGTACATTTGTAAATCCAGAAAAACATATTCCAGAAAGAGTAACCAAAGTAACAAACATAACAGATGAAATGGTAAAAGATGCAGAAACTATAGAAAAAGTATTTCCAAAAATATTAGAGTTTTTAGGAGATGATAAAGAAACTGTAATAGTAGCACATAATGCAAACTTTGATGTAGGATTTCTAAAACAAAATGCAAAAGCTTTAGGATATGAATTTAACTATACATATTTAGATACATTAAGTTTAGCAAAAGATTTATTCCCTGATTATAAAAAATACAAACTTGGAAAAATAGCAGAAAATTTAGGAATAAAAGTAGAAGTAGCACACCGTGCTTTAGATGATGTTGATACAACTGTTAAAGTGTTTAAGGTAATGATAGATATGTTAAAGAAAAAAGGTGCTGAGATAGTTGAAGATATAGACAGAGTTGCAGCAGATTCAGAAGCCAAAAAAGAAGAGTATAAAAAATTAAAGACATATCATGCAATAATATTAGCTAAAAATTATGTAGGTCTAAGAAATCTGTATAAATTAGTATCATTGTCACATTTACATTATTTTTATAGAAAACCAAGAATTTTAAAGAGTTTATATAAAAAATATTCAGAAGGATTAATACTAGGAAGTGCCTGTGAAGCAGGAGAAGTATATCAAGCGATAGAACTTGGAAAAACAGATGAAGAAATAGAAGAAATTGCAAGTGACTATGATTACTTAGAAATTCAACCAACTGGGAATAATGAATTTTTAATAAGAAATGAAAAAGTTGCTGATGAAGAAGCTTTAAGAGATATAAATAGAAAATTAGAAGTTATTAATAATCTGAAAGACTTAAAAGTAGGATATTTTTTCTTATTAGAAAATCTTTATTTTGATATGAAGGATTTATTCGACGATTTGATGCTATATAAGGTTACAACTACAGAGTATAAAGAAGAAATTGAAAACATAATA
>OLOF01000781.1_pt1 | contig 10049 bp, 9 predicted proteins | sample 1643121 | NCBI WGS metagenome assembly OLOF01 (sample SAMEA3136677, study PRJEB25190) | human gut metagenome | biome: human gut; feature: human-associated habitat; material: faeces | place: Austria | collected 2013
TTCAAGGTCAGCCAGCTCCATTTCACCGGCGTTTTCCTGCTGCTGCTTTTCCAGCCATGCAATCAGCATACCGAACTGAGTGCCCCAGTCGCCGACGTGGTTTGCGCGAATCACTTTGTGACCGAGGAACTCCAGAGTACGAACTGCTGCGTCACCAATAATGGTAGAGCGCAGGTGACCGACATGCATCTCTTTCGCCACGTTTGGCGCAGAGTAGTCAACCACAATGGTCTGTTTTTCTGGCGTAGCAACACCGAGACGATCGGACGCCAGCGCCTGCTGAACATGTTCAGCCAGGAATGCCGGATCAAGGAAAATGTTGATAAAGCCTGGACCGGCGATCTCAACTTTGCTGGCGATACCGTTAAGATCCAGATGAGTCAGCACCTGCTCTGCTAATTGTCGCGGTGCCATACCCAGTTTTTTAGCAACTGCCATCATGCCGTTAGCCTGATAGTCGCCGAACTGAACTTTTGCTGACTGACGAACCTGCGGTTCGCAATCCGCAGGCGTGCCTGCCGCAATCATGGCCTGACGGACTTTTTCTGAGAGAAGAGCCTGAATATTCACCGGAATACCTTACATTGATGAAGCGAGCAAAAATTGCCCGCACCAGTTAAAGAAATTAGGGCGGGAGTATACTGCAAATGGCTGTTTTCGTCAGCAACGTGCGCGTGGCGTATTGCCGTTTTCACTATTGCATCAGAAGCGGCGTGAAATCAGCGGTTGGTTGGCGCAGGGCAACAGGGTAAATTAACGCTTTTAATGAAAGACGAAGAGTGATTATGGCGAACTGGCAATCTATCGACGAGCTGCAGGATATTGCATCGGATTTACCGCGATTTACCCACGCATTAGATGAACTTTCCCGCCGTCTGGGGTTGGATATCACTCCGCTGACTGCCGATCACATTTCCTTACGTTGCCATCAAAACGTCACCGCTGAACGCTGGCGTCGCGGGTTTGAACAGTGCGGCGAGCTTTTGTCAGAAAATATGATCAATGGCAGACCGATTTGTCTGTTTAAATTGCATGAACCGGTACAGGTTGCGCACTGGCAGTTTTCCATTGTGGAGCTACCGTGGCCCGGGGAAAAACGTTACCCGCACGAAGGTTGGGAACATATTGAAATCGTTCTGCCGGGTGATCCAGAAACGCTGAATGCCCGTGCGCTGGCATTGCTTTCTGATGAAGGACTCAGCCTGCCGGGGATCTCAGTTAAAACCAGTTCGCCAAAAGGTGAGCATGAACGATTACCGAATCCGACGCTGGCGGTCACCGATGGTAAAACAACCATTAAGTTTCATCCGTGGTCCATTGAAGAGATCGTTGCCAGCGAGCAGTCGGCGTAACTAAGGAGCAAAAATGGCATTACTGGAAATTTGCTGTTACAGCATGGAATGCGCGCTAACGGCGCAGCAAAACGGCGCTGACAGAGTTGAATTATGCGCAGCTCCAAAAGAGGGGGGCTTAACGCCGTCGTTGGGGGTACTGAAATCCGTGCGCCAGCGGGTGACGATCCCAGTGCATCCGATTATCCGCCCACGCGGTGGTGATTTTTGCTACAGCGACGGTGAGTTTGCCGCCATTCTTGAAGATGTGCGCACAGTCCGCGAATTAGGTTTTCCTGGACTGGTGACGGGCGTTCTCGATGTTGACGGGAATGTCGATATGCCACGAATGGAAAAAATAATGGCTGCTGCCGGTCCGCTGGCAGTGACTTTTCATCGCGCCTTCGATATGTGCGCTAACCCTTTAAATACACTCAATAATCTTACGGAATTGGGCATTGCCCGGGTACTGACATCAGGGCAAAAATCAGACGCACTGCAAGGTTTATCAAAAATTATGGAACTTATTGCCCATCGTGATGCTCCAATCATTATGGCCGGAGCAGGAGTCCGTGCGGAAAACCTGCACCACTTCCTCGATGCCGGAGTGCTGGAAGTCCATAGCTCCGCGGGAGCGTGGCAAGCCTCACCGATGCGTTATCGTAATCAAGGATTGTCCATGTCATCAGATGCACACGCGGACGAGTATTCGCGTTATGTCGTAGACGGGGCGGCGGTTGCTGAAATGAAAGGAATCATTGAACGCCATCAGGCCAAATGATTTTTACCGTTGCATCATGTCGCCCAATATGATGCTTGCTCGTACCAGGCCCCTGCAATTTCAACAGGGGCCTTTTTTTATCCCTGAGCAGTATAAAAAACGAACGATTGCCGTGATCTGTTGAGCGGGTGACAGTGCGCATAGCGTTGTGCTAAAAATATTTTATATATTCACATTCATTATGTGATTTAAATTGCCAAAACTGACAAATATATATTCTAAATAACAACTGGGTTATTCCTTAGCAATTAATGATTACATTGTAATAAATCATATTCTTTATCGATTATTTCAGGCAGTGTTGTGCCGAATTAAGCAAGTAGTCAATTCGTTGTGTATTTATTTATACAATGGTATCGGTGTCCTGGAATTTAATTAGAGGAATCTATGCGAGGGAAAAAACGCATTGGGTTATTGTTTTTGCTGATAGCGGTTGTGGTTGGTGGCGGCGGGTTATTGCTGGCGCAAAAAGCCTTACATAAAACGTCGGATACCGCATTTTGCCTTTCCTGCCACTCGATGAGTAAACCTTTTGAGGAATATCAGGGAACTGTCCACTTTTCAAACCAGAAAGGGATACGTGCGGAATGTGCCGATTGCCATATTCCAAAGTCAGGGATGGATTATTTATTTGCTAAATTAAAAGCATCTAAAGATATTTATCATGAATTTGTTAGCGGCAAAATAGACAGTGATGATAAGTTCGAAGCTCATCGCCAGGAAATGGCCGAAACAGTATGGAAAGAATTAAAAGCAACTGACTCTGCAACCTGCCGTAGTTGCCATTCTTTTGATGCCATGGATATTGCCTCGCAAAGTGAATCTGCGCAGAAAATGCATAATAAAGCGCAAAAGGACGGCGAAACCTGTATCGATTGCCATAAAGGCATTGCCCATTTTCCGCCAGAAATAAAAATGGATGACAACGCGGCGCATGAGCTGGAAAGTCAGGCCGCTACTTCAGTTACTAATGGCGCACATATTTATCCTTTCAAAACTTCTCGCATAGGCGAACTGGCTACCGTGACTCCTGGTACCGATCTTACCGTCGTTGATGCCAGTGGCAAACAGCCAATTGTTCGGTTGCAGGGTTATCAAATGCAGGGCAGTGAAAACACGCTCTACCTGGCGGCAGGCCAACGGCTGGCGCTCGCCACATTAAGTGAAGAAGGTATCAAGGCGCTAACGGTAAACGGGGAATGGCAGGCTGACGAATACGGCAATCAATGGCGTCAGGCGTCTTTACAGGGTGCGCTAACCGATTCCGCATTAGCGGACCGTAAACCACTATGGCAATACGCTGAAAAACTTGACGATACCTATTGCGCTGGCTGCCATGCCCCTATTGCCGCCGACCATTACACCGTCAATGCATGGCCGTCCATTGCCAAAGGAATGGGTGCGCGAACCAGCATGAGCGAAAACGAACTGGACATTTTGACGCGGTACTTCCAGTACAACGCCAAAGATATTACCGAGAAACAGTGATCCTCGTTGATCAGGGAGGAAGTTATGACATTAACAAGACGCGAATTTATTAAACACAGCGGTATTGCCGCTGGGACGCTGGTGATGACATCGGCTGCACCGCTACCCGCATGGGCAGAAGAAAAGGGCGGCAAAATCCTCACCGCGGGACGTTGGGGAGCGATGAACGTAGAAGTGAAGGACGGCAAGATTGTTTCTTCGACAGGCGCGCTGGCGAAGACCATACCGAACTCCTTACAGTCTACGGCGGCGGATCAGGTACACACCACGGCGCGTATTCAGCATCCGATGGTGAGAAAAAGCTATCTCGATAATCCACTGCAACCGGCGAAAGGTCGTGGCGAAGATACCTATGTACAGGTGAGCTGGGAACAAGCATTAAAACTGATTCATGAGCAACACGATCGTATTCGTAAAGCTAACGGACCATCGGCCATTTTTGCCGGATCTTACGGCTGGCGTTCTTCTGGCGTGTTGCATAAAGCGCAAACCTTACTGCAACGTTATATGAACCTGGCGGGCGGTTATTCCGGGCATAGCGGCGATTATTCAACCGGAGCGGCACAGGTGATCATGCCGCATGTGGTCGGTTCTGTGGAGGTCTATGAACAGCAGACTTCCTGGCCGCTGATTCTGGAAAACAGTCAGGTGGTGGTGTTGTGGGGCATGAACCCGCTGAATACCTTAAAAATTGCCTGGAGCAGTACCGATGAACAAGGGCTGGAATACTTCCATCAGCTGAAAAAATCTGGCAAACCAGTGATTGCCATTGATCCTATCCGCTCCGAAACCATCGAATTCTTTGGCGATAATGCCACCTGGATCGCACCGTATATGGGCACCGACGTGGCACTGATGTTAGGGATTGCGCATACCCTGATGACACAAGGCAAACACGATAAAGTGTTCCTTGAAAAATACACTACCGGGTATCCGCAGTTTGAAGAGTATCTGACAGGTAAGAGCGATAATACGCCGAAGAGCGCGGCCTGGGCGGCGGAAATTACTGGCGTACCGGAAGCGCAGATAGTCAAACTCGCTGAACTGATGGCGGCAAATCGCACAATGCTGATGGCAGGCTGGGGAATTCAGCGCCAGCAATATGGTGAACAGAAACACTGGATGCTGGTGACGCTGGCGGCGATGTTAGGGCAAATTGGTACACCGGGCGGCGGGTTTGGTTTCTCTTATCATTACTCCAACGGTGGCAACCCGACGCGTGTTGGCGGCGTACTGCCAGAAATGTCTGCGGCGATTGCCGGACAGGCAAGTGAGGAAGCTGATGATGGCGGAATGACCGCGATTCCGGTCGCCCGTATTGTCGATGCGCTGGAAAATCCTGGCGGCAAATATCAGCATAACGGTAAAGAGCAAACGTATCCGAATATCAAAATGATCTGGTGGGCGGGTGGCGGTAACTTTACCCATCACCAGGATACTAATCGTCTGATTAAAGCATGGCAGAAACCGGAGATGATCGTCGTTTCTGAATGCTACTGGACCGCAGCAGCCAAACACGCAGATATCGTATTACCGATCACCACATCGTTTGAGCGCAATGACCTGACGATGACCGGTGATTACAGCAACCAGCATATTGTGCCGATGAAGCAGGCTGTCGCTCCGCAATTTGAAACGCGTAACGATTTTGACGTGTTTGCCGATCTTGCGGAATTACTCAAACCTGGCGGAAAAGAGATCTATACCGAAGGTAAAGATGAAATGGCGTGGCTGAAATTTTTCTATGATGCCGCTCAGAAAGGTGCGCGTGCGCAACGCGTGACGATGCCGATGTTTAATGCCTTCTGGCAGCAAAATAAACTGATCGAAATGCGCCGCAGCGAGAAGAATGAACAGTACATTCGTTATGGTGATTTCCGCGCCGATCCGGTGAAAAATGCGCTGGGTACGCCAAGCGGCAAAATTGAGATTTACTCCAGAACGCTGGAAAAATTTGGCTATAAGGATTGCCCGGCACACCCAACCTGGCTTGCGCCTGATGAGTGGAAGGGTACCGCCGACGAGAAGCAGTTGCAGCTTCTGACCGCACATCCGGCACACCGTTTACACAGTCAGCTTAACTATGCGGAACTGCGTAAAAAATATGCGGTTGCCGATCGTGAACCAATCACTATTCACACCGAAGATGCTGCTCGCTTTGGTATTGCGAATGGCGATCTGGTGCGTGTCTGGAACAAGCGCGGTCAGATTCTGACAGGCGCGGTGGTGACTGACGGGATCAAAAAAGGCGTGGTATGCGTGCATGAAGGTGCATGGCCAGATCTGGAAAATGGCTTGTGTAAAAACGGTAGTGCGAACGTGTTAACGGCGGATATCCCCAGCTCGCAGCTGGCGAATGCCTGTGCCGGTAACTCTGCGCTGGTGTATATCGAAAAATATACGGGCAATGCGCCGAAGTTAACGGCGTTTGATCAGCCAGCTGTTCAGGCATAAGACGTGAAAAGCGCCCAGAAACGGGCGCTAAATTTTTACGGCTTGCGCGCAATCAGCACCGCGCGTTTAGGCGCAGGATAACCTTCCACCGTTTTACCCGGATCATGCGGGTCGAGAAAATCGGCCAGAGACTCGGTGACCATCCATTCGGTGCGTCGCTGCTCTTCTGTGGTGGTAACGCTCACATCCGCAATGCGAATATCAACAAAACCACACTTCTTCAGCCAGTTTTTCAGCGCCAGCGCGGAAGGAATGAAATAGACATTACGCATTTGTGCGTAACGATCGCCCGGCACCAGCACCGTGTTCTCATCACCATCAATAACCAGCGTTTCCAGCACCAGTTCACCTTCATTCACCAGTTGGTCTTTTAACTGCCAGAGATGCTCCAGCGGTGAACGACGATGATAAAGCACGCCCATCGAAAAGACGGTATCAAAGGCTTTCAGTGCCGGAAGTTGTTCAATACCTAACGGTAACAAATGTGCGCGCTGATCGTTACCCAGTAGTTTACGCACCGCTTCAAACTGGCACAGAAACAGTTGTGTAGGGTCGATCCCCACCGCGAGGTGCGCGCCAGCGCCAATCATGCGCCACATGTGATAACCGCTGCCGCAGCCGACATCAAGAATGGTGCGCCCGGTTAAATCAGAAAGATGGGGCAGAACGCGCTCCCATTTCCAGTCGGAACGCCATTCGGTATCGATGTTGACGCCATACAGTGAGAACGGCCCTTTGCGCCACGGCATCAGGTTGCGCATCAGCGTTTCAATGCGCTTAATTTGCCCGGCGCTCAGTGGCTCTTCGCTTTCGGCGGTTACGCTATGCAATAAATCCAGACGATACGGTTTAATTTCAGGCAGAAATTCCACCGCGTTGGACCACTGCTTAAACAGCCCGTGCTGCTGCTCGCGCTGCCAGTTAGCAATCTGCGCGGGCAGCGTTTCCAGCCAGTGTGAAAGATGATTTTTGGCAATCAGAGAATAAAAGTTACCAAAGTCGATCATGCAGCGTCCTCTGCTTTTAATGCCACCAGTGAACCAAAGTTAAAGCACTGGAACCACAGCTCGCTATGCTCAAAACCGGCTTTATGCAGGCGTGCTTTATGGGTTTCCACGGAATCGGTCAGCATCACGTTTTCCAGCATGCTGCGTTTCTGGCTGATCTCCAGTTCGCTGTAACCGTTGGCACGTTTAAAGTCGTGGTGCATGTTGAACAGCAGTTCACCAACTTTGGCATCTTCGAAACTGAATTTTTCCGAAAGCACCAGCGCGCCGCCCGGGTTCAGTCCTTGATAAATTTTATCCAGTAACGCCTGGCGCTCGGAAGGTTCCAGGAATTGCAGGGTAAAATTCAGCACCACCATCGATGCGTTTTCAATGGCGATATCGCGAATATCACCTTCAATAACGTCTACTGGCGTAGGAGCTTTATAGGCGTCAATATGACGACGGCAGCGTTCAATCATCGCCGGGGAGTTATCGATGGCAATAATTTTGCAATGTTGCGACGCACCGAGAGTGTCGCCGCGCCCAGAGAACAACCCAGATCGTAAACCTGCGTACCAGGTTGAACGAAGCGCTCGGCTAACATACCAATCATGGAAATAATATTGGAATAGCCGGGAACGGAACGCTGGATCATATCCGGGAAGACTTCAGCTACCCGTTCATCAAAGGTCCAGTCGCCCAGTCTGGCGATAGGGGCAGAAAATAGCGTGTCGCGGTGAGACATAACGTAAAAATCCGGGAAAAAGAAAGTGGCGTATTGTGCGCTAACGCAGGGAGAAAACCAACTCCCAGGGCATATACCAAAGATTCGCCAGCACCATCAGCAACAGCGCACACCAGGTGGCGCTCATGCCAGAACGTCGCCAGCGGAACAGACGGTGATGAAAACCGTAATAATGCATCAGACGACCAGCAAGCAAAACGATGCCGCAAATATGCACCATCCAGGTTTCTGCGCCATTCATTTCCATAAACAGCATCAACACAATCGCGATGGGAATATATTCCACCGCGTTACCATGAATGCGAATAGCGCTTTGCAGTTCGCTAAAACCGCCGTCGCCATAGGCAACGCGGTACTGCATTCGCAGGCGAACGACATCAAAAGAGAACTTCATTAATAACAACGCACTTAAAACGGCATACAGCGCGCTTACCATACAAACTCCCTTTAAAATGGCCGATGGCACCTGTCTATGATAGGTGGCAAATTCAGAAAAGAGAAGATTGCTGTGGAATAGCCGGAACTGCTCCGATCTCTGGAAGCGTTTTACGTAAGTCTTCCCACAGGGTATGTACCAGTTCCGGGACCTGGGCAATATCTGGCGTATGTAAAAAAAGATAAGGCGTAGTGGTCTGATGCCACTGCGCTAATTTTTGTAACCAGACCTGAAATAATTCCCGGTTTTGCGTCATATCATCACTACCGATAAAACGGATCAGTGGATTTTTCGCCGTCAGTACAGCATGTACCGGAACTTTAGGTTTTTTTCGTTGAGCGTCGCGAATAGCTTCACTGTGTGGACGTGCTGCATGAACCGGGCGGCTGTCTAAAATCACCCGATTAACGCCGCGCTGATGTAAACCGCGATTAAGCGTTTGTTCCTCTTCCCCTTTGGCGAAAAACTGTGGATGGCGGACTTCCACACCATAATTAAATTCGCCGGGAAGAGAATCGAGAAAATGCCAAAGCGCAGGCAGCTCCCGTGGGCCGAATGTGGCAGGCAGTTGCAGCCAGTATTGTCCAATGCGCGGAGCCAACGGGGACATGCGGGTCAAAAATTCAGTCACTAAATCATCGCAATGCCGTAATGCTGCCTGATGCGAAATAGTCGCCGGAAACTTAAAACAGAAGCGGAAGTCATCTGTGGTCTGCTCACGCCAGCGCAGGACAACCTCGGGTTTCGGCAGGGCATAAAGCGTGGTGTTACCCTCCACACAGTTAAAGTGGCGGGCATACTCTTCAAGGCTGGTGATCCCCAACCGCACCCATTTAGGATGCGACCATTGTGGCAAACCGATGTAAATCATAACGCGTGGAGGATCTCTTCAACGCTACGCACACGGGCGATGCGCGGGTAGATATGATTAATGCTGTTATTGTGCTGCTCGGCGCTAGCGGCGCTACAGGCATCTTCGGCAATCACCAGATTAAAACCGAGTTCCCAGGCATTGCGGGCGGTGGATTCAACACCGATATTGGTCGAGATCCCACATAACACTATTGTATCGATACCCCGGCGGCGCAACTGCAATTCCAGATCCGTACCGTAAAACGCACCCCATTGACGTTTGATGATTTCGATATCGCTGTCGGTTGCACCTAATGCTACAGGATGTTGCCACCAATTTTCGGGCAACACTTTAGCGGGGGAAGGGGCATCAACCGGCTGTTTTAATGCTTCAGCATAATCGGCAGACCAGCCAACACGCACCAGAAACACGGGCTGACCGTTCGCGCGAAATTTCGCCGCCAGCTTCCCGGCGCGATTAACCACCTCATCGGCAGTATGCGGACCACCGGCAAAAGGTAAGATGCCTTCTTGTAAATCAATCACCACCAGCGCGGTGGTTTTAGCATTAAGTTCAAGCATGATGACTCCTGACAAAACAAAATCGTGCCTCTCACCTTAATGCGATGAGTCGATGGCGGAACGACAAATTTTGTTAATTTTTATGAGTTCGGGCAACACCTTTATAGCAAACTGGCGTAGAGTCTGATTTCAGGCCCGATATAAAGTGGTAACGAGGCGTTCCAGCGCGGGCCAGGCTCTTACGGTGCGGCAGAATTTCCAGTATAATAGCCGCCTTTTTTCATTCAGTTGTGACATACAGCTAACGCTGCGACTTGGTCACCTGCGCAGCAGGGGGCATCCGCCGGCAGCTAAGTTAAGGGATATCTCATGCGTACAGAATATTGTGGACAGCTCCGTTTGTCCCACGTGGGGCAGCAGGTGACTCTGTGTGGTTGGGTCAATCGTCGTC
>OLOF01000789.1_pt1 | contig 9904 bp, 9 predicted proteins | sample 1643121 | NCBI WGS metagenome assembly OLOF01 (sample SAMEA3136677, study PRJEB25190) | human gut metagenome | biome: human gut; feature: human-associated habitat; material: faeces | place: Austria | collected 2013
GGCCTGCGGGATCGCCCGCCGCCGCGGGGACCTCCGCGGGCAGGCCCAGCGCGGCCAGGATCTCCCTCGCCGCCTCGTCCCACTCGCCGCCCGCCGCGGCCCCGGCCAGCTCCGCGCCCGGGTAGCGCAGGCTCAGCGCCGCGAGCTCCCAGGCGGCGGCGCGGGCTTGCCAGACGCTCGCGTCCGCAACTTCATTTCCCATGACGTTCCCCTTTCCCGTTCTTGAAGAAACCGACCAGCCAGCGCCAATGCGCCACGACGTGCACGAGCAGCAGCGCGAGCAGCGCCTTCGCCGCGATCGCGTGCAGCGGATCCCAAAAGTAGTAGCCGTCCGCGTACAGCCCCAGCGACGGCAACACCGCGCCCGACACCATGATCCCCGACACCGTCACCGTCATGAACGCGGCGACGATGAGAAGGTCGAGCGCAAGGTTCCCCGTCCGCGCCCACGAAGGCCGCGCGAACGCAGACCTAACTGCCTCGACGGCCCAGTCGACATGCATCGCGGCATGCGCGAAGAACACGACCAGCACGCCGAGACCCAGCCATTCGTGGATGCCGATGCCCGTGAGAGCCGGGCTCGCCGCGACCAGGTAAACCAGCAAGCACGCCGCATCGACGGCGAGAAGCTTCCTATCCATACGGCATCACCCCACCTTCCGCACGATCAGCACAAGGCCCACGACCAAGGCCACGGGCGCAAGCACCCACAGGTTCAGGCTCGCGTCGGACGCCTGGTAATAGCGCGTGGCCAGCGTGTCCCACGCATGACACTCGGTCGAGGCGCACGACGCCTCCGGGCACGTCATCTCGTGGACGCCGTCGGGCTCGGGCACGTCGTCGAAGCCGTGGCACGACCCCGACGCGCACCCGACGGCCGGGCAGGGGGAATCGGCCTCGATCGGCCGCACCCCCGTCGCAGGCTCGGCCGCGGCACCCGCCGCGAGCACGCACGCGCCCGCAAGCAGGAAGGCGACAAGCGTCACGAGCAGTTTCTTGAACATGGCTTCACCTCGTCAGACAAGGAAGGAGCGCGCGAAGCCGCGCTCCTTCCGAAGCGTCCCTGTCAGCGATCCTGGTCGACCGGCTTGAGCGGCAGGTACTTGAGGCCCAGCAGCAGGAGCAGGGCGCCCAGGCCGACCACGCCCAGCACGATGCCGAACTCGATCGGCGTCGGCCAATACACCATGCCCTGGTAGGCGCCCGTCATGCCGGTAGCCCAGTCGGTCACCGTGTACTGCGTCATGGGACCGGCGTAGTCCAGGTTCGGGATCTGGAACCCGCCCACCAGCAGCTGCGCACGCTTGCAGAAGATGCCGACGATGGCCAGCAGGCTGGCGACCACGATGAGCGGGTTCGTGCGCAGCTTCGGCGTGAAGCACACCGCGGCGCACAGCGCGCATCCGACGATCTCGACCCAGAAGAACGGGGCGAGCGGGCCGGTTGCGAGCATGGCGACGATCTCGGAGCCCGAGCCGCCCGGGAAGCCGGCGGTCAGCAGGTCGCAGCCGAAGAAGTACAGGTCAACACACACGAACGCGCCCAGCATCTTGGCGAGCTTGACGACGTTGGCCTGATCGAGCTCGAGGTACCCGGCCTTGCGCAGCGCGATGACCACCACGAGCACCAGCGCCACGCCGCACACCAGCGCCGAGGACACGAACCAGGGCGCGAGCAGGGCGGTGTGCCAGAACTCGTGGGCCTGCTGCAGCCCGAAGATCCAAGCCGTCACCGAGTGCACGAGCACGGCGGTGACCAGCGCGATGACCGAGATCACGCGCAGGGCTTTCTCCGACACCTTGCCCGCCTCGGCGCGCAGCGTCGCCCACAGGTACACGACGGACAGGATGAGGTAGATCGAGATGACCGCGATGTCCCACATGAGCGGGCTGCCCAGGTTCGAGTACGCGAACAGCTCCCATAGGCGAAGCGGCTGGCCGAGGTCGATCACCACGAAGCCAACGGCCAGCACCGTGCAGCAGATGGACGTCCACACGGCGATCTTCGAGATGCCGCCGAAGCCCTTCATGCCGAAGGCGCGCGGCACCGAGCTGATGATCAGGCCGCCGGCCGAGAGCCCCACCAGGAACATGAACATGGTGATGTAGAGGCCCCACGAGTCGAAGTTGCGCATGCCGGTCTGCACGAGGCCGCCGGTCAGCTGCACGCCCCATAGGGCCAATCCTGCGACGGTCACGACCGCCGCCACGACGATGCCGATGTTGAGCCCCTTGCCCCCGAATCTGGCAGCAGGAACCTTGACGGGCACGCCCGCCGAAACGTTTTCAGACATGATAGCGTCCCTTTCTCCCTAGATGAGGTAGTACACCGAAGGCTTCGTTTCCCGGTCGACGAGCAGCTGTTTGTGCGGCCGCGATGCAAGAAGCTGCGACACCTCGGACTGGGGATCGTCAAGATCCCCCCAATGGCGCGCGTAGGTCTTGCATGCATTGACGCAGGCAGGCTCTTCCCCGCGCGCAAGACGGTGGTAGCACATAGTGCACTTCTCCACAACGTGCTTCTGGTGCTCGGGGACGCCCTTTCCTCCGACCTTGTGGTCGATCGAATACTTCGGCTCTTCCCAGTTGAACGAACGCACGCCCGTGTACGGGCATGCCGACATGCACATACGGCAGCCGATGCACTTGTCGTAGTCCTGGCGCACGGCGCCCGTCTCGGGATCCTTGTAGGTAGCGCCCACGGGGCACACTTTGACGCAGGCAGGATTCTCGCAGTGTTGGCATGCTACAGGATAGTACAGACGATGGAGGGTGTCCGGATACGTGCCCCCCGGCGTGTTCGGGCTGTCACCGCCGTCGGTGAGCAAGTTGTTCCACCGAATACCGTCCGAAACGTTGTTTTCGACCTTGCAAGCGAGAACGCATGCCTGGCAACCGAAGCACATCGTGGTATCGATGACGAAACCGTAGCGGCGCACGGCCTTCGTGCTATTGGCATCGCCTTCCATGGTTAGTCCTCCTCCCATGCCCTGATATCGGCAATAGCGTCTGAGTATGACGAAGTCTGGCTGAGCGGGTCGTACTTGGACGTAAGCAGCTCTACCCAGTTGCCCGCCCTGAAGTCGGCAGAGCGCCAACCGACCGCGTAGGAGAGCACGCCGGGACGCACTCCCGCCGAGTACACGAGCTTTGCCACCGCATGTCCCTGATGGTTGAACACTTCGACGTACTGTCCGTCTTCAAGCCCGCGGGCGCGCGCGTCTTCAGGATTGATGTCGACAGTCGGTTCCGGAAGGGTTTCCCGAAGCCAGTTCACGTCCCAATACTGCGTGTGGTACATCTCGTATGTCCGGTGTCCGAGAAGGACGAACGGGTACTCCGCCATCTGCGGGTTCTCAGGAGAAGCCACGTACGGCTCGTAATAGCGGATGAGGTGTTCCTCGTCGAAGTCGTACTCGTAGCCTGCATCGTATTTGCATACCGGGTAATCGAGGTAGAACTCCGCCTTCTTGGTCTTGGTGCGGAACGAATACGTCTTGGGAACGACGTAGGGGCCCTTCAGGCTGATAAGGTTCTCCGCTTTGCAGCGCTCAAGCGTCACGCCCTCGGCATGATAGCGGTCCGTGTCCAGAGCCATCTCCATGAACTCGTCGTCGGTCGGCTTGAAGTACGCGCCCGCGCCCACCGCATCGGCCAAAAGCCTGACGAACTCGCCGTCGGGTTTGCACTCGTACAGAGGATCGATGCTCTTGTCCTGGTACTTGACGCAGTAGCCGTCGATGAGCAGCAAGTCGGATTTTTCGAGAATCGTCGCAGCGGGAAGTACGATGTCGGAGTATGCCGGTCCTTCGTTGAGCGTGATGTCGACCGACACGATAAGATCCATCTTGTCGAGAATGCCGCTCTTCGTGCGGTTCAGATCGACTCCGCCGCCCACGCTCGAACCAGAGCCGGGAAGCAGAAGCACTTTGACCGGCCAATCCTGACCGTTCCACTTTCCCGTGTCCATCGTGTCGAAAAAGCATGGCAAAGGGATCTTGGGCGAGCTCGTCTCGGTCGGGTAGAAGAACTCCCCGTTGATGTTCCCCCACAGCACGTCGCCGATCTTCGTGCCCACGTTTCCCGTCAAGCACATAAGCGTGGCGAGACCGGTTCCCACCTGCGCGCCGTTGCAGAAAGCCTGCGGACCGTAACCGTAATCGTGCGCCACGTAGCGCTTAGCGCACAACCGGGCGAACTCCCTGATCGTCTCGGGATCGACCTCGCATATCTTCGTCGCTTCCTCCGGGACGAAGGGGGCAACGCGCTCCACCAGCATATCGAAAGCCGTCTTGCACGCGATGCCGTTCACCTCGAACGTGCCGGACATGAGCGGATTCGCGCATTCGTACAAAGAGACCGGGCCGTTGGCGTCGCCATCCCAAACCTGGCAGGGATCCTCATCGTCGTTAAGCAATCCGGCGCAAGGTTCGCGACAGGTTACCGGATCGGACTGCCACGATCCGCCGCGCGCACTCTCGTCGTCGGAAGCCGGACGCGGAGCGCCGGTGATGTCGCTTTCCCTCAAGTATCGTCCGTTATCTTGGCGGATGAGAACGGGAGCGACCGTGTTTTTGAGGAGGAAGTCGGCATCGTGCAAGTTCTCCTCGATGATGACCTGCATGAGCGACATCATGAGGGCAGGGTCGGTTCCGGGTCGCGGCCGAACCCACATATCGGCCTTCGACGCGATGAACGTATAATTCGGATCGACCACAACGAGCTTCGTGCCCTTTTGCTTGCCGGTGAGCAGGTTCGTCACTCGGTTTGGAAAGGTGACGCCGGTGTTCAGCCCCCACACGACATTGGCCACGGTAGCCGTCGCCGTGGGAGGCATGCCCTGGGGCACGTGGTACATGTAGTCGCCCCATACCTTCTGATGCCCGAACGCCACCGCATCGTCGGGCGTCGGAATGATGGTCGTCCACTCCATGACGTTGAACAAACGGGTCAGAAGGTTACCGTTCTGGGTTCCGTGGAGCAGTCCCTGACCGCCTTGTCCGGCGAGCACGCCCGCAACGCTATGGGGACCGTATTCGGCCGTGGTTTTCTTGACCTGATCGGCTATCTGGGAGATCGCCTCTTCCCATGAAATACGCTCCCACTGCCCTCCGCCGCGAGGGGTGCCCTCAACGCGACGCATCGGATAACGGAGCCGATGCTCTCCGTACGTTCGCTGAATCCACGTGCGGCCCTTCGCGCATGGGCGCTCGGCCCAGGGATTCTCTGCCCAGGTTCGCTGCTCCACCGCATATCCGTCGCGAACGACCACTTCGCCGATGCATTGGTGGCACGAAGAGTACATGCAGCCGGTATGAGCGAGCTTCTCTTCGTCTTCGGCGGTTGCTGCCGAGTCCGCAGCCAACGCCTGCAGCGTCGGCGTCGCGACGCCCGTCACGGCAGCCGCGCCTGCGACGGCGCCGGTTGCTTTCAGGAAGCTTCTGCGCGTGAGCCCGCCGTGCGAGCTGATTGCTCCTGACATCTTTCCTCCTCAAAGATCGTGTCAGGATATCCCCTTTGCGGATGGCGTCGGGAAAACGGCTCGACGAGCAGACGTCTTTCGCACAACGCCTTCGAACCCCTCGTCCCCAAGCGCACTCTTATCGGATATCCCCCTGTTGCTCCTGATAAGAATTGGCCAAATCCTTGTGACTGTCACATTATCACAATGCATTGCGACAATCAATCTAATAAACATGCCTACTTCGAGGATAAATGATGCTGGAAACGGTAGGATATTTATCGGTTCATCAAGCGATACGGTACAGATGTTTCACGTGAAACATCTGTACCTGGACGAAACCGGCATTGTGACACCTTGTCACAAGTTGGGAAATCGGCCATGCGGAGAATGTCGAATTATCCTCCGCGTTTTGTACGGAGAGCAGGGGTTGCGAGGCACGCCGCTGACGCCGCACGGGATCCTTCGACTCCGCGCTTGCAGCGCTGCGCTCAGGATGACGAGCTGCGCAGAACCCTTCGCCGCCTGCGCTCAGGATGACGGGGGTGCGCCCGCTCGGCGCGCGGGTCGCCTACGCCCGCGTCAGGCTTTTCTGGGCCAGCCGGGCTTGGACCAGGGCCAGGATGTCGTCGTCGGCCATGCCGGCGTTGGCGCAGGTGCGGATCAGGTCGTCCGCCAGCAGCTCGACGGGGTTGTCGGCAGCGAGAGCAGCGCCCACGGCGTGGCGCTCGGCCACGAACGTGCCCCTCCCCTTGCGCGTGGAGATGTACCCCTCTCGTTCCAAATCCATGTAGGCGCGGTTCACGGTGTTGTAGCTGATATCGAGGTCGACGGCCAGCGAGCGCACCGTGGGAAGCTGGTCGCCCGCTTTGTACTCGCCTGAGCCGATGAGGTACGCGATGCGGTTCTTCACCTGGATCCACACCGGCAGGCCGCTGTTGTAGTCGAGTTCGAATGAGGCGAGCGGGTTCATGGAAGCCTATCTCTCAGTAGTTCGGTCGCCGTTCATCATAGCACTATCCGTGAAGCCGTCGCTCATCGCGGTGGGCACGGTTACCACGGTGCCCTTGGATTTCTTCACCGTGTCGTACTGCATGAGCATGGTGCGCAGCTTGAGCGCCGCCTCCGGGTCGCCGTAGACGCGCGCGGCCTCGGCCAGCATCTCGGCCAGCTCGGCTTCCACGCCGGCCACGGTCATGCGCGCGTTCTTCTCGCGGTCGGCCTGCGCTTCCAGGCTCATGACCTCCTGCAGCTCGTCGGGGATCACGATGTCGCGCACCTTCACCGAGATGATGTCCACGCCCCAGCCGGCGGCCTCCTTCTCGATGTCGTCCTTGATCTCGGCGTCCAGCTGGTCGCGGCGCAGCGCCACCTCGGCCACCGTGGAGCGGCCCACCGCCTCGCGCAGCGCCGTCTGGGCGAGGAACGACACGGCCGCGTAGTAGTCCTCCACCTCGGTGCACGCCTTCTCGGCGTCCCACACCACCCAGAACAGCACGGCGTCCACCGTGACGGGCACGAGGTCGGCCGTGAGCGTCTTCTCGGCATAGAAGGGCGTGGCGATGGTGCGCTGGTCCACGCGGATGGTGCCGTGCTCGATGACGGGGATGGTGAAGTACAAACCCGGCCCCACGACGCGGTTCAGCTTGCCGAACCGCAGCACCACCACCTTCTCCCAGCTCAGCGCGATGTGCGTGGACGACAGCACCAGCAGCGCCGCCAGCAGCATGGCGACGATTGCCTCGATTCCCACGCCTCCCGTCGCCGCAAACGCGATGCCCAGCACCGCGGCGCAGGTGGCGATGAACGTCGCGATGTTGAAGATGACCGCGCCGTTGCGCGACGATTTGCGCGGCACGTAGGACGTGGCCGCCCTGATCTCGGCATCCTTGTCGCGCACGTCGTAGGGGGCGTCCTTCACGAACCGCTCGCCTGCCCGTCGTCTCGCCATCGCACTCGCTCCTTATCCCGTAAGCCCGAACGTCGAAAGCCCGTACAGCGCTTCCGGCATCTGCGTCACATCGTATGCGCCCGCGCCGACGATGCACCAGCGCAGCGCGAACCCTCCCACCAGCAGCAGCGCCGCTATCCACAGAAGCTGCGTGCGGCTGTTCCCATGCGTGAGGAAGCGCTCCAGCACCAGCGGCACGGCCAGCCCGCACACCGCGAGCACGCCCCAGAACACGGGCGCCAGCTCGCCGAACGCGAGCGCCCGAGCAGCCGCGGCCGTCTCCTCGCCCGCGAACGCGAGCAGCACGAACGCAGACAGGCAGCCAGCCTCGACGACCACGATACCGCCGTCAATCCGCGCGAGCCACACGAGCGGCCCGCGGTGCGGGTGCCGCGTCTCCACGAACGAGGCTGCCAGGAACGCTGTCGCGATGCCGCACGATGCCGACGACAGCACGAACAGCACCGGCACGAGCGACGTGCGCCACAGCAGCACCGACGCGAGGCTTTGCAGCAGCGCGCCGGTGTACGTCGCGGTCACCGCCGCCGACAGCGCGCCCGCCGCCGCAAGCGCCAGCACCGCCGCACGCGGCAGGCGCACGGTGTCCAGCAGCGCACCCAGCGAGAACGCCGCCGCGCAGGCCAATGCCGCGACCAGCGCGAACGATCCCGCCGCCATAGCCGACGGCGTCGGCGAGGAGAGCAGGCCGAGCAAGCGGTCAGGGCGCCCCAAGTCGGCCAGCAGGCACAGCATGCCCGTCGCCAGCGTCACCGCGCACACAGGCCACGCCCGCGCGAAGAACTCCTCCGGCATGGCCAGCGCGCGCCACCGCAGCACGCGGGCGCACTCGAGCACGCACAGGACGGCGAGGGCGCCCGCTCCCGTTCCTCCCAGGAAAAGATAGCTTGTCGTGAGCACGTTGAACACGCGCCGCCCCGCCCCTCGTCCTCGCCCGCAACTCCCCATTGTCGCAATGCAGCAATTCATTGGTATTATAGCACCGCTCGCGCAAAACGGACGGCAAAGGGGCGAGGGCTTGGCATGCTTCGACACACCAAGTCGAAGCATGCCGTCGTCATCCCGAGCGCAGCGCCGAAGGTGCGGAGTCGAAGGATCCCGCGCAACGTCAGCTGGAAGTCTCACGGCTATCGCCGCACGGGATCCTTCGACTCGCTTCGCTCGCTCAGGATGATAGCCTGGGGGTCTTCGCTCGCTCAGGATGGCGAGAGAGGAGCTTCCTAGTTGCTGGCGTCGATGCGGAACTCGCCGCTGGCCAGGCGCGCGTTGATGCTGGCGCTTCCGTCGCCGCTCGTGTACACGTTGCCGTTCTGCGAAAGTGAGAAGGAGCTGCTGAACCGACCAGACGCTTTCTCGATGCGAGCGGTGAAGCCGCTGCTCTCGGGAACGGCCACGCTCACCGAGCCGCTGGCGATATCCGCGTCGATTGTTTTCGGACACGCCTCCCGGCACACGATGCGCGTCTGGCCCGACGCGGTGCGCACGTCCACGCGGTCGGCGAAGCGGCCCTCGACGTCGAGCTGCCCACTGGCCACGTCGACGCGCAGCTCGTCGGCTTGCAGGTGCTGCCCGTCCACATCGCCCGAGGCCAGCTTGAGCTTGAGCGTTTCGCAGCCCAGGCCGTTCACGTCGTAGTCGCCCGACGCGCCGTCGATCTCGACGGCGCCCAGGTTCTGGGCGTAGCTTTTCGGAATGCGCACCTGCAGGTCCTTGCGGCCCAGCGCGAAGCACGAGAACCAGGTGCCGTAGTCGATGGACAGCGTGTCGCCGTTCACGGACCAGCGCATCTGCTGCGCCTTCGTCATGCCGCGCGGCGCCGTCTCGACAAGCTCGATGGCGTCGCCCTCGTCCACGACGTCGATGTTCACCGCGCCGGAGGCCCACTTGACGCTGAGGTTCTTGACGCTGGCCGCGTCCACGTTCGCCGATCCCATTTCCGTTCCTCCCAGCATTCCGAAGCGCATGGCCGAGCATCCTCCGAATCCAATGGATCCCAGGATGAGCAAGCCGAGCACGATGATGAGCGTGATTTTGACGTACGACGCCGTCGTGAGTTTCGTCATGATGCGACCCTTCCGCTAGCGTCGGTTCGCCCGATAGTTCGGGTCGTTTTCGATGATGTGGGCGATCCAGTAGTACAGCGGGATGGTCAGGAAGACGAACCAGCCGGGATGCCACCACCCGAAGAGGAAGCCGCCTCCCAGGAACACGAGCACGCAGAGCACGGGATACGGGAACGTCGACCAGGGGCCGCGCGGGCGGCGCAACTGGGCGTCGTAGGACTCGGGGGCTTGCGAGGCTTGCGGGGCGTAAGGCGCTTGCGGCTGCGCGGGTTGCACAGGCTGCTGGGGCATGGGGGCCGCGCCGTAGTAGGGCTGCTGCACGGGCTGGGGCTGCGGTTGGGGCTGCGCCGGAGGGGCCTGGTGCGCCTGTTCGGCCGTCGCGCGAGCCTGCGCCGCGGCCACGGCCGCCTGC
>OLOF01000802.1_pt1 | contig 9777 bp, 5 predicted proteins | sample 1643121 | NCBI WGS metagenome assembly OLOF01 (sample SAMEA3136677, study PRJEB25190) | human gut metagenome | biome: human gut; feature: human-associated habitat; material: faeces | place: Austria | collected 2013
CTCCCGGCGTCATCCAGCGCCAGCCCGTCGAGGAGCCGATGCAGACCGGCATCCTTGCCATTGACTCGATGGTGCCGATCGGACGCGGTCAGCGCGAGCTGATCATCGGCGACCGCCAGACCGGCAAGACCTCCATCGCCATCGACACCATCCTGAACCAGAAGGGGCAGGATATGATCTGCATTTACGTTGCCATCGGCCAGAAGGCATCCACAGTGGCGCGCCTGCGCGGCACGCTCGAGAAATACGGCGCACTCGATTACAGCATCATTGTTTCCGCCACCGCAGCAGACGGTGCGCCGCAGCAGTATATCGCGCCGTATGCCGGCGCCGCTATCGGCGAGTATTTCATGAGTCAGGGCCGCGATGTGCTCATCGTGTATGATGATCTGTCCAAGCACGCTGTCGCTTACCGCACGCTGTCGCTGCTGCTGCGCCGCTCGCCCGGCCGTGAGGCGTATCCGGGCGACGTATTCTACCTGCATTCCCGTCTGCTCGAGCGTGCCTGCCGCCTGACACCGGAGTACGGCGGCGGCTCGATGACCGCGCTTCCTATCATTGAAACGCTGGCAGGCGATGTGTCCGCCTACATCCCGACCAACGTCATTTCCATCACGGACGGTCAAATTTATCTGGAAAACGACCTGTTCTTTGCCGGTCAGCGACCTGCGATCAACGTTGGCCTGTCGGTATCGCGTGTCGGCGGTGCGGCACAGACCAAGGCCATCAAGAAAACCGCCGGTACGCTGCGTATCGATCTTGCCCGCTTCCGCGAGCTGGAGGTATTCACCCAGTTCAGCTCGGATCTGGACAAGGACACTCAACAGGCTCTCGAGCACGGCAAACGCCTGATGGAAATCCTCAAGCAGCCGCTGTGTCACCCGATGCCGGTATGGCGGCAGGCGGTTATCCTGTATGTGGCTACCAACGGTCTGCTGAGCGACGTTCCGCTCGACCGGGTACGCGATTTTGTGCAGAAATTTGCCGACAGTCTGCCTGATTCCCTGCTGACAGAGATTCAGTCCACCGGTACCCTGACCGGCACGGCTGCCGAGCAAATCCGGGAGGCCCTGAAAACCTATAAAGATCAGGTGAGCGCAGCATGGCAGGCATAAAGGAGATCCGCACCCGCATTGACAGTGTGCAGCAAACGCTCAAGATCACAAACGCGATGTATCTGATCTCGTCCTCCAAACTGCGCAAGGCAAGGCAGCAGCTGAACAATGTGCAGCCGTATTTTCTCAAGATCAGCTCCACGATTGCCGATATTCTGCACCATTCCCCTGAAATCGAGCATATTTATTTCGACAAGCGGCCCGAGGTCAAGCGCCGCAAGTCCGGCTACATTGTTATCACGGGCGACAAGGGACTGGCCGGTGCGTACAATCACAACGTGCTGCGTCTGGCCGAGAAGCATCTTGCGCAGGAGGACGATCCAACGCTGTTCCTCATCGGTCAGATGGGCCACGCGTACTTCGCCGAGCGCGACATTCGCGTAGACGGCGAGTTCATGTTCACCGTGCAGGACCCGACGATTGCCCGTGCGCGGGACATTGCGGATATTTTCATCCGTCTGTTCCGCGAAGGTCAGCTGGACGACGTGTACGTTGTCTACACCGAAATGGTAACGCCTATGCGGCTTGAGCCGCGCGTGCAGAAGCTGCTGCCGCTCGACATTGATGCGTTCCCATGGGAGCCGCGTCCGAGTGAACACGGTCTCTATCATCAGATGGTGCAGTATGTACCCTCGGCAGACCGCGTACTCGAGCATCTGGTACCCGGCTACGTCAAGGGTGAGCTGTTCGGTGCGCTGGTCGAGTCCTTCTGTGCCGAGCAGAATGCCCGCATGACGGCAATGGACTCCGCGACCGACAACGCACGCGATATGCTCAAATCGCTGTCACTGCACTACAACCGCGCACGGCAGTCCGCCATCACGCAGGAGATCACCGAGATCGTCGGCGGCACACAGGGCAGCGCCGCGGAAACACCGCAGCCCCGCCGTCCGATTCCGACGCGGACCGTCCGCTTTCTCGCAGACGGCAGACGCGCATAGAAAGTGAGGAAATTACTATGAAACGCAAAGGTACCGTGGTACAGGTAACAGGTCCGGTTGTGGACGTTGCTTTTGACGGCGGCAGCCTGCCTGAGATAAATGAAGCACTTACCGTTGCACCGGACGGACAGCCGCGCATGATGGAGGTCGCACAGCACATCGGCGGCGACACCGTGCGCTGCATCATGCTCTCCCCGAGTGAGGGCATCGGCCGCGGCGACGAGGTGCTGTCCACCGGCCACACGATTGAAGCGCCGGTCGGTGAAGCGACCCTTGGACGCATGTTCAACGTGCTCGGTCAGCCGATCGACGAAAAGGGCGATGTAAACGCACCGGAAAAGTGGTCCATCCACCGTGCGCCGCCGGATTTTGCACAGCAGAACCCGACGACCGAGATTCTCGAGACCGGCATCAAGGTCATCGACCTGCTCGCGCCGTATGCCAAGGGCGGCAAGATCGGTCTGTTCGGCGGTGCCGGTGTCGGCAAGACCGTACTTATTCAGGAGCTGATCCACAACATCGCCACCGAGCACGGCGGCTACTCCATCTTCACCGGTGTCGGCGAACGCACGCGAGAGGGCAACGACCTGTGGCGCGAGATGGCGGAATCCGGCGTACTGAGCAAGACCGCGCTCGTGTTCGGACAGATGAACGAACCGCCCGGAGCGCGTATGCGCGTTGCACTGACCGGTCTGACCATGGCGGAATACTTCCGCGATGTGAAAAAGCAGAACGTGCTGCTGTTTATCGACAATATTTTCCGCTATGTACAGGCAGGCTCGGAGATTTCCGCACTGATGGGCCGCATGCCCTCGGCGGTCGGCTACCAGCCGACGCTGGCTGATGAGGTCGGTGCTCTGCAGGAGCGCATCGCCTCCACCAAGGACGGCGCAATCACGTCCGTGCAGGCGGTCTACGTTCCGGCGGATGACCTGACCGACCCGGCTCCGGCGACCACGTTTACCCACCTGGACGCCAAGACCGTCCTCTCCCGTAAGATTGTCGAGCAGGGCATCTATCCTGCCGTTGACCCGCTGGATTCCACCTCGCGTATTCTCGAGCCGGATATTGTCGGTGAGCGGCATTACAAAGTCGCACGCGGCGCACAGGAGCTGCTGCAGCGTTACCGCGAACTGCAGGACATCATCGCCATCCTCGGTATGGAGGAGCTTGGTGCAGACGACCGCCGCATTGTCGATCGTGCCCGCCGCATGCAGCAGTATTTCTCGCAGCCGTTCTCGGTTGCCGAGCAGTTTACCGGTCTGGAAGGGCGCTATGTAACGCTTGAGGACACCATCAGCGGCTTTGAAGCGCTGCTCGGCGGTGAACTCGACCAGTATCCGGAGGCTGCCTTCTCCATGGTCGGTACGGTAGACGAGGTCCACAAAAAGGCCAAGGATATGGGGGCACTCTGATGGAGAACACCTTCTATCTGGAGATCATCACGCCGGACCGGCAGTTTTACACCGGACCGGCAACCAATTTGACTATGCCTGCACTCGACGGTGAATACGGCGTGCAGCCGGGACATGAGCCGGTCGTTACCGCACTCCGTCCGGGTACGGTGCGGTTCCAGACAGACGGCACACCGCACGAGGTCGTTGTCAGCGACGGCTTCGCAGAAATTATGCCGGACTACTGCATTCTTCTGGTATCCAGCGCCGAACGTCCTGACGAAATCGACCGTGCGCGTGCCGAACGCGCCAAAGAGCGCGCGGAAGAACGGCTGCGCCAGAAGCAGAGTATTCGTGAATATCATCTCTCCAAAGCGGCTCTGGCCCGTGCTATGGCACGCCTGAAGGCTACCCGCTGACTCCCCTTTTTAAACGCCTGCTCCGATGTTGTCAGATGGAACATCGGAGCAGGCGTTTTCGCAGACGCTTACGCTGACCAGCACCTCAAAACGCAACCGACTCGAGCAGTTCGTCGCTGAGTTTGCCGACAGCTGCTCCCGCATGACGGGCGAGCAGCTGCACACCCATCTTGACGAGATCGAGCAGGTGCACGGTCTGTATCTCTACCGTGTAATTTACAATCTCGGTACGATGAACCTGAGTATTTCCGCTTCGTGGTTCGCATCTGCCACATTGATCATTCTCGCGCTCCCGCTCGGACTGATCTTCGCCCGCATTATGACGGATAAGAGGTTCCGTTACTGCACCTGATTTTCTGCAGACAAGCCAAAACCGCTGCTGTGAGTTTTTCCTCATAGCAGCGGTTTTGTTATTCGTTTTACAGCGCAGCACAATGCCATCCACCTGCTCGAGATGGTGCAGGATGTTATGCTCAAACTCCTTAAGCGGCAGCAGAACGCTCAGCTCATCGTGTTTTTCCTGCAGCTTGCAGCCGGTGTCCTGACCGTAAGAATACCATCGCTGTCGGGCACCTCTGCTGGATTTCATTTTTATTTGAACCGAACGTAATGTTACAGGCATAAGCGATAAATCCTTCTCCGACCACTCCCAAACAAGCTCCGGGTGTACTTTTGCTAAACTGTTGTTCATAGCCAAACCTCGACCTTCTTGTGCTTAGAGTATATGAAGTTTTAGCTTGATCTTGCAGTTTGCGAATATCCGGATAAATAGAAAGCCCTTTGAGAAAAGGATTTTTCCTCTCTCAAAGAGCAAGTTGACAAACTTGAAGTTTCTCACTTCTTCATCTTAGGAGCAATAAGCAGCACTACTATCACAAGAAAATATACACCATACAGTAACCAAGTCGGGAAATTATGACCTGAACGGACAAAGGTCTGCAACCCCCTGTTGACCCTCTACAGTCGCTCAACAGCGGTTAAATCGGCCTCGATTAAAAGTCTGCGATTCCTGGTTGTTTACAATCCTCTCACTGGCACACGCTTTGGCATACGCGGCATACACAGCGAAATACCGCCTGCACCTACGCTTTGTTCGCATCTGTCTTTCTTTTACTTATTCATTATACCACTTTTTCGGCGCTCTGCTACTTGAAATTTCAACTGAACCCATTCGCTCAATATTGCAAAAGGCGCTTCCCGTATGACAGATACTATATCGAGCTTTGGGGCTTTTACTAAATGCGAAACTTTCTTTCGCAACATGGTTTCACCTACACCAACCGCGTACAGTCTGTTCAGGCACTCCACAGTTATCCACAATTTCCTTAATCGTCTTAGCCATTCGACCTTTCATCACTCCAGCAATCTGCCAATATCTCGTTTAGCATACATTGCTTTTGCGAACTTGATTATACGCTATCAACAGTGCTATAATAGAGAAAGATTATAAGCAGTTGAGCTGCCGAAAAGTACACCTTTTGACATCTTGTAACTGCCCTTGCACAGAAGGAGGAAAGCACAGCATCAATGCGGCGGACGAAAGAACTGCCGCGCAAGATCAGAAACCTGTCAGAATATCGCCTTATTGGTCTTATCTTGGCAGGTATTACTATGTGTAAAGGAGCATTTGATGTGAAAACGAAATTATTGTCATGGCTGTTGACACTGAGTCTGCTCATGACCATGCTTCCGACCGCTGCGTTTGCGGCAGACGGAACTTCTGAAAACACCTATGAGGTGTCGACCGCTGAAGAACTCAGCACCGCGCTGACGAAGATTGCGGAAAGCACCGAGAATGAAGCAACCATTGTTCTGAAAGCCAACCTGAATGCACCAGTTACCGCAGAGGGAAGCTATACAACCACCTTTGGCGTTGACGACAAGCATATTACGGTAAAGAGCGACGAGGGGGGGATGAAGAAACTTTCCTTTCGCTGATATGGAATTCTGAACGGCGACTGCACCTTTGATAATGTTGATGTGACCGGCAGCAGACTGTTCTGCAACGGTTATCGGACGATCTTCACCGAAAACGGTCAGATCCATTTAAGCGAAACACTCTACGGCGGCGGTTACAAAACAACAGTAGACAGCACCCATGTGGTGATTGCGGCAAGCGGTTATATTAACCCGTCCTCTTCCAGCGGTCTGCACGATGTGATCGGCGGCTCGTATCAAGGCTCCGTTGAGGGAGATACCTATTTGGAAATCACGGGCGATATTCAAATGCAGGGCGGCAACCACCTGAACCCCGGCTGCATGAAGGGCGACGGCAGCAGCGGCGATGGCAGGGATGTGCCCGATGTCTATGTCGGCGGCAATGCTACGCTGATTTATGACAACAAAAATAGTACCGCCGCGTCTCCTGCAATTGAAGGCACATACGGCTGCGAAATGAAGGGGAATGTTACTCTGGATGTTCGTGCAGGCAGTGTAGCGGGCATTGCCGGTACGGAGGAACCGGTGGATAAATCCATCATTCGCGGTAATCTGCACATCATTGCAGGTAATCCTGCTTATGAGAATACCGATCGGATTCTGCGGTTAGGTGGCAACTGGCCGATTATTGGCGCAGGTCATAGATTTGCAACTATGCCCGGTGCTGTGGGCAATTATACGGTAGACGGCAACATTACGATCGACACCTATGAAAATGCATGGGCATGGGACAAAGGAACTACGCCCGACTCGTATGATCTGCCGGAAATCTACGGAGCCTTGCGCGGTAACGTAGGCGGCAATATTACGATCAACGCCCACGGATCTCATGTGCAGAATATTTTCGGTGCAAGTGATTCGGTTGTTCAGGGTTCAGTTACGGTCAATGCAACCGATGTTGAGCTGAAAAACAGCGAGTATGATACTGAATATGATGAAGGCTATCTTTTCGGCCTGTGGGAAAAAGGTATCCCAGCTACCGCCAAAGGCCCAGTGACCGTAACGGTAAACGGCGGCGATGTGGGCCTTGTGATGGCTACCGATCAAAAAACTGTACCGGCCGGGTCTTCCATTAATGTCACCGGAAAGCCGAAAATCCGCACCGGTATCCGCGGAACACAGGCAAGCTCCTACTCGACCGAATTCCCGGTTGCCAATGTTTATGACTGTGAGGCAACCATTCCGTTCATCAAGGGAATGTCGCAAGTCAATATCACAAACAATTCCGCAGTGACTGCCCATATTATGACCAGCAATGCCGGCTTGATGGTAGAGGAAGGCAGCACCCTGACCACGGATAACGATCAGGTCTGGATTTGGGGCGATACTGTCATTAACGGTACCTGGGAGCAGCTGCACAGCCAGACCGACGATTACAACGATATTTTTGTCAACGGCACTACGCAAATCGGCTCCAACGGCCACCTGATCAATCACGGCACAAGCAACCTGAGTGGTGCGGTAACCAACAATGGCGTAATGGCTTTGATGGGACCGGCTTATTTGCAGAATGATTACACCGCCACCAACGGCGAACTGCGGCTGCCGGCAGTAGCGCCCGGTGCAAACTACGATACCGGTACGATTCCTGTAGAAATCAAGGGCCTTTCCACCGGCACCACCACGGTCAACACGGTGGACCCTGCTGATTGGCAGACTTTGAAAAAACCTGCACTTGGTGACAACTACATTCTTTCCAAGAAAAACACCGATTCCCCCGCGCAGAATGTGTTTGTATTGGGCAATGCCGATGCCGTGGGAGACGGCTGGTTCCTCAAGCGCATGGCCGATGCCGACGGTACGGACGATTACTATATGTGGCAGGTGGCCAACGGTGTCCGCGTCATCTTCGACAAGAACGGCGGCGACACCGAAGCCTCTCCGCGTATTATGTCGCAGGAGAAGGTTGCAGGCAGTGCAAACCATTTTGACCTGCCGACGACCAATCCGACCCGTACCGGCTACCTGTTCAATGGCTGGAACACCAAGGCGGACGGTACAGGCGATGCCTTTACCGCTACGACCGATGTCAAAAATAATATGACTGTCTACGCGCAGTGGAAGCCGGATGAAGCGTATGCCGTTAAAATCGCACCGATGAACCTGACGGTTTATGTCGGCGGTGACGGCTATCACGGCGTGATCGGTGAAGATGGCGAGTTTGCTGCGAATGATCTGCCGGAGATCGGTTTCTATCTCACTCTGCCGGACGATATTAACGCAATGCTCGGCGGTACAGATGAAAACCCGGTTGATTTGAGCGACAAACTACGACTGACCTATGACGACGACAACGGTACAATGCGCAGCTGGAGTCTGGAGATGTACGGCGATGAAAGCAAGAGCCGTGTTACGGAGAACGGACATCGGGTCTATATCTACAAGCTCCTGCCCAGCCAGATCGACGACGGCGAGGAGACCGTCCCGGCCCGCGTACAGTTCACCCGTGCGGACGGCTCGGTCATGGTTGACTCGGAGTTTAAGGCGCTGCTCACCGACCAGTTCCGCAACTACAAGATCAGCATGTATCCGGGTCTGCTGGATGAACAGATATACAAGGCGACCTTTACAACCGCGGATGGCCAGACCTTCACCCGTCCAATCAAGCTGGGCACTGGCACGCTGAAGGTCCGCGGCAACAATGATACGACTTATCGTGCTATCGAGAACAACACGATTCCGAGCGTTAATCCGCAGGAAAAGGATATCATGCTTGTCAGCACTGCACAGACAGACACGCAGTATTATATCAATAACAGCGGTATCAGCGCATCCTCTGACGGTGTAAACCTGATGGTCGATCACAGTCTGGATGATGCACTTTTAAGTGCGTACATCAATCGAACCTCCAACACCGAAGGCAAGTATTCATATCAGTTCCGCTATCTCGATCTGGTTGATACCTCAAACGGCAATACCTACGTTACCATGGGTTCTGGTCAGAAAATGAACCTGTACTGGCCGGTCCCCAGCGATGCAAAGTCAAACTCTGAGTTCCATATCATCCACTTTAAGGGCATCGACCGCGACAGCAATGCCGATGTCAACGATTTGCTGACAACTCGTATCCCGGAAAACTTGACCTGTGAAAAGGTTACGATCGATGGTCAGCAGTTCATTAAATTCACGACAGACAGTTTCTCTCCGTTTGCACTGTTGTATGAGAAAGCAGCCTCCTCCGGCGGTGGATATTCCAGCGGTGGCGGAAGCAGCTCCTCCAAGTATACGCTGCACTACGAATCCAACGGCGGTACTTCCTATAAGGACGAAAGCTATTCCTCCGGCACTACTGTGACGCTGGATAAGGCTCCTGTCCGCGAGAGCTACACCTTCACCGGCTGGTACGCCGACAAAGCGCTGACCGACAAGATCACCAATGTGAAAATGACGGGCAACAAGACGGTCTATGCAGGCTGGGAGGCGACCGGCGTACCGGACAAGCTCAACGGCGACGACCACTACGCCTATGTGATTGGCTACTCGGACGGCAACGTTCGTCCGAACGCGAACGTCAGCCGCGCTGAGACCGCGACGATCTTCTTCCGACTGCTCAAAGCGGACATTCGCGACGGAAATCTGACCGCCGACAACGAATTTTCCGATGTTTCGGACGGCCAGTGGCACAACAAGGCGGTTTCCACGATGGCAAAGCTCGGTATCGTCAAGGGCCGCCGTGCGGACCGCTTTGACCCCGATGCCTCGATCACCCGTGCGGAGTTTGCGGCGATCTGCGCTCGCTTCAACACCAAACCGGTCAAGAACAGCGGCAGCTTTTCCGACATTTCCGGTCACTGGGCGGAAAACGAGATCGAGAGAGCGGCTGCGTTCGGCTGGATTTCTGGCTATCCGGACGGCACGTTCCGCCCCGACGCCCGCATCACCCGCGCTGAAGCTATGACCATGATCAACCGCGTACTCTGCCGTATGCCGCAGAGCGAAAGCGACCTGCTGGACAGCATGGTAACGTGGC
>OLOF01000805.1_pt1 | contig 9727 bp, 6 predicted proteins | sample 1643121 | NCBI WGS metagenome assembly OLOF01 (sample SAMEA3136677, study PRJEB25190) | human gut metagenome | biome: human gut; feature: human-associated habitat; material: faeces | place: Austria | collected 2013
TCAAATCACACCTCGACAGCTTGAACTCCTTGAGCCGTCGGTCAACGCCGATTTTATCAAGGATATTTCGCAGACGGTGCTTTATCTGCTGAACAGACTCTTTGTCAGCCTGAAATAATGCGGTCGGTTTTTATATGTACCAGTGAGCAGGGAGGACGGGTTGATAATCAGTATCAGCCAGCACGGGTGCGAAACAGACTGACCAAGCTGTATCTCAACACCAATGTCCTTGAACTGCGGCATCTGGTAATACAACGAAAGACCTAATCTTCCTTTGCTGGTGTGAATACACTCGTTTTGTTCGATAATATTCTGGATTTCGGAATATTTGCATTGTAATTTTAATGCAAAGGTGTGGATACCGTACTCGTTCGTAATCATCTGCTGTTCCTCCGCTTCTGAGCGCATACCGTGCAGCGCTTACAGGTTTTCACCTCATGCTGCCCTTGGTATTTGAGAATATCGCATACCATGCAGCTGTCGCTATAGATAAAGTTATGTACTTGGTTCAATTTGGATTTTATCGTTTTCGCAGCTTTGGCTGACTGCTTCTTTGACTTCTTGATAAAGCTGTTCGAGATAGCGTTATCATCGCCGTTCTGATCGTAGAAGAGAACGCAGTGTGCCTTGCGTCCATCACGTCCCGCTCGGCCAATCTGCTGAATGTAATCCGTCATATCGATCGGTGCGTTGAAGTGTACGACAAGTTCAATATCAGGAACATCAATACCCATACTGAATGCCGAAGTTGCAATCATAATCTTTCTTTTGCCTTGCAGGAAGTCGAACAGTAGCTGTTTCTTGCGGCGTTCCGGGTTGATTCGCGAGTAATAGCGGGTAACATCGCCGGGGTATATTTCTCCCAGAATGTTGTACAGCGCATCGACATAAGTCGTAGTCTGAGCAAAGATCAGAATAGAGCCATCCGTATGGTATTCAAAGAGTCAGCAGATATTGGCGCAGAGCAGGCACAGATAACCGGCTTGCGTTTCAGCTTGTTGATAAAATCGCCGATGTGAAGATAGGCGTCACGGAACGTATAACCCCATTCCGTAATGCAATGGCACTCGTCAACAACTACCATGAAGATATCCGAATGCTGCATAGTTTCAATAAATGAACGATTTTGCAGTCGCTCTGGTGTGACATAGAGAAAATTCAGCTTTCCCCTGCGAGCCTTGTTCAGTATCTTATCGATATCCTCTTTCGAGCGGGTCATATCAATATAATCAGCAGGAATACCATGAGCCTGTAATGTCTGCACCTGATTGTAAATCAGCGCAAGCAAAGGCTCGATAACAATCGTTAGCTTGTCCGAATGCGCCAGACCAACCGTTTCATAGATGACCTGTTTGCCAGAACCCGTAGCAGCAATGACGATTGCATCCTGTCCAGCATCAAGCATATTCATCGGAATAATCTGAGCCTTGCGAGGCTTGTCGAAACCAAGCTGTTTCAGTGCAGATTTAAGATGTCTTTTCATATCCATAGAGATAACCTCCAACGTATTAAGATTATCTTTATGTTATAGGAACGTAAAAAGATAATGCCGAATAGTGAATATTTTCCCAAAATAAATTACATTTTTCGGTACGAATGATTTTCTTCTTAAATACCTTAACAGAGTAGTTTAGACCTAAATATCGTATTATAAATGATCGAAAGTGTAAAAAGGTTCGAATAGATAAGTGCGGTTCATGCGCAAAACGACAGGCCCTGCCGCTCGGAAGTATCCGATTGACAAGGCCTGCGTTGTTGTGAGATATTATCGAAAATCATCAAACAGATTTTCAAAATTCAGATTTACATTTTGATAATTTGGCGTATAATATAAATAAAGGTGGTGGATTTTCAAAATGCAGATTGAAGATTTGATCGAACTTGCAAAACGTGTACAAGCACAGCAAGCCGAAGCACAAACCATTGAAGTGAAGGCCGCACATCGCGGGTGTCCAAGCAAGTTGCGCGACACGCTTTCCAGTTTTTCCAACCAGAACAGCGGAGGCATTCTCCTGTTTGGACTGGACGAAAACGAACATTTTGCAGCAGTCGGCGTGTATGATCTGCAGGATTTGCAGAAAAAAGTAACTGAGCAGTGCAATCAAATGCAGCCGCCGGTTCGTGCTCTGTTTACCACCGCCGAATACGAAGGCGTGTGGATTTGCTCGGCAGAGATTCCGTCCGTTGCCTACTCCGAACGTCCGTGTTACTATATCGGTGCCGGTATTCAAAACGGCTCTTATGTGCGTGTGGGCGATGCCGACCGTCACATGACTGATTATGAAATCTATTGTTTTGAGGCGTATCGCAACCATATGCACGATGATGAGCGCGTTATTGAGCGTGCAACGGCAGATTTTCTTGACAAAGATCTGCTGAACGCTTTTCTGACCGAACGCCGTATATCGCGTCCGCAGTTCGCGCAGATGAACGATACGCAGGCTATGGAAATGCTGTCGATCACCCGCAACGGCGTACCGACGATCGCTGGTCTGCTGAATTTCTGCGTTTATCCGCAAGGTTTTCTGCCCGAGCTTGGTATTACCGGCATTGTCGTTCCCGGCACGGAAATTGGTGATACTGCCGACAGCGGAGCACGTTTCCTCGATAACAAGCGTATGGAAGGCACTATCGCCAATATGTTTTCCGAGGCAATGGCATTCTGCATGCGCAACATGAAAACCGCCACAATCATTGACCCGGAAACCGGCAAGCGATGTGACAAAACCGAATATCCGGTCAGCGCGATACGCGAAGCTGTGCTGAATGCGCTCATTCACCGCGATTACAGTATTTACACCGAGGGCACGCCCATTCAGATTGACTTTTTCAGCGATCGGCTGGAAATTCACAGCCCAGGTTCTCTATACGGCCGTATGTCGGTCGAAGATCTCGGTTTTGCACACCCCGATGCCCGCAATCCGGTCCTCGCCGTTATGACCGAAAGCCTGACAGATGCAGAGCACCGTTATTCCGGCATCCCGACTATGCGCCGCGCTATGCAGGAAGCAGGACTTCCTGCTCCGGTATTTATCAACCGGCAGAATGAGTTTGTTGTTGTGCTGTACAATCATTCTGCTGAACCGGAGAACCCGGTTATCACAAGCCATACAGCAGACAAAACAGCTGCACTTCTGCAATTCTGCCGCACACCGCGCACCCGCAAGGAAATTGCAGATTTCCTTGGCATTGGAACCGTGTACCACGCTAACAAGCGCTACATTCAGCCGCTGGTTGAGCAGGGCAGGCTGAAACTCAGCATTCCGGATAAACCGTCCAGCCGCAAGCAGACGTACACGACTGACGTTTAAAGGACTCCTGACTCTTTATGGGTCAGGAGTTTTTCTATCTCAAATTACGCCAAAAGGCGGCCGCAGTTTTCCAAATCCGATATATCGTGAAATATATACTATAAACATGAAGGGCAAAAGGAGAAAGTCGAAGGGCAAGTGTCGATGTAGTTCTATTGATGTCATGCCATCCCTCCCGAAACAGTGCCGGAACGTTTCGGCTCGTTCCGAAGCTTCCTGCTGCTTCAATTATCTCATGTGGGGGAAGCTGCGGGAGGTTTGACGGTTACCTTCGCTGCACGCAAAATCCACATAACACAGCAGCCGGGGCTCCCGTAATTGAGAGTCCCGGCTGTCTTATGCCGAAAGATTTAATTTTTACTTGCTCATCTCGCAGAAGCGCATGAGGATTGCAGCAACCTCAGCACGGGTTGCGTTATCCTGCGGATTGAGCTTGCCGTTCGAGCCGTTGACAATGCCGTTGGCAACTGCCCACTGCATTGCATTTTCAGCGTAGCTGCTTACGCTTGCAGCGTCGGAGAAATCGCTCAGCGAACCGTTTACAGCCGGAGAGCCGGCGTAGCGGTACAGCATAGTGACAAGCTGTTCGCGGGTGATGTCGGCGTTCGGGTTGGTGCCGTCGGACACGCCCTTAGCCTTTGCCCACTCCATACTCTTCTCGTACCAGGTAGCGCCGCCGGTGGTGTCCTCGCCTGCGTAGCGAGCCAGAACCGTCATCAGCATTGCACGGGTCGTGGTTGCGCTCGGCGCAAACTTGTCGCTGCCCGTGCCGCTCATCAGACCCTTGTCGGTGACGTATGCAACCGCATCAGCGAACCAGTCCGACTTTGCCACATCAGAAAATGTTTTTCCGGTCGGCTGCTGTGCGATTTTTACGAAAGTCGGCGTGATCGTTACCTTGCTTGCGGGCATGGTAAATGTATATTTGCCATTGCCCTTGTCGGTAACAGTGATCGTATTGCCGTTTGCGTTGGTTACCGTAACCTTGTCTACCTTGTAACCGCTGTCCGGCGTAACCGTGATCGTTACGGTGTCACCCTTTGCGGCATTCTTGGGGCTGACGGTCACATCGCCGTTCTTGGCGCTGGGTGCGGACACGGCGTAACTGGGATCGTCATCATCGTCCCGGCTGCCGGAGCCGCCGGAGGAGCTGTCGGAAGGAAGACCGTTCAGCGTAAGGTAAGTTACATCGCTGCGGCACAGTCCGCCATAGCTGTCGCTTGCTTCCGCATACCAGCCATAGGTCCCGTCAGAGGCATTATCCCACAAGTAGGACGCCGTGCTGCCGCTGGATACATTGTTTACGCTGCCGATGGTCTCATCGCCATAGGCATTGACCCGCAGATCGACCGTTTTCAACTGTTTGACCTTTGTCGCAATTCCCAGATCCGCAAAGGAAATCGTAAATTCCTCCGGCCCGACGACGCCGGAAGAGTTGATGCCGTTGTTGTCCTTGGCGTCATAGTCATTCAGACTGGGAGAATAGGTGCGGACGGTAACAGTTCCGTTCTTGCAGTCGAAGTGCATCAGGCGCATATAGCCCTTGCCGCCCTCCGACAGGCCCTGATAGTCGAACAGCATGGCGTAGACCTTGCGGTCGGTCTGCCCGTCCTTGTTATCGTCAAAATCATAGGTTACCGTCTTGGCATTGTGGTAGTGGCCGGAAAGAACCATGCGCACATTGGGATTGACGGAAATCACTTCGTCATAAACACGCTTGGGTTCCTCGCCCAATCCGCCAGTAGCCAGCAGATATTCATGGAAGTTGAGGATGGCGACCCGCTCCGGGTACTTGGCCAGCACCTCATTCATCCATTCGATCTCCTCATCGCCAACGCCCCATCCAACATACATCATCAGGAAGTCGATGCCGTCCACCGTGATCAGGTCATAGTGGGCGCGGTTGTTCTGATAGCTGCCGCCATACCAGGGATTGTTTTCGTAGCGCGACGCACCGAAGTACTTCCAGTACTCGGTATAATCGCCCCGCAGGTGTCCCACATCGTGGTTGCCGGCCAGCACGCCGTAGGGGAATCCAGCCCGGTCGAGATAGGCATAGGCTTTGTCGGCGTTGTCCCATTCGCCGCCAAGATCCACGTCATCGATGATATCCCCATCGTGGAACAGATACTGGATGTTCATGCGGGAACGGTTGGCCAGCAGCCAGTCATGGATATCCAGCTGATATTGATACTTGCCGATGGGGTTCGGATCGCCGCCCCCCTGATTGCTGCGATCCTCGTTATAATACTGGGTGTCGCTTTCTACCGCAAAGGTGAAATCGTAATTATCACGGGGCGTATCACCCTCGTTGCTTGTGGTAATGTGGCTATAAGTCGGGGTTCCGGCAGAGGCACCTGCGGCATATTGCGTGGGCGTATACCCCTCGCCGCTCTGTACCATCACCTTGACGGTCCGTCCGTCCAGATGGTCTGTCAGCGCAATGATACCGTTCAGGGTCACGGTGCCGTCTTCGTTTGCGGTCACCGTGGTGTCCATGCGGTCCCATTTCCCGGTGACGGTATTGTACGCATAGAGGAAGGTCTTGGCCTCGTTGGTCTTGCCCGTCCACTGCACGTTCAGGTCATCCGAAGGCGAAACCTGTTCGCCCATTGTGACATCGAACTGCTCAAAGGGGAAACCGTTGCCGCTCTGCCCATCGTCAAAATCCTTTGTATTGCTGCCGGAGGTATTGCTGATGCCGGAGCTTGTCTGAATGTTGGAATCTCCCAGGCGATAGCTCTCGCCCTTTTTGAACGACACCGTCATGGAATCACCAGTGGGGTCTGTAGCCACGGCGCTGAAGGTCGGCTTGGTGCTCTGCGTAAGGCCGTCTGCCGGGGAAAACTGCGAAATCATGGGGTCTTCTTCCGGCGTGGTGAAAGTGATGTTCTTGTTTGTCTTGTTCCCGCAGGTATCCTCCGCAGTAACGGTCAGCGTATGGCTGCCGGGTGTCATGTCCGCGGAAGCGAACGCATAGGGCAGAGTGATCTTCTTTCCGTCCAGCTTGACCGTCTGGGAAGCAACTCCGGAGCCGCTGTCGGTCACGTCGACTCGGATCTCGTTGCCGCCCTTGTACTGCTGGCCGTTTTCTATGTTGGACTGCACAGCGGGGGCGGTATTGTCGACCCGGACCGTGACCGTCTGGCTCTGCTCGCCTGTGCTTCCGGAGATCGTCACTTTCCCATCCGGGAGCTTTGTTGTATCCAGATTGTAGGCGATGCCGTTGTAGGCGGCGTCCTCCGGCTTGAAATTCACATGAAGGATCTCCACCGTATTCTTGGAGTCGCCCATTTTGATATTCTCGGCAACGCCATAATTCTTCTGATATGTTTTGTCGTTTTTCTCTGCCACATCCTTGCCCAGCTCGGCAACGTAGCTTTCGGCGCGCAGCGTGGTGCCGTCCGGCAGGATCAGACGGATATTCCGCACCACAAAGTCATCGTTGTTCTCCGCATCATGCACCAGCACGTTGGACTTATTGCCGGCGTGGATGTCAATGGTCGTAGTCTGCCCCTTGGTAAAGTAAGCAGGGTCTACATCATAAGCGTAGGTTTTCCATTCGCCGTAGGTGCCGTCGTTAAAAATGCCCAGCACATCCGAGCCGATCGCCGCGGCGTTCTTGAAGAAGGTATCCGTCTGGCTGGCTTCAAAGATAAACTTGGCCTTGTTTTCGATGGAGGGAGTCGCAGCAGTCATTGTATTGCTGCCGATTTGCAGGGTATCCCCGGTGGTGATAATCCGCTTAGTGCCGGAGATCCACTCGTTTTCCGTCACATTGAAATGGATGTCGCCCTCGGATACCTTGGTGGAACTCGTTGTTTTTACCGGCGTGGTTACAGTTTTAAAACCGTCGCTGACCGTGAAATAGTAGGTGTAGCTGCTCTTCGCCGTCAGATCGGCCGGCGTAAGGGTCAGCTTGAAGTCATCACCGCTCCCGTCGCGGGTCAGATTGTAGGTTTCATAGTTCTGCATCTTCGCGTCTTTATAGGACAGCTTCACGGTCTTGATCGTCGTACCGTCAGAAGTTGCCGTGACGGAGAAGGTCAGTCCCTCGTCATTGTCGAAGGTTTCAGGTGTGTTGTCCTTGACGGTGGGTTCCGCTTTCGGTACTTGCAGTGTCGCCCCTACTGAAGCAAGGTCGGTGGGGATGAAGCCGGGGGTCGGCGTGTCCACATTGCTCACCTTTACGCTCTTGGTCCCGTCGTAGCGATAGGTGATGGTCTTATCCGCATGGTCGTTGCCGTTGGCGTCGTTTTCGCCCACATTATAGGTGACATAGTTGACCTCATCGTGGACGTTGGTGGTGATCCGCAGACCACGGGGGGCGGAGTTGGACATGCCGCCGTTTTCCAGAATGATGATATTCTGGTTCTCCACCAGGTTCGTACCAAACTTCTTATTGAAATCATCGACCGTCAGGGTATCGTTGGAGCCGTTATGGATCCAGAACACCATGCATGCTCCGCTCTCCAGATACAAGTCCTTGTCAAAGGAGGCCCAGAGCACATCGTTGTCGCTGGCATCCAGATTGTTGTTATAGTACAGACGGTAATCCTTCAGGTTGATGCGTTTATTGCTGTTGTTATAGACCTCCACGAACTCATAGGCATCCGCCTTGTTCATGTTGGAGCTGTTGGGAAGCAGCTCGGTGATCAGCAGCGCCGCGGGTTCCGGGCTGGGTTCCGGCTCCGGTTCCGGGTCGGGATTCGTCGTGGGCGGCAGCAGAGAGTCCGCGTCCACGGTCCCGGGAGTCGGATCCGCCGCGCTGCTCAGCATCCGCAGAACAGCGGAGCCGTCCGCGCCGTAGCCGAAGGTGAACGCCTTGTCTGGCTGCACCTGCGAAGACTTGTTTTCGTTGTAATAGGCTCTGGCAATCTCTGCGCCGTCCTTTTGAATACGGATGCCGCAGCCATCGGCTGTTCCGGTGGCGCTGTTTCGCATCCCGCCTGCGGTGATGGCGGCGACCTTTACGTTTTCAGCCAGTCCGTAATGACTGCGGAAATCCTCAACGGTTTTCACTGCGGCTACATCTTCGTTCCGCACCCAGATGACCAGCGTTTCGCCGGGAGTCAGCGTAATGTCGTTTTCTTGGGTCAGTCCAGTCAAACTCCAAGAATAGTCTTTTGTTCCGTTGTAGTAGACAAGATTATACTCCGACAAATTACGGGTTTCCGTTTCACTGGGATTGTAAAGTTCAATGAACTCGTAGGCATCCGAAGCCTTGCCATCTGTTCCGGTAAAGTTTTCGGTATCCGGCACCAGCTCGGTCACCATCAGTTCCGGTTTCTGAACCGCTGCCGGGCTTGCTTCCGCCGCAAACACCACCGTATTCATGCAGGACAGCAGCACAGTTGCGGACAGGGTACCGCTGACCCACTGTTTTAGTTTGATTGGCTTTTTCTTCATCGTTCTCGTTCGCCGGACATGGGAGATGTCCGGTTCTCTCCTTTCTGCTTCCAATACACGGTTGCTGTCATGAGTATAGCGCGATTCCGGCTTAACTGCGACCATGGTCTTGTGATATCTGTGTAAAACATTTGCGAAGTCATCACTAAGATGTTGATGACTGCTGTATGCAGAATAAAATCGGCACGCTGAAAAAATCTGCATCGACAAAACAAAAGCGCATCAAGGAGTTGGATGAGCTGCTGCGCATACATAAGCCAGCATCCCTGTGCTGACACAGTCTGTATAAGGCGATTCCATGGCGCATCATCAAGGACACACGAAACTTCTATGTTCACGCTTACGGTGCGATCGACATTCCCTCTGTATGGGATACGCTTGAAAATGATATTCCCGCCTTGAAAACCGCCTGCGAAGAAATCCTGACCCACTTTTGACCCAGAACAGGATCAGAGCGGGCGGGGCTGGACGGAAACAATGGAAAATCCGCCGAGCGAACGGTGGTAAAAAGCACAAATCGGAGTCATTTCGGCTCCGATTTGTGCGCGAGACAACCTACGGACCAGAAGGCCGGGAGTTCTTCGTTTGCGATCATCTTGCGGACCTGCTGGCGCGTTGTCTTGAGCAGGGCAGCCGTCTCTTTGACGGTCAGGATTTCATCGTTCGACATAGCAAAACCTCCATTAACATAGGTGAAAAACGCATTTCACTATAATTCATGTATGTTTATTCTAATATTGGCGATTGATTGTCAAATCGCACTGTTCAAGCAGGCACAAATACCCTGTAACAGGCCATTAGAAAGAAGATTGCAAATGATGACAAAAGAGAAAAATTGCCGGCATGTATTGATAAGGAATAGATTTATGACTTGAATGAAATATATCCTATCCCCATCTCCTCAAACTTCCCCAACAATTTAATAAACTCAGATTTCCTAATCCTACAATCCTTCTGGACGGCTGCGAGCGAAACGCAGCCGTTCGCTTTTTTCGCGATACGGCGCA
>OLOF01000809.1_pt1 | contig 9696 bp, 7 predicted proteins | sample 1643121 | NCBI WGS metagenome assembly OLOF01 (sample SAMEA3136677, study PRJEB25190) | human gut metagenome | biome: human gut; feature: human-associated habitat; material: faeces | place: Austria | collected 2013
CTGTTACCTCCACATTCTTTTTTATTTTGAATGTCCGCAAAATCCGTCCTACATCTATGGGATTACTTGGAAGATTCCAGTGCATAATCACACGACAATAATTATGAAAATCCAATCCTTCCTGTCCGATTGATGTTGTGGCGAGCACAAATGGACGCATTGGTGAGTTAAAGGCATTTCTGATATTTTCTTTACGCATGACTACCTTGGAATTATCTCCTGCATCCTTTGTAAATCCAACTGCATAACTCGACCTTATTCGACATCCATCACTCTTCCTGTCAGCTCCGTTAATACGTTTTTTGAAATCAGGATAAGTATCAGCGATATAGGTGGCTGTATGTATCTTCAATGAATCCATCATCATGTCATGCACAATCTGATACTGATTTCCATCCGACTGAAAACCTGCTGTTTCTTTCAGCATATGGATATATTCATCAATCATTGCCTGAAAACAGCCATCTTTACAGTATTTAAGTACATTCTGCCAATGGGAATTATCATCCCTGCATCTGCCATAAGCAAGATCAATGATAGCTGTTGACTCCGGCAAATTGAAATTATTGACAAATACCTTTGCAAGCGATGTTGCTCTGGCTGTGCTTCTTCCATTAGAACGATAAATGCATATTGCTGGCGAACCCAGTACCATATTTACCAATGTTTCCAGAAGATCCTCCGGCTTTCTTCCAAGATGAATCTCCTCCGGGGCATCCAAATAACTTCTTAGCTTATCAATATGAGCAATAAAGCCCTTATTTCTCTTACAGGTCAACATCTGAATATTTCCTTCTCAGATAGATTTTTGCATGAATATCCTGTTTCTTTTTATCTGCGAGTTCATCTGAAATTTCTTCCTCACCATCTATAATCTCATCCTTTAATGCATAGATGGTAAAATTATCTACATCTGATGCTTTGAGTTTTCCAAGCTCAGAACGTCTCGTAACAAGTGTTCTCTTACAGTCCGACAATGCCCTGTCTGTCAGGTTAAAATCTGCAATCACACTTTCTGATAAAAACGGAGACATCACTACAAGCTCATTAAATGTCGAATTGGCATTTCCTCTTTCCTTGCAGAATAGAATATCCTCCTGCATCCGGTAAGCATTTTTTCCAATACCAAGTGGAAGCACTTCAAAATCCTCTCCAAATATTTTACTATCAAGTGAAAAGGATACATCCTTAATGTCTGCACATAATCCACGAATCAGGTTTCTTTTCTTTCCGGCATTATTGCTGGTATTATGCACATTCGTTACAAGATAATCCAGAAAATCACAGATAGGCTGAGTCTTTTTCTTCTGTCTGACATTTTTACTGCTATCCATTGCAAAGCTGATATCCCAGCTCCTGTCAAAAGTCAGATTTCTGCTCATTACCACAAAACGATATTTTTTATCGCCCTCAGCGTTTACATATGCTAATATCCATGTTTTCGGATGAAATGCCGGGTATCTCCCAAGCTGTCTGTCCTTTGGCAGTGCAACTTCTACTACCATTTTCTCTAATAAAATAGATAGTGCAGTTGGTTTTGTTGGCACTTTAATCTGTCCAGCTTCACAAAATAGCACGATTTTATCTGATACCTTCTGCAATGCATTTAGCATACCAATGGGATTCTGCATAAGTTTACTATCTGTTTCTTCTGATAAGCCAAGGCATATTGCCACGGCTGTGAGTGCTTCCAGGTCAAGTGAATATGTAGTGCCTACTGCTCTGTCCAGTCTATATCCATCCGGAGGCATCAAGATACCGCTGTAATCCGTTCTATCTCGGTTTGAATCCGGTCTAAACATCAGCATTCACCTCCCCAGCATATATGTCATTCACAATCCTTCTGGCATTTGAGAATCTGTAATCAAGCATTCCACCGCCCACCCATTTTGAATGATCAAATTCCTTTGTTCTGCTTAACTTTGCTCTGGCTGCTCCTTTCAGGCTCCGTTCCCTCTTACGAATCAGCTCATCAGCCATATCAATATCAGATGCCATAAATGCTGTTTGTATCCCACTTAGAAAACTCTTTGCCCTTGGATTTATCAGCTGCAATTCTCCAAACACTGCATCCAGATCTACTGTCGCATTATGCCTTATATCCGGAAGCAACCTGCTCCATTCATCATTTGCGTATGTATTCTCGTCTTCTGAAAGCATGACATTGTATCTTACTCTCGCCATATACACCAGATTATTAAAATCGCAGGCAAGCTTCATCATATATGCCAGCTTTTCACTTACTTTTTCTGATAGTTCAGCCGTTAAAGAAGCAAAATCATCATATTCATTCAAATCAATATGATTTTTCAACACATATTCCAAAAGAGACCCTTTCGTTGACTTCTGAATCTGCTTATCCAGATAGAATGCTTCCTCCTGCGTCAGCTCTATTGTAAGGTTGTCTCTCCAATCATCATGATAAATCGGAAGATTCCAGAATCTAATATTGCCGATGTCTCCTGCATCCGAATCATCCTTATCATTTTCCTCTGCATCATCATTCCTGTTTCCCAACCGGCTGACAGACTTCTGTTCTTTTAGCTTTACCGCCAATGAAACATACTCCGGTATAGACAGACCATAATCACAGAATATTCCAAAGGTACGAATTCCATTCCAGTAGATATCTGATGGTTTTCTTGCCACCCAGCCCTTTGGCAATACACGACTTCCAATAACACCTTCTGCCTTGGGATCTGCTTCTAACAATCTGATGCCACAATCTTTTTCAGCAGAATCTATAGCTCTTAAAACTCTATTTGCATCCTTTCCATACCTGCCATCAACAGCCTCCCTTAACATATATGGAACAATAAGGAAGTACTTTGCTCTAGTCTGGATGGTAGATGTCCCCGGAAAGAAATAATTGGCAAAAGCATCACGAATAACGCCGATTCCAAGTTCATCGACTGCTCCCTGTTCACTCAGAAGGTTAATCACATCGAATGCCTTCTGCCGGTCTTCTTTTGAAAAATCTATCCATCCTAACTGCATGTTTTCACTTCCTTATTTCTTCGTCAAATATGTATCTTCCACATAAGTCTCCGGTGTCGCCTCTTCAATTACTCCCGACTTTGGATCAAAGATATATTTCTTCTTCAATCTCTCATACAATACAGAACCTACAGTCTCCATTACCTGCCTCATCATATCAGGATCATCAAACAGTTTTCTGAAAAACTGGTCATTCTGCTCATATCTGTCTGCTGCCATATTCGGAAAATCCTTTTCAAATAACAGCATAAATGTTGCCCTGTCATTGTTCTTTGCGTAGCTCTGCCATTTCTCCTGATTGGCATAATCATTTTCCATCTGAACAAGAACTTTATCCATCTCTGTAAAATGAGTGCCATACTTTTCGTTTATCTTATCAATGATTACTGTCAACGGGTCTTTCTTAGGCTCTCTATGACCGGAATCACCGGAGATAGGTGTATATCCGCCTTCTGTGCTTTCAAGCTCTATCGGACCTTCAAAGTCTTTTTCCAGCTTATAGTATTCAAGAAGAACTTTGTCATCAATATTTATCTTCTCTCCTCCATGTCCCTTAGGAAGCATTGTGTATAAGAATTTTGAATAAATACTGAATCTATGAATATCCTTGTCAAATAATCTGCATACCTGTGTAATATAGGCATACACACGGTTAAAACTTGCCAAGGTAGACTTAAATATATCCTGTTTTTCAACCTCAAGCACTTCATATCTGTCTATTGCTGGTCTTAACTGTCCCTGAAGCTTTCCAAGATCACCAGCTGATTGATTCTCATTCTGATAGAAAATATCCGCAAATTTATCCACTTCTGATTTCTGATATACCCTGAAATCATCCAAGGTATTCTTCATATCATATACAACATTAGGATCTGTTTCCTCCAAGAGCACAGTTTCCTCATAGAATGGCTCAAAAGATGCTTTGATATCCTCTGCTGAATTCACAAAATCAAGTACAAAGGTATCTACTTTTCCTCTTGTAGTACGATTCAATCTTGATAAAGTCTGTACTGCCTTTACACCGGACAATTTCTTATCCACAAACATGGTGTGAAGTAGTGGTTCATCAAAGCCTGTCTGATATTTTTCTGCAACAACAAGGATTCCATAATCATCTGCATGGAATGTTTCCGGCAAAGCCTTTTCTTTTATTGTCTTGCCTTCTTTATCCTTGTTCATTCCCTCTTCGGTAAACACATCATCGTTATCTTTCACTTCACCGGAAAAAGCGACTAACACTTCAAGGTCATTCAGTCCTTTTTCTTTTATCTGTCTCTTAAATTCCTGCACATATCGTACTGCATGAAGTCTGGATGGTGTAACAACCATAGCCTTCGCTCTGCCACCTATCTTATGTCTTGTGACATTCATAAAATGTTCCAGCATAATGGCAGTCTTCTGAGAGATATTATGTGGATGCAGTGTCTCATAATTTATAATTGCCTTTGAACCAGCTGTTGTATCAAATTCCGGATTATCCTCAATAATCTTGGCAATCTTATAGTACATTTTGTAGGTCATATAGTTCTGCAAAACATCCAAGATGAAATGCTCCTCTATTGCCTGTCTCATAGAATAAATATGGAAAGGTCTGTAGATTCCTTCCGCATCCTTCTGACCAAACAGCTGCAATGTTTTTCCTTTTGGCGTTGCTGTAAATGCAAAGAATGATAAGTTCTTATGCATCCCCTGTGCTGCCAGTTCGTCTAATAGCTTGTCCTCATCATCCTTGCGGTTTCTCTCGTCCTCATCTTCCATCTCGGCATACTCTTTCAGAATTACTTCCGTATCAGCTAATGCTCTTTTTAACTTTTTCGCTGCATCTCCGGTCTGCGAAGAATGTGCCTCATCAATAATAATCGCAAATCTTTTTTTTGCAGAATCCACTTCTTTATAGATTACCGGGAATTTCTGTAATGTAGTAATAATAATGCCTACACCATCATTGATTGCATCTCTAAGCTGTCCCGAATTTTTATCTACTTTCTTAACCACACCTTCCACATGGTCAAACTGATATACTGTAGACTGTAACTGACTGTCCAACACTCGTCTGTCAGTAACGATGATTACTGACTGGAAAATCTTATTGTCTTCATAATCATGGAGTCCGGTAAGTCTGTGTGCCAGCCATGCAATCGAATTGGACTTTCCTGAGCCTGCACTATGCTGGATCAGATAACTCTTACCTGAACCATTCTTTTTTACATCTTCCAACAGCTTTGTAACAACATCAAGCTGATGATACCTTGGGAAAATCATAGTCTCTTTCACAAGATTTCCATTTTTATCGTACTCCTGCTGCAAGTGCATATATTTCTGTAAAATTTCCATCAGACTGTCTTTGCAGAGTACTCTTTCCCAAAGATAAGCTGTATCATATCCATTTGGATTTACCGGATTACCTTTGCCACCTACTTTTCCGGCGCCATTACTTCCCTGATTAAATGGCAGGAAATAAGTGTGTGCGCCCTCAAGTCTTGTAGTCATATAAACATTGGTAAGGTCTACAGCGAAATGTACCAATACCCTTTCCTTAAAGGCAAAAATCGCATCCTTACCGGCACGATCAAACTTATACTGATTAATCGCATTTGTTGTATCCTGTCCTGTAAACTGACATTTCAATTCCATAGATACCACCGGAATGCCGTTTGCAAAAAGAACAATATCAATGCTGTTTTCATTATGTACAGAATAATGAAGCTGTCTGGTACAATGAAGGATATTCGCATCATACTGCATCTGTGTAGTCTCATTCAAAGAAGTCTCCGGCTTCCAGAAAATCGGATAAAACTTGATTCCTCTGTCCATAAATCCATGCCGCATCACATTCAAAAGATTCGTTGTCTTTACTTCTCTTTTAAAACGTTCGATGATCTGTTTCTCGGAATTCTCCGCATAAATTTTTACATATCTTTCCCATTTCTTAGGCTGACTTGTCTTAATAAACTCAACAAAAGTATCTTCATCAAGTCCTGATTCACGATTAAATTTCTTTGGATCACCTTTGGTATATCCACCATGATGAGTCAGATAGTCTTCGATATCTTCCTCAAATCGTTTCTCTTTTACATCAAAATCAGACATGAGCTACACCTCCTTTTTGCCTGTGACAACTTCGTAAATGAGGGATTTTTTGTATTCTTGATATTTCTTAATAAGTTTATTTCTTTTATCAATCTCAACTTCAATATGATTTACCTTATCAGTTATGTAATCAGCTATTTTCTTCTGCTCATCATATGGTGGAATAGGAATATAAAAATTCAAAAACTTATCTGCTTGTAGTCTCCATCTTCCCATACCACTTACACCTTGTCCTAATCCATAAAAAATTCGTGCACTATAACACATTTGCATCATATACAAATAATACTTTGGACACATACCATTCTTATCATTTAATACAAAAACCCTATAATCAGGACTTGTAACTCCTTCGTACTTTGAAATATCTACCCAACCGGTCAGCAAATCCATATGATTCATTGCGAAATCACCTTTATGGACTAACTGATAATTTGCATAGCTATTTGCAAACTGTCCTTCATTGTTAGAAAAATCTTTAGGAATTATTCCTCTTTGTGTAATTGACAAAACAGTATGTCCTTCTTCTCCTGCAATATCTTTCTGAATATGGAATACATACTTTAATCTTTTCATTTCCCAATTTATAGGAATATTTCCAAACCATACACTTCCACTATCCTTCATCTCTACATCTGGATTTATTCCACTGGTTACTGCTTCCGTAATAATTGATAATTTGTATTCCTTTAACTTTTCAATAATTGACAGCTGCTTTTCAATGATTTCATCAATCTTTGAGCACTTGGCATCCAAATAATCGGATATCTTTTTTTGCTCTTTTATATTTCTTGGATATGCAATATAGGAATTATTCATAATTCCCATTGTTACAAATCCCATTGTAGTCTCATGAGTTTGCGATTTTATTGATTCTGTAAGTGCCTGCAAATAATAATATGAAAACATCTTGTCCATATCCGAAACCAATTTAGTTTTCCAAATGTGATAATGATAAATCACCTTTTCTTCATTCCAAATATATGGTCCATATGACATTGACCAAGCATAAATCAAATCTCCCTTTTCACAATACTTATCAGGCTCCAATTCTAAACTTGACGAATACCAAACTGGATTTGAAAATAAATTGCCCACCCTCAAAATTCTATAAGTTCCATCTTCTTCGAATTCATTATCCTTAAATGCACGTCCATTTATAAGTGTAAATCTATATTTCTGTTTACAACAATTCCAATCTTTTGGTATCTCTCCAATCCATTCTACTCCGCTATCTCTCATCTCTCTCATAGGTCAAATACCTCCTCAAGACTTCCAGATAATTCTATCTCTAAATCCATAATCTCTGTCATGATTTCTGCAGATGGTCTTGGTGCTTCATACTTGTAGAAATATCTTGTAAACGGAATCTCATATCCCACCTTTGATTTTTTCTCATCAATCCATGCATCTGGTGCAAATGGCAATACTTCCCTCTCAAAATATTCTTTGATATCCTCTTTCAAAGGTACATTTTCTGTATCTCGAAGATTTTTATCGGGCTGTTTTTTACCTTTTTTTAGAACAAGATTTCCCTCGTCATCACGGAGCGGTCTTTCTACTGTTATCTTTGTATAACCAAAATCCTCGTTATCGTAAATCTGGCTGATTTCACTCGCTTTAAAATCACCATATATCTTTGTAATCTCAGCGATATCCTCCTCAGATATATCATTTCGCTTATTTCCCAATGCTTTTCTTCTCTTCACAAACATCTCATTGGCATTGATAAGCTGTACTTTCCCCTCTCTGACTGTACCTGCCTTTTTATTTGACAATACCCAGATATAGGTTGCAATTCCTGTGTTGTAGAAAATATCATTCGGTAAAGCAATGATTGCCTCAAGCAAATCATTTTCAAGGATATGTCTTCTGATTTCAGAAGGTCCGCTTCCTGCATCTCCTGTAAAGAGTGGTGAACCATTATGAATGATTGCAATTCTACTTCCACCCTTATCAATATCTTTCATTTTTGATATTGCTGTCATAAGGAAAAGCATCTGTCCATCGCTTGCAGCCGGAAGTCCTGCTCCAAATCTTCCTCCAAAGCCAAGCTTAGCCTCTTCCTCTACTTTTGCCTTTTCATTCTTCCATTCACGTCCAAACGGCGGATTTGAAAGGATATAGTCAAAGGTACTGCCTGCAAACTGGTCATCCGATAATGTGTTTCCGTCCTTGATATAATCAGCATTGTTACCCTTAATCAGCATATCAGCCTTACAGATTGCAAATGTCTGGTCATTGATTTCCTGACCGAACGATACAAGCTCTGTAGATGCATTCAGACTATGTAAATATTCCTCTGCTACAGAAAGCATACCTCCGGTTCCACAGGCAGGATCATAAATTGTCTTTGCCACATTATTGCCAGAAAGGATGTCATTATCATCATAGAAGAGAATATTAACCATAAGTTGGATAACTTCTCTTGGAGTGTAATGCTGTCCTGCATCTTCATTATGAGACTCAGAGAATCTTCTTATAATTTCTTCAAAAATATATCCCATTTCAAGGTTAGAGATTTCATTCGGATGAAGATTTCCTCTGTCTGTTGTATATTCCTTTAAAACAATATACAGAATCCCCTTATTTGCCATCGTTGTGATGTGTCCATCAAACTTAAATTTTTCCAGAATATCCCGCACATTTGCTGAAAATTATTCAGATACTCTCTAAAATTCTCCTCAATGTGGTCAGGATCATCCATAAGTCTTTCAAATGTATATTTACTTGTATTGTAAAAATCCTTTTTTGAAGCCTTACGAAGTAAAATATCTTTCATTGGAAGATTCTTTACTTCATCGTATTTCTGTAATACCGCATCCTTCGTATCTGAGAGAATACAGTCAAAACGTCTGATTACTGTAAGTGGTAATATAACATCTCCATATTCATGTGGTTTATATACACCGGTAAGCTTATCTGCTATTGCCCATATTAGGTCTGCTTTCTGATCTATTTTTGCACTTCTCGTAGCCATTTACATTTTCCTCCATAAGGTAATTTACTTTTCTTTGTTATCTGGTACATAGTCAATCAAATCTCCAAAGTTACAATCCAACTCTTTGCAGATTTTTTCCAAAACAGATAGTTTCACCGACTCGCAGTTTGTCATCTTTGCTATTGTACTGGAGCTAAGACCAGTCTTGGCACACAAATCTCCTTTTTTCATTCCGTGGTCAATTAACTGTTTCCATAATCCATTATAACTAATTGCCATCCTCTTTTCCTCCGTTTAATGTGCAATCAATATCAAAATTATTTTATCACACAAAAAACTCCTTGTACAATTCGCATTTACAAATATCACATATCTTTTTTCAAATATTGAATATCTTTTTTAATTTATTCACAAACCTTTTGAATTTATCTGCTACAGATACTCTTTTCCTAATTGGTGTGGTTAGAAGAAAAACATCTCCAATCTGCTTTCATTATAACGTTCAATCCATATTTACGCATTAAAAAAGGATGCAGGGATTGACTCCCTACATCCTTCATTAGAATTATAATATTATACTTATCTCACACCCCGATCAGCCCCTCTCTCCGGCTTATCTTTTCCCTGCTTTTCTTGAATAATCCTCTTATTGATCTCAAGCCGTTCAT
>OLOF01000826.1_pt1 | contig 9401 bp, 9 predicted proteins | sample 1643121 | NCBI WGS metagenome assembly OLOF01 (sample SAMEA3136677, study PRJEB25190) | human gut metagenome | biome: human gut; feature: human-associated habitat; material: faeces | place: Austria | collected 2013
GCCGCGCATGCGCGCGGGGCGGAAGGCGTGCGTTTCGTGACGCGCGGCGGATGCGTCGTGTGGCCGAACGGCAAGGTGACCTTGGGCGCCGCGGCGGTTGACGACGAGGAAGGCGTGCTCGCGCGCGCTCGCCGCCTGGAGGAGCTGCGCGCGCAGCTGCGCGCCGCGGAGAGCGAGCGGGCGAGCGCGGAGGAGCGTGCGGCGGCAGCCGAGGAGGCCCTGCGCGCAGCGCAAGGCGAGAGCCTGCGCCTGTCGCAGGAGCTGGCCGAGCTGCGCGGCAAGACCGATTCGGCTCGCGCCGAGGCGCGTCGCGCCGAAGAGAAGCTGGCGGCCGTGCGCCGCGAGTTCGAGGACATCGAACGCCAGCGCGGCGAGGCCGAGCGCACCGTGGCCCAAGCGCGCCCCTCGGTGGAGGCGCTCGAGCAGAAGCTGGCCGCTCTCAAGCAGGAGTTGGAGTCGGCAGCCGCGCGCTACGAGGAAGCGCAGGAGGCGGTGGTGCCGCTTCGCAAGGAGGCCGCGCGCCTGCGCGACGCGCTGTCCGAAGCCAAGCTCAAGGCCGCCACGCTTTCCGAGCGGCAGACGTACACGAGCCGCGTGGTGGACGCGCGCACGCGCGATTTGGAGGCCGTGGCGTCGAGCGACGCCGAGGCGCGCGAGAGCCTCGTGAAGAAGCAGGTGGCGCAGCGGCGCATCGAGCCCTTGCTCGCGCTGTTCGAAGAGCTCGTGGCCAGCGCCCGTCGCTGGACGCGCGACCTCGAGGAGGCGGCCACCGCTGCGCAAGATTCCTCGACGGGTCTGCACAACGCCGTGAACGAGGCGCGCGCCCGAGCGCGAGCCGCCCACGACGCCTTCGACGACGCCAACGCGCGCCTGTCCGCCGCGCGCGTGGACAAGGGACGCTTGGAAGTGCAGGTGGACGCGGCGGTGAACGCCATCGTCCACGACTGCAAGGTGCCGCTTGACCGCGCGCTCGAGACGCCGGAGCTGGAGGATCGCGGCGCCACCGAGGACGCGGCGTTCAAGCTGCGACGCCGCATCGCGAACATGGGCACCATCAACCCGGACGCCGCCGAGGAGTACGAGCAGCTCAAGACGCGCTACGACTACCTGGCCGCGCAGCTTTCGGACCTGGACGGCGCGCGCCGCTCGCTCGCCAAGATCGTCCGCGTCATCGACGCGCGCATGAAGGACGACTTCGTACGCACCTTCGAAGCGGTGAACAAGAACTTCAGCGAGATATTCGCCGTGCTGTTCCCGGGCGGTTCGGCCGAGCTCACGCTCGTGGATCCCGACGATTTGGAGAATACGGGCGTGGAGGTGACGGCGCAGCCTCGCGGCAAGCGCATCACGAAGATGATGCTCATGTCGGGCGGCGAGAAGTCGCTCACGGCGCTCGCGCTCCTGTTCGCGGTGTACCGCATCCGCACGACGCCGTTCTACATCCTCGACGAGGTGGAGGCCGCGCTCGACGACTCGAACCTGCGCCGTCTCACGATGTACCTCGACACGCTTCGCGACACCACGCAGCTCATCATGATCACGCACCAGCGGCGCACCATGGAGATGGCCGATATGCTGTTCGGCGTGTCCATGCAGGCGGACGGCGTGACGAAGGTAGTCAGCCAGAAGCTCGAGAACGCGCTGCGGCACGCGGAATAGCTTTTGACCTGCGTGTTGCGAAGGCCGGCGGGCATGCCGTGCTCAAACAGTCCTGAGCTCGCACGAAACGCCCGCTGGGCGTTTCGGCTCGTGCGGAACTGCGCGCGGCACGCCCGCCGGCCTTCCTTCATGTAGAACGCGTTCCGAACCGGTGACGTTTCGAGCTTCTGGCTGCGAGAGGAGGAGATGAGGATGAGACGGAGGGGCGGGGTAAGTGTCTCATCCTCCGGTTGCGGATCGCTACTTCAGCAGCACGTGGACGATGGTGGCGGCTGCCCAGAGGAACAGCAGCACGCAGTTGGTCTTCGCCAGCACGTCGAGCACCTTGTTAGACAGCTTCTCGCCTTTGATCAGCACGTCCGCGTTCAACAGCGAGAACATGAGTATCACGAGCGAATAGCTGGACATGTTGCCCTCGTTGCCCGTGAAAAGGGAGTGGAAGAACCCGATCCACAGAAGGGGCAGGGCGATCAGCGTGATGATCCGGAACGCCCGGTTGCCGCGCTCCTTGCCCCAAGGGGAGCTTTCTCCTGATGCGAAATTTCCTGCTGCCTGCTCGCTTGCAGCCGACGCTTCCAAACGCTCTTCAGCCATGATGGGACGCTCCATTTCCAGATAGAGTATAGTGGGAAGATCGAAGATTGTTCGCTTGCAAGCAGGCTCATTGTAGCATAGTATCCATCATGGATATACGAGAGGAACGAAATGGCGAAGAAGAGCCCGTACGAGACGGGGGAGCTGTCCGACAGCATCTTCCTGATCCTGCTGGCTACGCTCGAGCCGGTGCACGGCTACCGGATCATGCAGGGCGTCGAGGAGTCCACGGACGGCGCGGTGAAGATCGGGCCGGCCACCATGTACACGACGCTCAAGAAGCTCAAGGCGGCGGGGTGGATCGTCGAGATCGCCGAGGACGAGAGCCGCATCCTGTACGCGGCCACCGACGAGGGGCGCGCGGTGCTCGAGCGCGATTTCGTTCGGCGCAAGCGGCTGGTCGCCTTCGCGGAGGCGCAGCTGGGAGAGGCGGGCGAGGAGAACCATGGCTAGATACCGGTTGTGCGGCGGGTTGGCCATTATGCCGGAGCACGACATGGCGATGCTCGCGGACATGAGCGCGCGGGGATGGCATCTGAGCGGGTTCTCGTGCGGGATCCTGTACCGCTTCGAGGCGGGCGAGCCCCATGCGTACGACTACGCGGTGGACTTCCAGCGCGACTTCTCGGCGGAGGCGCAGGAGCTGTACCGCATCGGCGGCTGGCAGAGCGTTGCGATGGGTTCGTCGTGGCAGATCGTGCGCGCCGAGGCCGGCACCGTCCCGCTGTACACCGACGACGACGCGCAGGCCGAGACGATCGGCGCGAGCCGGGCGGGCTTGGGCTGGGCGGCGCTCGTCTGCGCGCTGGCGGCGGCGCTGCTCTTCGCGTTGCAGGCGCGGCTCTCCGTCCAAGGCAACGTGCCGGGGTCGTGGGCGTGCCTAGCGGCCTGCGCGGTGTTCGCCGCCGGGTTCGTGTTCTCGTTCTTCCCCTTCGTCGGCTATACGCGCTCGTTGCGCAAGATGCGCAGGGAGCAGGAGGAGGATCCGCGCCGCTGACGCGCGGCCCTATTTGGGATACACTGTTCAGGCGACCAAGAAAGGAGCCCGACATGGGATTTTTCGATAGGATCAGCGAGGGGCTTACCCGCTCGCGCGACAAGTTCAAGGAGCAGATGAACGTCCTGCTCGACCGCGGCCCCGATCTCGACGAGGAGTTCTGGGACGGCCTCGAGGAGACGCTCATCCTGGCCGACGTCGGAGGCGCTGCGGCCGCCGAGATCGTGGAGGGTCTGCGCGATCAGGCCACGCGCAAGGCGCTGCCCGACGCCTACGCCGTGCTCGACCTGCTGAACGACCAGATCGCCTCCACGTTCACGGAAGGCGGCGAGGACGTGCTGGGCGGCCAGCCCGCGCTCGTGCTGTTCGTGGGCATCAACGGTACCGGCAAGACCACCACGGTGGGCAAGCTGGCGAAGGAGGCGACCGACGCAGGCCGCACGGTCATCCTCGGCAGCGCCGACACGTTCCGCGCGGCGGCCATCGAGCAGTTGGAAGTGTGGGCGAAGCGCGCGAACGTCGAGGTGGTCACCCGCGAGCGCGGCAGCGATCCGGCCAGCGTGTGCTACGACACCATCGAGCGCGCCGAGAGCCGCGGCGCCGACCTCGTGCTCATCGACACGGCGGGGCGCCTTCACACGTCGGCCGACCTCATGCGCGAGCTGGAGAAAGTGGTGAACGTGGTGCGCAAGCGTTCGCAGCTGCCTGTGTACACCGTGCTGGTCACCGACGCCACCACCGGCCAGAACGGCCTTTCGCAGGCGCGCGAGTTCGACCGCGCGCTCGATCTGGATGGCGTCATCGTCACGAAGCTCGACGGCACCGCCAAGGGCGGCATCGCCCTGGCCGTGTCCCATGAGCTGGGGCTTCCCGTGCTCAAGATCGGCGTGGGCGAGGGATTGGACGACCTGCGCGACTTCGACGCGCACGATTTCGCCCGCGCGCTCGTAGGCGAGTTCGACGAGCGGGCGTAGCATGGCGTTCGTCCAGGTCCATCATGACCCCGACGTGCTCGAGGTGCGCGTGCCGTTTCAGAACATCTCCACGAACGACACGAACTGTTACATCGTGAAGGACGGCGACGAGACGCTCGTCATCGACACCGGAGCGCCGTCGGACGAGGGCTTCGCTATCCTCGATGCTGCGTTGACCGAGCTCGATGTCGACCGCACGCGGATGCGCTTCTTCCTCACGCACCTGCATCTCGACCATGCGGGGCTGGTCGACCGCTTGGCGCTGCCCGGCGCGAAGCTGTACGTGAGCCCCGTGGACTTCGAGTCGGTGCGCGCGTCGCGCGCGGCTTCATCCTACGATGCGGCGCGGCGCGCGTTCACGGCCGAGGGCGTGCCGCCGTCCGACGCGTCGGGGTACGCGCGCTACGCCGTGGAGCCGCGCCTGTTCGACGCCTCGCGACTGGAGCTCGTGGCGTCGTGCGACGGCGATGCCATCGAGGTGGGGCGCTACCGGTTTCGCGTGGTGGAGACGCCCGGACACACGCCCGGGCACTTGGCGCTCTACGAGCCCGAATCGCGCATCCTGTTCGGCGGCGACCACGTGCTGTTCGTCATATCGCCCAGCATCGCGCTGTTCCCCGACGGAGCGGACGGGTTGCAGGCCTACCTCGACAGCCTGGACAAGGTGCGGGCGCTGCGCTGCGAGAAACTGTTCGTCGCGCACGGCGAGCCGCGCGACGATTTCGACGAGCGCATCGGCTGGCTGCGCGACCATCACCTGGAGCGACTGGAAGAGACGCGCGGTATCGTGCGCGACCGGCCGGGGCTGGCCGGCGAGGAGGTCATCCGCGCCATCAAGTGGAACGTCCCGTATCCCACCTGGGAGGAGATATCCTTCGTGCAGCGCTGGTGCATCGTCACCGAGGGCGTCGTCATCCTCAACCACCTGGTCGGCAGCGGCGCCATCCGCCGCGAGAAGGACGAATCGGGGATCAATCGGTATTTCTAAAGGGCGGCGTATCCGAGCGCGAGACGCCTTTCGGCGCCGTGCGTTGGGAAAGCGTTCCGAACGCGCTTGGCGGCGCGATGGTAGAATGAGCGCATGGAGGAAACGCGGACATATCTGCTGAAGCTCTACGACGACGACCTCGCGTCGTTCACCTTGGTGCGCGACGCGAGCGGCGCCGTGCGATGCGCGAGCGCGGAATGCGACGAGTCGAAGCGCGGGCTGCTGCCGTTTCGCGTGACGGGCGACGCGGCTTCGTTCGAGCGGTGGATCGAAGCGCGCACCCTTTCGAAGAACCGGACGTTCGCCTCCCGTATCGTGCGCCAGTACGGCATACGGTTCGACGACGCGATGCAGATGCTCGACGCGTGCAACGGCCTTTCGCTCAACGATGCGTATTGGGTCGTTCCCGACGGGTCGAAGGCGATGTTCGCGGAGAAGAACCTGTACGAGAATCCGTTCGACGAGCTCGTCGCCACGGCGGCGTTCTCGGGCGTGATCGACACGTCGAGGGTGCCGGAGGGACTGTCGGGCGAGCTGACCACGAGCGGCCAGTTTCCGAAAGCCTGGCGCGTCGTCGACGGCGAGCGCTATCTGTACAAGGCCGGCGCTCCCAACTCGAACGGGCTCGAGCCCCATGCCGAGCACTATGCGGCGCAGCTGGCCGAAGCCCTGGGCTTTTCCCATGCATCCTACGATCTGGCGCGATGGCATGGCGAGTTGTGCAGCGCCAGCCCCTTGTTCACGAGTCGCGACACCGGCTTCGCGACGTTCTCCAGCATGTTCGGCACGCTGTCGTTCGACGAGGTGGCGGCGGTCTACGTCGAACAGGGGACGGAGGCGTTCGAGCGTTTCTCGGAAATGACGGTCTTCGACGCGCTGATCGCCAACGACGATCGTCATCTTGGGAACTTCGGATTCCTGTTCGACAACCGGACGCGCTCGCTCGTTTCCGCTGCGCCCATCTTCGACAACAACCTGTCGCTGTTCATCCGCGACATCGACGCGGGTTTGACGGCTTCCGACCTGGCTCGATCAGCCGCGTGGTACAAGAGCCCGTCGAACGTGCTGCTGGATTATCAGGCGAAACGCGTGATGACGGACGACCTGCGCGATCGTCTCGCGACGCTGCGCGGCTTCGAGTTCGCTCCGCACCCCGACTTCCCGCTCGACGAGCGGTATACGGAGCTTTTGAACGGCTACATCCGCTTGCGGTTGGAAGCGTTGTTGGGACTGTCCTGATCTTGCGATTTCCAGGGTGATTCCGATGAAGAGCTTATAGCCGTCCGAACGCGTTGGTTTGCTCGATGGCAATAAAGTATTCCGAATGCGGAATACTTTATTGTTTCCTGTTTGAAAAAGTATTCCGCAACGGATGCCTCCGCGGCGGATGGTTCTGACGAGCGCTCGGATTGCTTGTGTGTTTGTGGCTCGGCGGGTCTTGCTGGCGTATAATTCCATGCATTACGCTCAATCGACGCATACGACGAGGAGTCATCTACCATGCTCGAGAACCTATCGACGCGCCTGCAGGGCATATTCAGCGGTCTGCGCGGCAAGGGTCGCCTGACCGAGGACGATATCAACGACGCCATGCGCGAGATCCGCATGGCGCTTCTGGAAGCGGACGTCAACTTCAAGGTGGTGAAGTCGTTCGTCGCCCGCACGAAGGAGCGCTGCCTCGACGCCGAGGTGCTCGATTCGCTCACGCCGGCGCAGAACGTCATCAAGATCGTGCTCGACGAGCTGACCGAGCTGTTGGGCCGCACCGACAGCAAGCTCGTCCTGAGCAGCCGCATCCCCAACGTCATCATGCTGGTAGGCCTGCAGGGCTCCGGCAAGACGACGGCCGCCGCGAAGCTGGCCTACCGCCTGAAGCAGGAGAACCATTCGCCCCTGCTCGTGGCCTGCGACGTGTACCGCCCCGCCGCGGCCGACCAGCTGGAAACCCTCGGCGGCGAGATCGGCGTGCGCGTGTACCGCGGCGACGGCCAGGATCCGGTGAAGATCGCGCAGGAGGGCATCCAGGACGCCATCGACAACCTGCGCGACGTGGTCATCGTGGACACGGCGGGCCGTTTGCACGTGGACGACGAGATGATGGACGAGGCCGAGAACATCAAGCGCGCCGTGAAGCCCGACCAGATCCTCATGGTGGTGGACGCGATGACCGGCCAGGACGTGGTGAACGTGGCCAGCGCGTTCTCCCAGCGCGTCGACTTCGACGGCGTCATCATGTCGAAGATGGACGGCGACGCCCGCGGCGGCGGCGCGCTTTCCATCAAGCAGGTCACCGGCAAGCCTATCAAGTTCATCTCGTCCGGCGAGAAGCCGGACTCGCTCGAAGAGTTCCATCCCGACCGTATGGCGAAGCGCATCCTGGGGATGGGCGACGTGGTCAGCCTCATCGAGAGCGCCGTCAAGGTGCAGCAGGAGGAAGTGGAGCAGGAGCAAGCCGAGCGCATGATGCGCGCGAACCTCACGCTCAACGACTTCATCGATATGAACCGACAGATCCGCAAGATGGGCGGCGTGTCGAAGCTGCTGTCGGCCTTGCCGGGCGGCGACAAGGCCATGGCCGCCGGCCAGGTGGACGAGAACGCGTTCGACCACATGGAGGTCATCATCAACTCCATGTCGAAGGCCGAGCGCGAGAAGCCCGAGCTGTTGAACGGCTCGCGCCGCGCGCGCATCGCGGCCGGTGCAGGCGTGAGCGTCTCGGACGTGAACCAGCTCATGAAGAAGTTCAACGAGACGAAGAAGATGATGAAGAAGATGATGCCTGCCGTGGAGGAGATGCAGGGCGGCAAGAAGGGGAAGAAGGGGAAGAAAGGCCGCAGGCGCCGCATGGGACTGCCCGGCGGCATGGGCGGCATGAACATGGCCGACCTCAAGAAGCTCCAGGACATGCTGGGCGAGTAGCGGTTCGTCCTCGTAGGATCGATCGGGCGCGAGGTTCCGCAAGGGTTCTTCTCGCGCACACGCAACGAAAGGAGGCGCATATGGCGTTGGAGATACGGCCGTACCGCGAGGAGGATCTCGCGGGCATGATCAAGGTATGGAACGAAGTAGTGGAGGCGGGGGAGGCGTTCCCGCAAGTCGAGCCCCTCACCATGGAGACGGCGCGCGCGTTCTTCGCCGAGCAGACGCTGACCACGGTGGCTGCGATCGACGACAAGCTGTTCGGCCTGTACATCCTGCATCCGAACAACGTGGGGCGATGCATGCATGTGGCCAACGCCAGTTACGCCGTGGCGTCCAGCGCGCGCGGCTTGGGGCTGGGCCGCGAGCTCGTGAAGGACTCGCTTGCGCAGGCCGCCCGCAAGGGCTTCCGCGGCCTGCAGTTCAACGCCGTGGTGGCTTCGAACGAGGCCGCCATCCACCTGTACGAGGACCTCGGATTCACGCGCGTGGGCACCATTCCCGGCGGGTTCTGCAGCATCCTGGGCAATTTCGAGGACATGCACATCTACTACAAGGATTGCTTCGGCGCGGCGCTTCCCAGCTGAGGTTAGCCACGCGCCCGGTCCGAGCGCGCCTTGTCGCCGCATGCGCATCTTCGCTCCGAAAACACGCCTCAGCGCGTGGAGCGTGTTTTCGGAGCGAAGATGCATGCGTTGCATGCCTCGCTGCCCGCCAAACGTGGGATTTTCGAGGATGCGGGAGGTCGGGGATGCGCTCGTAAGTCCGGCGCGTTACAATTCTGCTTGGTAATCGCTTGTCAAACAGCAGATTACGCCGTATCATAAGCAATTGCTGTTTTCGCTGCACCGCATACGCGCTGCACGCATCGAATCGAATGTAAGAAGCAAAAGGAGTTCATCTTCATGGCAGTCAAAATTCGCCTGGCCCGTCACGGCGCCAAGAAGCGCCCGTACTACCGCATCGTCGTTGCCGATTCCCGCTGCCCGCGCGACGGCAAGTTCATCGAGGAAGTGGGTCGCTACAACCCCTGCACCGAGCCTGCCATGGTGCAGTTCGACCTGGAGAAGGTCGACCAGTGGATCAAGAACGGCGCCCAGCCGACCGATACGGTTGCCAGCCTGCTGAAGCGCGCTCGCGAGAACGCGTAAGCATCATGGCCGAGCAGACGGAAGACATCGTCGGTCTCGTCGAGTCCGTCGTGCGCCCGCTCGTCGAGTTTCCCGACGATCTGGAGATCACGTCGAGCGATGCCGAGGACGGTTCTATT
>OLOF01000829.1_pt1 | contig 9341 bp, 10 predicted proteins | sample 1643121 | NCBI WGS metagenome assembly OLOF01 (sample SAMEA3136677, study PRJEB25190) | human gut metagenome | biome: human gut; feature: human-associated habitat; material: faeces | place: Austria | collected 2013
TGTGATAAAGAAGTAATAGAAGTGTAAAAAATTTTGCCGTTCCTATCCGGCACTTATCGCTTGTGTCGGATAGGTCGGGCGGTCATTCGGGCAAGTCTACCTTGCCGACGAAAGAGTAGTAAATATCAATGTTCTGTCTGCGGAGCTTCCCGTGTCGCTTCCCGTCCAGCGGTTCCGCTTCATGGATAACGATTTTCTCCACAAACTCCCGTAACAGGGTAGGGGTAAGTTCCTCAAAGCTGGTATGCCTGCGGACAACGCTCATAAACTTTTCAGCGTTTACCGTGGCTTCCTGCGCCTTGGAAAGCTCCGCCCGGATAGCGGCAGCCCTTTCTTTCAGCTCTTTCTGCTCGGCTTCATAGTCCGCTGACAGTTCCGCAAACCGTTCATCAGAAATGCGCCCGGTCACGCTGTCCTCATACAGACGCTTGAAGATAGCGGATAACTCCCCGATACGCTTCTCGGCGGCTTCCAGCTCCTTTTTCTTTGCGGCGTTCCTGCGCTTACCCCCGTCCTCGTTCTGCTCAATTAACAGCTTCATAAACCGGGCTTCGTGTTTTGCCGCATAGCTGGTTACTTTCCGCAGGTTGTCCGTCACTCCAGCGGTCAACAGGTCGGTGCGGATAAAGTGCGCTGTGCAGTCCCTTGTACGCTTCTTGTAGCTGCCGCAGATATAGCAGTCCTGCTTCCGTGTGTCTGTCTGGTATCGCTGCTGGTACATGACGCTTCCGCAGTCGGCACAAAAGAGTATGCCGGAGAACAAGCCCACTTCATCATAGCGGTTCGGGCGTTTGCGCTGCTTGCGTAACTCCTGTACCCGTTCCCATGTCTGGGTGTCAATGATAGGCTCGTGGTGGTTCTCGAAAATCGCCTGTTTTTCAATGGGATTTTCTACGCTGTGTTTGGTCTTGTAGGACGGTTTTTCCGTCTTGAAGTTTACCAGACAGCCCGTGTACTCCCTGTTTTCAAGGATATGTACCACGGTGTTGGTCGCCCACTTGCACTCATAGCCTGGGTGATAGCGGCGGGTGCTTCCCGTCCTGCGGTATTCCAATGTTCCCGGCGTGGGGATTTCCTGCTCCGTGAGCATACGGGCAATCTTGGTCGGCCCGTTCCCGGCAAGGCACAAGCTGTATATCTGCTTGACTACCGGGGTAGCTTCCCCGTCAATGATGAAATTTTCGTCCTCGTCCATGAGGTAGCCGTACACGGGTTTGCTCGTGACAGGCTTGCCGCTCATGCCCTTAGACCGTTTTACCGCTTTGATTTTCTTGCTCGTATCCCTCACCAGCCATTCGTTGAAAATGTTCCGCAGCGGGGCAAAATCATTGTCGCCCTGTGCGCTGTCCACTCCGTCGTTGATAGCGATAAAGCGGACGCCTTTCTGTGGGAAAATCATTTCGGTATACATTCCCACTTGCAGGTAGTTTCGCCCTAACCGTGACATATCCTTGACAATGACGGTGCCGACTTTCCCGGCTTCAATGTCCGCAAGCATGGCTTGAAAACCCGGCCTTTGGAAGTTCGCCCCAGAATAACCGTCGTCTGTGTACCATTGCAGGTTGGAAAAGCCGTTCTGCTTCGCATAGGTTTCAAGAATACGCTTCTGGTTTGAAATAGAATTGCTCTCGCCTTGCAGCTCGTCCTCATGGGATAATCTCGGATAAAGGGCGGTAATCAGGTTTCGGGTGGTCTGTCTTAACATAGTGTCCTCCATTTCCGACAGCCAGCCCCACTATTCCGTATGGTTATCATACCACATGGGGCGGCTGTCTGTATAGGGCTTTTTGCTTCTTTACGTCCCGTCAAATTGCCGATTTTTGTGTAGCAGCTTCGGCTTCCAGCACTTTCATCATCTTGTCGGCGGCGGTGGCAGTGGTGTTCTCCTTGAAATAGCCGGAAACGACAAGGACAGAGTTACCCATGCGGATTTCCGTCACGCAGTCCGGGCGGCGGGTGGTTCGGTCATGCTTTGGGGTGTTGGTCATAGGCAGCTCTCCTTTCCGTTCATCAGCGTTTTCAGGCGTTCCATTTTCTCCTGCGCCGTGGCTTTTCTGAAATTCTCCCCGGTAAAACGGACGGGGGAACACATTTCAATCAAGCGGTCATAAATCCGGGCGTGGGCGGTGTCCTCCGGGTTCTGCAATTCCTCCAGCGTAAGGTTGGTCGTGACGATCAGCGGCTTTTTGCTGCGGTAACGGCTGTCAATCACGTTGTAGACCTGCTCTAAGCCGTATTCCGTCCCCCGTTCCATTCCAAAATCATCAAGAATGAGCAGCGGGAAGCTGCATAGCCGGGAAATGTATTCGTTCCTGCCCTCAAAGCTGGCTGCAAGGTCATTGAGGATAAGGGCAAAGTTTGTCATGCAGACAGCGACTTCCTGCTCCATGAGCGCATTAGCAATACACCCGGCGAAATAACTCTTGCCTGTGCCGACTTTGCCCCACAACAGCAAGCCGATATTTTCCGCTTTCATCTGCTCCCAACATTCCACATAAGAACGGGCGTGCTTCATCTGCGGGCATTTCCCGTTGTCGTTATCAAACGTCCATTCCCGCATAGCCGGATTGGTAAAGCCCCGCTGCTTCAAATGCTCGACAGCTTCAAGGTGGGTGCGCTGCTTCTCGGCGGCTTCCCGCTTTTCCCGCTCTGCCCGCTGGCAGTCGCACTCTGCCGGGTGGCGGTCACGCCCTAACCATGCAACGGATTCCTTCGGGAAATAGGCTTCTTTCGGCTTGCGGCACTTCCCGCAGTATAAAAGCCCGTCCTCCCCGGTGTAGTCCTCCGGCTCCGGCATGGTATCGGTCATATTCAAAATCATATCGTCAAATCCATTCATCATAAGCTCTCGCCCTCCTTGCAAGTGTAATCGGGTATGCCCTTTTTTAAGGCTCCCTTTGCTGCGTCCTCCTGCGACCATTTGTAAATCGTGGCTGCATGGCTCCTGTATTTCTTCCCGCTGGAAGCGATATGGCAGGACAGGCGGTCAATGTAATACTCCCATTTGCCGGGAAGTTCCCTTTTCAGCTCCGCAAGCTCTTTGTCTGAAAGAAATACATTGCTGTATCTGCCATAGGCGGCGGGGTGTCCCGTTTCTAACTCTCTCTCTTTTTCTATCTCTATATCTATCTCTTTCTTTATCTCTATCTCTGGTGGACGAATGTCGGACAAATGTCCGCCGTTTGTCCGGGGCGGCAAAAGCGCCCGGTTTTCCAGCCTTGCAGCCCGTTTCCGTTCCGCTTCGGTAGAGGACTGACCTATCATCAGTTCAATATCGGTCATGTAGAGAAGCCCGCTGTCAAGCTGCTCCACAAGTCCCAACTGCCGGAAAATCTCTAAAGCCCGTTCCACCGTCCCTATCTGGTGGCGGGTGAGCGTTGCAATCATCTGCGCCGTATAGGGGATATGTTCGTCAAGCTGCAACTTCCCGCCGTTTTTCAGCGATTTTAAGTACAGCTTCAACAGGATATTGGAGTACAAAATCCCGTCTTTCATATCCTCCAACAGCACAATGGAATCGCTGTCAAAAAAGTTCTCTTTCAGCTTGAGGTAGTAATATTTGCGGTTATCTGCCATTGGCTGCGCCCTCCTTTTTCCAGCGTTTGGAGTAGTAGCGGGGGCAGAGTACGATAATCGCCTGGAAGCTCTGCTTGCAGTCACGGGTACAGCCCCGGCATAGGTCGTTGTATGTGATACGGTTGCGGTGGTTGAGGAAAAAAGACCATTCCTCTTTCCGCTTCTTGCTCATTCTTGGCAATCGTAGGCTCCTTTCTGCCGCTTTTATCGGCGTAGCGGGATAGGCGGCATTTTCTGTATGTTCCCGGTGTCATTTTCGGGCTTTTTTTGCCCTGTAAGCCCCGTTTGGAAGTCGGGGAGTATTGCGGTAAGGGGAAAACCCGTACCCTTGTTTTTGTATGGTTTCGGTATCATTTCGGGGCGGTCTTTAACGCTCCTGTTCGTGCTTCTTCTGTTGGCTCGGCTCCCGGCGCAAAATCTGGTCGATGTTGCCCTTTACGGTCTGAAGCTGGCGGACACGCTCACGCTTTTCCCGGTAGTCGTTATATCCGGCGTTCTTCTGGACGGTAAGCTGCTCAATCTCCCTTTGCAGGGCTTTGCTGGCTGGCAGCTTCGTGATTCCATGCGCCTTGAAATAGCGGATGGCGGATTCCGCAAGGATAAAGTCGCTCTGGTGCTGCTCCCGGTAGGCTCTGCGCGCTTTCTCCGATTTCTGCGCTTTCAGCCCGTCACGGGCGGGCTTGGTGCCAATGTAGCTTAGGAGATTGCGCTGCAATTCCTTTTTGTCCGCTATGGTGGCTTCCAGTGCTTTCAATCCGGCAAGGCTTTCCTGCATATCCGCATGGGCGGCGGTAAGGGCTTCGTCCAGTTCTTCCGGGGAAGAAAAGCCGTACTGATGGTATGCGGCAAGGGTCGCCGCCATTTGCTTTAAGTTGTGCATTGTCGCCCACTTCTCATAGCCCTGCCCCTTGCCCTCGGCTTTCTTTGCGGCAATGTCAACCATGCGCTGTACAGCTTCCCGCTCACGGGCAGCGTCATTCTTCGGGGCGTTTTTCGCTGTTTTTGTCCTCTGTAACCGCTCTTTGATACTGGCGGGGTATTCCGGTATGGCTGCGACTTTTTCGGCGGTTCTGGCAGCGTTCTGCTCCAAAATGGCAAGTACGGCGGTACGGTCAAAATCGTCGCCCAGCTTCCGGGCGGTAATGGGTTTCGTTCTATCCGGCGTGAGATAAGACAGCCGCCCCCGGCTCTCCTTGACGGTCACGCCCTCACGAAGAAGCAGAGAAGCAAAATCTTCAAAGCTGGTCGCTTGGGAAAGTGCCGACCGGATAGTCCGGCGCAGTTTCGCCTTGTCCGTTTCAAACTTGGTCGTGCGGGGTGCGATACCGTTCGCAATCATGGGGGCGTTGCGCTCGTCCAGTGCGGCTTGTCCTTTCTTCTGCGCCCAGTATTCCCGGTCGGTCACTCTCTCCTTGCTGCCGTTCAAGAGGTCAATCTGGTAAAGCCCCTCGCTGTGGCACATTTCCATGACTTCGGATTTCAGATAGTTCATGGCTGCGTCTGTACAGCGGTGCTTGCAGCCAGCCCGCCGGTCTGCCGGTCTGTCCATGTGGGGCAGCATGGGAACCTCCGCAATCCGCAGACTGTTAATGACGATATGCACATGGATATTTTCGGTGTGGTTATGCCCGTCCGGGTGGGTGCAGACTAATGCCTGATGTCCGGGGAAATGCTCGGCGCAAAACTTCTCGCCCAACTCCTGCGCCCGGTCAACGGTCAAGCCGTTGTCGGGGCCGTCACGGGGGTCAAAGCTGATGATGTAGTGGTGGCTCTTTACGTCCTCCCGCTTCTGGTTTTTCTCATAGCGGAGATTCGCCCGCATACAGGCAACGGCAAAATCTTCCCCGCCGCAGTTCAGAGAGGAAATGCGGTAGTCTGCCCTCGGTATCAGCCGTCCGTCTGCGTCAAGGGTGGGCTTCATGGTAAACTCGTCATGCTCGAATGTGAGGTACTTTTCAGCGTCCCCGTAGTCCGCATTTTTAGAGCTGATATGTTTGAGTATCGCCAATGGCTTCACCTACTTTCTTGAGGACTTCAAACTTGAGGGCGGCAAGGTCGGCGGCGGCTCCCCGTACCTCGCCGGATAAGGCGGCGTAGGGTGCGCCGTATTCATTCAGACAGCGGGCTATCTGGTTTAAGTTGCCGCCGATCCGCCCGTACTCGGCGGTTAGCTTCCCGACAGCGGAAAGCAGTTCATCATTGACGGGGGAAACGGTAATCACGGGGCGTATGGTCGCTCCCCTTATAGCTTGCCGGACAAACTCGGACTGACTGATTTTGTATGCCGCCAGCCGCTCCATGAAGTCGGCGTGTTCTTCATCAGACAGCCGGGTTTTTACCACATGGCGGCGGTGGGGCGTGTTGTATTTCTTTCGCATGGTATGACCTCCTTTCGATTGCCGCATGACAGCGGCGGGATAAGCGGCGCAAGCCGCAAAGCAGGGCTTGGGGAAGGCACTCCCCAACAAGATTCCCGCAGGGGCAAAATGAGCGGATAAGCGAATTTTGGTACTGTGGTAGAATCTTGCTCTAAGAAAGTGGCGGCTTTCTCCGTCCTCAGCGTCCTTTGCTTCTCACAAACCCACAAAAGGAAAATCCGCCAACTTGCGCGGCAATCTTTTTTCACCACTACTACGGCGGCGGTGGGCTGTTTGAGCAAAGAGGATTTAGATTTTTAGCTCATATAAGGAACACGGGAAAATGGATTTTGCTACCGTAAAATGAAAAAAGCAGCAAATCTTTTTTGGAAAGACTTACTGCTTCATGATAGGCGACGCCCTTTTTCAAACTTGTTGGATGGGAATGGCTCGCGCAGCGAGGTGTTCCCATCTGGCAAGTACACAAAGGGGTAGCTGGCTTTGCCAGCGTAGGGGAGCTGTAGGCTCCCCTGTCAAAAAGAAAAGCAGGAAACCATGTTGTGATTTCCTGCTTTCTGCCGCCCGTGGGTATTAGATATTCTGTTTTTGTTATATAGCATACGATAAATCGGGGGCAAACACTATAGATTACGAATATCCTTCCGCTGATAAAAAGCAAAGCTGAACAAAGAGCCTAATATTCCGGTACATAAGAACATTACAGCCATACCGCTTCCTGCTCCCTCACCAACCAGCTTATGTAAAACCTGCGTAATCGGGTTTTGTGTAAGCATGAACGGTTCAAACACATAATCCGCCAATAAACCGCCAAGCAGAATTCCTAAGGGGATACTGCTGAACTGAACGGCATTTCTTACTGCAAAAATTCTTCCCTTCATATCTTCTGGAACATTTCGATATAAAATTACCATCTGCCCTGCATTGATAAACGGAATCGGTAAGCTTGCCGCTAAGCCAGCAAGAGACCAGACAATTCCGTTTCTGCCCAATCCCATCATAATGTCTCCCAGCAGAAAGGACAGCATTGCTGAAAGGTAAATCATTTTTGCACTGTTCGCTTTTATCTTTCCAGAAGATACGATGATTCCGCCTATGATTCCTCCAATTCCCATTACTGCGTTTACTATACCGAGCGTAACGCTATCGTTTGCGCTTCGCGAAAGAATCATCGGTGACAAAATATTCTCATAGGTTAATCGGGAAAAAAAGTTCAGCACTGCCATTGTAATAATGACAAGGAAAATCCCATTATGCTGCTTAAGATACTGAAGGCCCTCTTTACACCCAATAAAGACAGATTTCTTTTCAGCCTTCTGGGGGATATCGTCAGGGATTCTCAGCACAAAAAGCAATATCAAAAAAGCAAACAGGAAACTCGACAGGTCAATGATCAAAATCAGTTTTAGGCCACCAAACGCAAATAAAAAGGCTGCAAATACCGGGGACAGAACGGCAACAAGATTATCGGAAAATGAATTCATTCCGCTTATCTGCTCCAACTTCTCTTTCGGCACCACTTTTCCGAGTGCAACATCCGATGCCGGATCCTGAAAAGCACCCATAAAACCAATGATCATATTTACCAAATAAATATGCCATATCTGCAAGGCATTTCCGCTGTTTAAGCAAAAAATTGCCAAAGAACAAATTGCAGCGATACTATCCGATACCAACATGATCTTCTTCTTACTATGGTTATCAACGAAAGTTCCAACAAACAAACTCAGGATAATGTAAGGAAGATAGTTAAAAAATGTCATAAGCGAAACTGTCATTGCAGTTCCTTTTTGCGTATATGTCCACAGAATCAATGCAAAGGTTGTCATAGAACTGCCAAGCTGTGATAATGCCTGGCTAAGCCAAAATATGATATATCTTTTAAAATTACTATTCATTGAATTTATCTCCTTATAGATTCACTTCGTAAAAATTCTCTATAAGTGCAAAATCCAATGTGGACGATTATATTCATCTCTGCGCAAGCATCGTCCAATCACCAGACCTTGCACAGAGAACTACACTTAAATAGATTGTCATGTTGCATAGCATAATATCACTCCCTTCACTATAAGAAACCGTTTAAGAATTGGACTAAATCATCATTTATATTTCAAATAAAGGCAAATTCTCTTTATCGGTTATTGATTTGCTGTAAAAGCCTAAGAAATCCTTCTTTTCCCAGCCTTTGCTAATCCAGAATTTTTTCCCTTGCTCATTCGTTTCCATTACATTCAGACAAACTCTCGTAATGCCTTCTTTTTGCAGTGCGGCAATAGCCGATTCCACTAAACTTGAAGCGATACCTCTCCTTCTATAATCAGGCAATACAACCGTATGATAAATATAGCCCCTTCTGCCATCATGTCCGCATAGTATCGCACCTACTAATTGCCCGTCTTCATATACCACAAAGTTTGTATTTGGATTTCGTTTTAGAAAACAAGAGATACCTTCTTTAGAATCATCCAAGCTACGCAACCCCATATTAGCTGTGTTTTGCCACAGTTCAAAAAGTTCCTCGTAATCATTTATTGTCATTACCTTAATCATATCTTAACCTCAAATTCCAGTTTACCCGATTCATCAAAGCGTAAATCGTCATACCATCTTTTCAAAAAAGAGATGCCTGTTATGTGAAATCATGCCTCCGACTTTCATCTGTGAAGTGGATACTAAATGAAATCCCAACTTTTTGTATAAAGAAGCAGCAGGAACATTTTGCTCTCCAGTATCAAGTCTAACAGCAACACAGGCTTGTTGCTTTGCAAGCTCCATAGCATCATTCACAATAAGCGATCCAATACCTTTTCCAGCCGCACTTGGCCGCACCATTAACAAATGAATAACCGTCACTTTCTCATCTGGGGCGTTACTGGGCCATTCAATTTTTCTATATTCCTCTGGCTGTTGTCCGTCTAAAATAACACTACCCAATACAATGCCATTTTCCTCATAAACATACAAAGCGTTATTCTGTAAAGCTGTTTCTGCAACTTTTCTTGTGGGATAAATCCCTTCCCTAAAAACGGTGTAAGCACCATATTTTTTCTCATGGGCAAAATGTTCTATATACCCTCTTTCTATTACATCTAAATCCGCAACAATAGCCTGCCTAAAACCCATTTTCTTGTGCCTCCGCAAATTTGTATTTGTCTCCCTTCCAACATACAGCATTATAGTACATAATTGTAAAGTTTTCTATATGTTCTAATGATTTTTGAGTGAAAAGCGGTCGGTCTTTTCTATGCCCTTGCTTTACGGAATAGCGCGGGGCGACTGTCTGTACCTGTTTTGTTTTTGTGCTTCTTTACCGCACATGAGCATTTGCGCCCGATAGCGATAGGTAATCCTTTGAAGTTATCTCCGGATTTTCCCCCGCTCCACACC
>OLOF01000838.1_pt1 | contig 9249 bp, 9 predicted proteins | sample 1643121 | NCBI WGS metagenome assembly OLOF01 (sample SAMEA3136677, study PRJEB25190) | human gut metagenome | biome: human gut; feature: human-associated habitat; material: faeces | place: Austria | collected 2013
GTTGGCTCATCGTAACGCTGTTTATTGGCGAGGATCTCAATACTCAAATCACCGTGTTCATCCGGGAACAGCGCCAGTTCAAGGTCATTAACCGGACCGGTTGCCAGGGTATGGGTTTGCGCCTGAACATCAGGAATATCCAGTTGGTAATCAAATACCTTGATATTGAGTACCGGACCGAACAGCGGCTCCTCTCCTGCCGCTCGCCCGCTGTCACGGACAATTTGTTCGGCATCGTAACGTTGATGGCGACGCATTTTTTTCAGTTGAGCAGCCAGTCGGGTTGCCAGTTCCGGCAGCGTTTCTTGTGCCGCAATGTGAATACCCAACGGCAACACGTTGAGCACGGGTCCGGTAGCCGTCAGCGCCGCCGACCCCAGTCGACGCATAAAGATAAATCCGGCGGCGTAGTCCATGCGATTGCACAATCGCCCCAGCCACAAAGCCGCCAGTGCAAGGGCTAAATCGGTACGTTGTACACCTGAAAGTTGCGTAGCCAACTGGCGGAATTCCCCGTCGTTAAATTCCAGTTTCAGGCGCAAAATATCTGCCGAGGCGCTGCGCCCCGGTAAAGGGGCCGGAGAAAGTGACGCGGGCGGTGGCAGTTGACGACGTTGTTCCGCCCAGAATGCCGCATCACGCTGCCAGGCTTCACTTTCGCGGTACTGCTGATACTCTTCCACTACATCAGCGAAAGGCGTAAACGGCGAAGCAGGCGTTGGTTCGCCACGCAGCAATGCGCAGTAAATATTGGCGATCTGGCGTGTAATGGCCGGGAAACTGAAGCCATCGACCAGCAAATGGTGATAACGCTGATACCAGTACCAGCGGTTATCCGCCACCTGTATCAGCTGATGAAAGACCAGTGGTTTACCACTATCGACGCGCAGATCTTGTTGCAAATCCGCCTGCATTAATGCCCGCGCAGTACCGTGCGGATCAATGTTGGTTCGCAGGTCGATAATTTCTGGCAGTTCGAACGTCTGCGCATCATCGACCCACTGCCAGACTTCGCCGTTATCTTCCGTAAAACGTATCCGCAACGTATCTGCTTGCGCTAGTCCGGCAACCACCGCGCGGGCCAGTAGTGGCGCATCAACTTCTCCGGTTAACTCAACGTAATGCGCCACGCTCCAGGCGGAGGGTAAATCCGACAGTTTTTCTGCCATCCAGATGCCGGGCTGTGCGGCGACCAAAGGTAAATGCTGGCTCATTGTGCCTCCTGCAACTGGGTGAAATTCGCCGGTGTCAGAGTACGCCAGTGGGCTTCCAGCCACTGCTGGCAGGACGCCTGTGACTGCGGCTGACACACAACGTCCCAGCCTGCCGGTAAGGCGCATTGTTGCGGCCACAGACTGAATTGCCCCTGCGCATTGCGCAAAATGTAAAACGCTCCCTGTGGATCATCGAAGGGATTACTGAATGCCATATTCAACTCCTGTCATGGAAAAGTGGTTGCCAGAGGTCGATTAGCCCCTGCATCAAGCCACCGCGCCAACAAAGCGCATCATGTCCGCCGTCAACCTGACGCCAGAAAATGGATTCTTTTAGGGGGTGTAATTGCGCATACAGCGCCTGATTGGCCTGCATGATCATCGGCTCGCGAACACCCGCTTCCAGCACAATGCGCAGACCTTCGGCGCTAACTTCACCAGTTTTTAGCTGTTCAAGTAACATACCCTCTTGGTGCCCGCCCCGATGCGGCCACCAGTACGAACCTGACTGGCTTAATACACAGCCAAAGCGTTCAGGCCAGTGCAGTCCGGCATACAGCGCGGAAAGCCCACCAAAACTCTGTCCGGCGACCACGGTGCGATCGGCGCGATCGCTAAAAGGGGCAATAGCTTTCACCTGGGGTAATAACTCTTGCTGTACTGCCAGCCAGAAATCCGCATTACACGGCAGTTCGTGGGCGCGGTGCGTGGTGTCGATAGCGTCGATCAACACATACACGGCGGGCGGAAGTTGCCGACGATGGGTCAGCGAAGTCAGCGCAGGCCAGACGGGCATACTCTGCGCCCAAAATTCGCCATCAAGCAAAACTGCCAGCGGGCGTTCTTCTGCTGTTGCATCGCCGGTGGTAAAAATCCATACACGGCGTGAATTTTTCAACCGTTCACTTTTCCAGATAATTTCTTTGGCAGGCGTTTCTGGCGCTTGCGGACAATCCCATCCCGGTTGCAGAGGCGCTTGCGGCATTTCGAGTGCAGAAACAGCGTGCCCGCGCCCGCCTTTCCAGCTTTGTGGATTCAGCGGATCGGCTATCGCCTGGGGTAATAGTTTTCGCCAGCCTTCGCGTAATTCGAGGCGATCGGGGGATGGTGCAGAAAAAATGTCATCGCGTTCGGTAGGAATAAAGCAGTAGCTGCCGCGCCAGTTGGCATTGAGTTGTGTCGTCCACTGCCAAACATCGGTTCCTGCAATTCGCTGCATCGACCGGGGCTGGCTGTTCTGATGGTGATCGGTCATGCCAGTGATATAGACCCATACGCGCTTTATCGTCGAGTGGCCTTCAGAACCTTGTGGATCACGCCACCAAAAAGTGACTTCAAACATTTCGTCATTCAGACGCTGCCATTCCGGGCCATGTTTCGACTGCCACCAGCTCTCACTTCCTACTTTTAACGCCGTCACACCATAACCCCATGTTTACTGTGCAATTTTTTATTGATTGCAGAAATATATTGATAATATTATTGATAACTATTTGCATTTGCAATAGCGTAATGGCGCGCCGTGGGAAGCGCGGACATTAATTAATCAGCTGCACTGCGTGTCTTTCAGGATCAAAGGTTTTCGCGGTAGCGGGATGCGTCGTGTTGATGACGACCATGCCCGACAGTTGCAATTCGTGGCAAAAATGCAGGAATAAAACAATGAACAAGAAGATTCATTCCCTGGCCTTGTTGGTCAATCTGGGGATTTATGGGGTAGCACAGGCACAAGAGCCGACCGATACTCCTGTTTCACATGACGATACTATTGTTGTTACCGCCGCCGAGCAGAACTTGCAGGCGCCCGGCGTTTCGACCATTACCGCAGATGAAATCCGCAAAAACCCGGTTGCCCGCGATGTATCGGAGATCATTCGTACCATGCCTGGCGTTAACCTGACCGGTAACTCCACCAGTGGTCAGCGTGGTAATAACCGCCAGATTGATATTCGCGGCATGGGTCCGGAAAACACGCTGATTTTGATTGACGGCAAGCCGGTAAGCAGCCGTAACTCTGTGCGTCAGGGCTGGCGTGGCGAGCGCGATACCCGTGGTGATACCTCCTGGGTGCCGCCTGAAATGATTGAACGTATTGAAGTTCTACGTGGTCCGGCAGCTGCGCGTTATGGCAACGGCGCGGCGGGCGTGGTTAACATCATTACCAAAAAAGGCAGCGGTGAGTGGCACGGCTCCTGGGATGCTTATTTCAATGCGCCAGAACATAAAGAGGAAGGTGCCACCAAACGCACCAACTTCAGCCTGACCGGTCCGCTGGGCGACGAATTCAGCTTCCGCTTGTATGGCAACCTCGACAAAACCCAGGCTGACGCGTGGGATATCAACCAGGGCCATCAGTCCGCGCGTGCCGGAACGTATGCCACGACGTTACCAGCCGGGCGCGAAGGGGTGATCAACAAAGATATTAATGGCGTGGTGCGCTGGGACTTCGCGCCTCTGCAGTCACTCGAACTGGAAGCGGGCTACAGCCGCCAGGGTAACCTGTATGCGGGTGATACGCAGAACACCAACTCTGACGCTTACACTCGCTCGAAATATGGCGATGAAACCAACCGCCTGTATCGCCAGAACTACTCGCTGACCTGGAACGGTGGCTGGGATAACGGCGTGACCACCAGCAACTGGGTGCAGTACGAACACACCCGTAACTCGCGTATTCCGGAAGGTCTGGCGGGCGGTACTGAAGGGAAATTTAACGAAAAAGCGGCACAGGATTTCGTCGATATCGATCTTGATGACGTGATGCTGCACAGCGAAGTTAACCTGCCGATTGATTTCCTCGTAAACCAAACGCTGACGCTGGGTACAGAGTGGAATCAGCAACGGATGAAGGACTTAAGTTCCAACACCCAGGCGCTGACCGGAACGAATACCGGCGGTGCTATTGATGGTGTGAGTGCCACCGACCGTAGCCCGTATTCAAAAGCAGAAATTTTCTCGCTGTTTGCCGAAAACAATATGGAGCTGACTGACAGCACCATCGTAACGCCGGGGCTGCGTTTCGATCATCACAGTATTGTCGGCAATAACTGGAGCCCGGCGCTGAACATATCGCAAGGTTTAGGCGATGACTTCACGCTGAAAATGGGCATCGCCCGCGCCTATAAAGCGCCGAGCCTGTACCAGACTAACCCAAACTACATTCTCTACAGTAAAGGTCAGGGCTGCTATGCCAGCGCGGGCGGCTGCTATCTGCAAGGTAACGATGACCTGAAAGCAGAAACCAGCATCAACAAGGAGATTGGTCTGGAGTTCAAACGCGACGGTTGGCTGGCGGGCGTGACCTGGTTCCGTAACGATTATCGCAATAAGATTGAAGCGGGCTATGTAGCTGTAGGGAAAAACGCAGTCGGCACCGATCTCTATCAGTGGGATAACGTGCCGAAAGCGGTGGTTGAAGGTCTGGAAGGATCGTTAAACGTACCGGTTAGCGAAACGGTGATGTGGACCAATAACATCACTTATATGCTGAAGAGTGAAAACAAAACCACGGGCGACCGTTTGTCGATCATCCCGGAGTATACGTTGAACTCAACGCTGAGCTGGCAGGCACGGGAAGATTTGTCGATGCAAACGACCTTCACCTGGTACGGCAAACAGCAGCCGAAGAAGTACAACTATAAAGGTCAGCCAGCGGTTGGACCGGAAACCAAAGAAATCAGTCCGTACAGCATTGTTGGCCTGAGCGCGACCTGGGATGTGACCAAGAATGTCAGTCTGACCGGCGGCGTGGACAACCTGTTCGACAAACGTTTGTGGCGTGCGGGTAATGCCCAGACCACGGGCGATCTGGCAGGAGCCAACTATATCGCAGGTGCCGGGGCGTATACCTATAACGAGCCGGGACGTACGTGGTATATGAGCATTAATACTCACTTCTGAAGCTAACGTCAGATTGTTGACAAAGTGCGCGTAGTTCATGCCGGATGCGGCGTGAACGCCTTATCCGGCCTACAAAAATCTTGCCAATTCAATATATTGCAGGACCACGTAGGCCTGATAAGCGTAGCGCATCAGGCAGTTTTGCGTTTGTCATCATTCTCTAATATGGTTGACATGAAAACTACGCATACCTCCCTCCCCTTTGCCGGACATACGCTGCATTTTGTTGAGTTCGATCCGGCGAGTTTTCGCGAGCAGGATTTACTCTGGCTGCCGCACTACGCACAACTTCAACACGCTGGACGTAAACGTAAAACAGAGCATTTAGCCGGACGGATCGCTGCTGTTTATGATTTGCGGGAATATGGCTATAAATGTGTGCCTGCAATCGGCGAGCTACGCCAACCTGTGTGGCCTGCGGGGGTATACGGCAGCATTAGTCACTGTGGGACTACGGCATTAGCCGTGGTATCTCGTCAACCGATTGGCATTGATATCGAAGAGATTTTCTCTGTACAAACCGCAAGAGAATTGACAGACAACATTATTACACCAGCAGAACACGAGCGACTCGCAGAATGCGGTTTAACCTTTTCTCTGGCGCTGACACTGGCATTTTCCGCCAAAGAGAGCGCATTTAAGGCATGTGAAAGACAAACTGATGCAGATTTTCTGGACTATCAGATAATTAGCCGGAATAAACAACAGGTCATAATTCATCGTGAGAATGAGATGTTTGCTGTGCACTGGCAGATAAAAGAAAAAATAGTCATAACGCTGTGCCAACACGATTAATTGACAACATCTGGTACGATTCGCCCGCAGCCATCTCTGACTGCGGGCGAAAGTGTAAAGCAGGTGCCTTACCATCCTGACCTGACAACCGGATATGCGGGGATTACTCCCCGCACAACGGCTACTTCTTCGGTTCGTAAGCGAGAACAGCCTTAAACTCAATATTACGTTCCTTTACGGTAAACTCACACAGCGAGTCTCCGACCAGAAGCGTAAATCCCAGCACCGTTAAACACAGCACTATGACTGCCACAAGGGCATATTTCGTCAGCATGTTTATATTGCCTCCATGCGAAGAAGGGACTACCATCCAAATTGTTCAGGTTTGGGTAGGTAGCCCCAGGGTTGATAGAAATATCGTCCTGGGGCTTCATCTTTCCAGACCTCAGAGTAAACCTGAAACCGGAAAGCTTCAGGCACCCGCAGTTATCTTACCCTTCCTTAGCAAAATAGCTGTTTATTTATACAGTAAATCCTGTTTCGGACTTCTCACTCCCCATTTGATCAACTGAAGCTGAACCCGTTTTTATCTGCATGCCTCAATCGTCAAAATTCTTCGCCACCAGCCAGCTATGACGCAACTGGTCACATTGCAAAATGTAGCCAATTTGCTTCAGTCACCATCACCAAAAAAAGAAACATTCCAGAACTTCCGCATCTCACCCAGCCGCTCCCACTTCTATACTGAATAGAAAACGCCAACATAAGAGAAACCTATGCCATTACCCGATTTTCATGTTTCTGAACCTTTTACCCTCGGTATTGAACTGGAAATGCAGGTGGTTAATCCGCCGGGCTATGACTTAAGCCAGGACTCATCAATGCTGATTGACACGGTTAAAAATCAGATCACGGCCGGAGAGGTAAAGCACGATATCACCGAAAGTATGCTGGAGCTGGCGACGGATGTTTGCCGTGATATCAACCAGGCTGCCGGGCAATTTTCAGCGATGCAGAAAGTCGTATTGCAGGCAGCGGCAGACCATCATCTGGAAATTTGCGGCGGTGGCACGCATCCGTTTCAGAAATGGCAGCGTCAGGAGGTATGCGATAACGAACGCTATCAACGAACGCTGGAAAACTTTGGCTATCTCATCCAGCAGGCGACCGTTTTTGGTCAGCATGTCCATGTTGGCTGCGCCAGTGGCGATGACGCCATTTATTTGCTGCACGGCTTGTCACGGTTTGTGCCGCACTTTATCGCCCTTTCCGCCGCGTCGCCATATATGCAGGGAACGGATACGCGTTTTGCCTCCTCACGACCGAATATTTTTTCCGCCTTTCCCGATAATGGCCCGATGCCGTGGGTCAGTAACTGGCAACAATTTGAAGCCCTGTTTCGCTGCCTGAGTTACACCACGATGATCGACAGCATTAAAGATCTGCACTGGGATATTCGCCCCAGCCCCCATTTTGGTACGGTGGAAGTTCGGGTGATGGATACCCCGTTAACCCTTAGCCACGCGGTAAATATGGCGGGATTAATTCAGGCTACCGCCCACTGGTTACTGACGGAACGCCCGTTTAAACATCAGGAGAAAGATTACCTGCTGTATAAATTCAACCGTTTCCAGGCCTGTCGCTATGGGCTGGAAGGCGTCATTACCGATCCGCATACTGGCGATCGTCGGTCACTAACGGAAGCCACCTTGCGTTTACTGGAAAAAATCGCCCCTTCTGCACATAAAATTGGCGCATCGAGCGCAATTGAAGCACTGCACCGTCAGGTCGTCAGTGGTCTGAATGAAGCGCAGCTAATGCGTGATTTCGTCGCCGATGGTGGCTCGCTAATTGGGCTGGTGAAAAAGCATTGTGAGATCTGGGCTGGAGAATAAGTCGGGAATTGCCTTACAGAAGAATATCCCTGACAATGGTGTTTTAACTTACATTTAACAATGTTATGAAACACTCTTTAGAAACCTTGACCACCGCAGCAGGCATTTTGCTGATGGCTTTCCTCTCTTGCCTGCTGCTGCCCGCCCCCGCACTGGGGCTGACGCTGGCACAAAAACTGGTGACCACGTTCCATCTGATGGATCTTAGCCAGCTTTACACCTTATTGTTTTGTCTGTGGTTTTTAGTGCTGGGCGCTATTGAGTATTTTTTTCTACGCTTTATCTGCCGACGCTGGTTCTCGCTGGCGGATTAAACGTCGATTATCGCCGAACTTCGCGGCATACTTTGCTTATTCTCCTTCGCCTAAAGGAACGTTTATGGATAAGCAATCACTGCACGAAACGGCGAAACGCCTGGCTCTTGAGTTACCCTTTGTCGAGCTTTGCTGGCCTTTTGGCCCGGAGTTCGATGTTTTTAAAATTGGCGGCAAGATTTTTATGCTGTCGTCGGAGCTGCGCGGCGTCCCCTTTATCAATCTGAAGTCCGATCCACAAAAATCCCTGCTAAATCAGCAAATATACCCAAGCATCAAGCCAGGGTATCACATGAATAAAAAGCACTGGATTTCGGTGTATCCCGGCGAGGAAATCTCCGAAGCGTTACTTCGCGATCTGATCAACGATTCGTGGAATCTGGTGGTTGATGGTCTGGCTAAACGCGATCAAAAACGACTGCGTCCTGACTCAACCGTAAATCAATAGCGCATTTTTCTCGCTTACCATTTCATCTCGATCCTTGTAATCTGCTGGCACGCAAAATTACTTTCACATGGAGTCTTTATGGATATCATTTCTGTCGCCTTAAAGCGTCATTCCACTAAGGCATTTGATGCCAGCAAAAAACTTACCCCGGAACAGGCCGAGCAGATCAAAACTCTACTGCAATACAGCCCATCCAGCACCAACTCCCAGCCGTGGCATTTTATTGTTGCCAGCACGGAAGAAGGTAAAGCGCGTGTTGCCAAATCCGCTGCCGATAATTACGTGTTCAACGAGCGTAAAATGCTTGATGCCTCGCACGTCGTGGTGTTCTGTGCAAAAACCGCGATGGACGATGCCTGGCTGAAGCTGGTTGTTGACCAGGAAGATGCCGATGGTCGCTTTGCCACGCCGGAAGCGAAAGCCGCGAACGATAAAGGTCGCAAGTTCTTCGCCGATATGCACCGTAAAGATCTGCATGATGATGCAGAGTGGATGGCAAAACAGGTTTATCTCAACGTCGGTAACTTCCTGCTGGGCGTGGCGGCGCTGGGTCTGGACGCGGTGCCCATCGAAGGTTTTGACGCCGCCATCCTCGATGAAGAATTTGGTCTGAAAGAGAAAGGCTACACCAGTCTGGTGGTTGTTCCGGTGGGTCATCACAGCGTTGAAGATTTTAACGCTACGCTGCCGAAATCTCGTCTGCCGCAAAACATCACCTTAACCGAAGTGTAATTCTCTCTTGC
>OLOF01000841.1_pt1 | contig 9194 bp, 5 predicted proteins | sample 1643121 | NCBI WGS metagenome assembly OLOF01 (sample SAMEA3136677, study PRJEB25190) | human gut metagenome | biome: human gut; feature: human-associated habitat; material: faeces | place: Austria | collected 2013
GATGATTTTGGGGTCGGAGACAAAAATCATTTTTCAGTAGAAATAGATATTAAATAAAAAATTAGATTAAAACATACAAAAATCACAATAAAAATACAAAAAGAACATAAAAAAATGATAAAAAGAGGAAAAAAGAAAGGTTGTGACGGTCGTTTCAAGACAAGTACGAGAAAACTTAAAATCCTCTTTTTTTCATGTAATGATACAAGGGATAAGAAAAGAATATATTTTTTCAAAAGAGCAATACATAAAAATGTATTTAAAACTATTAAGTGAAAAAAGAAAAAAACTAAAAATAAAAATAATTGCATATTGCATAATGAACAATCATGCACATTTGTTAATAGAGACAAAAAACATAAAAGAACTATCAAAATTTATGCAAAAAATTAATGGCTGTTATGCAAAATATTATAATTTTATGGAAGATAGAGTAGGTTACGTTTTTAGAGATAGATATAAATGTCAAATAATTAAAAATCAAAAACATTTAGTTCAATGTATAAAATATATACATCAAAATCCTGTAAAAGCGGGAATGGTAAAAGATAGCCAAGAATATAAATTTTCATCATATAATTTTTATCAAAGAAATACAAATAAATTAAATAAAGTTTTTTCAAATGAAAAATTAACATATATATTAAAATCAAACAATGTATATGGGAATTTTATAGACATCGATAATAATCCAGAAGAAACAATAAATAATTTAATAGAAGAATTTTTAAAAAAAGAAAATGTAAAAATATTTGAAATTTTTGAAAAAGATGATATACTAAAAAAGCTAATACGATATCTAAAGATTGAAAACAAAATTAAATATACTGAAATAATGAAAAAATTTGATATCACAAAAGGGGTAATGGAAAGGTTAAAGAACTAAAGGATTAAAAAGATGATTTTTGTCTCCGACCCCGAAATCATGGAAAAGAGAGAGGAATTAAAAATGGATAAAATAATATCAACAATAGCACAAGAATTAGGTGTTAAAAATTCACAAGTTGAAAATACAATTAAATTAATTGACGAGGGAAACACAATTCCCTTTATAGCAAGATATAGAAAAGAAGTAACAGGAGGATTAAGTGACGAAGTATTAAGAAACTTAGGAGAAAGATTAAGTTATCTTAGAAATTTAGAACAAAGAAAAGAAGATGTTATTCATTCAATAGATGAACAAGGAAAGTTAACAGACGAAATATTACAAGCAGTTGCAATTAGTAAAACGTTAGCTGAAGTAGAAGATATATATAGACCATATAAGCAAAAAAAGAAAACAAGAGCAACAGTTGCAAAAGCAAAAGGATTAGAACCTTTAGCAGAAATTATTATTAATCAAGAAGAAAAAACACCAATTGAAGAAATAGCAAAACAATATATTAATATAGATAATTTGTCAGAAGAAGATAAAAAGAACAAAGATAAAGTTGTTGCAACAGTAGAAGATGCAATTCAAGGTGCATTAGACATAATTGCAGAGAATATATCAGATAATGCTAAATACAGAAAAGAAATAAAAAGACAATGCTATAAAGAAGGCTTGATAATTACAAAAGCAAGCAATGAAGAGGAAAAATCAAATTATGAAATGTATTATGATTATAGTGAGCCTTTAAAATACATACCAAGTCACAGAATATTAGCAATTAATAGAGGAGAAAAAGAAAGCTTTATAAAAGTAAAAATAGAAAAGCCAGAAGAGAAACTGCTTCAATATATAGAAAGAGATATTTTAAAAGGAGAAACACAATTTACAAGTATATTAAAAGATACAATATTAGATGCATTTAAAAGATTAATAGAGCCATCAATAGATAGAGAAATTCGTTCAGACTTGACAGAAAAAGCAGAAGATAAAGCTATAAAAGTATTTGGGCAAAACTCTAAACAACTATTACTAGGAGCTCCAATAAAAGGGAAAACAGTAATGGGATTTGACCCAGCATATAGAACAGGATGTAAAATTGCAGTAATAGATGAAACAGGGAAATTACTAGATTACACAACAGTATATCCAACAGAACCTCAAAACGATGTTGAAAATGCAAAAAAAGAACTATTAAAATTAATAGAAAAAGATAAAATAGATATGATAGCAATAGGAAATGGAACAGCATCAAGAGAATCAGAAATGTTTGTTGCAGATATGATAAAAGAAGCATCAAGACCAGTTCATTATGTAATAGTAAGTGAAGCAGGAGCATCAGTATATTCAGCATCGAAACTTGCAACAGAAGAATATCCAGATATAAATGTATCAATAAGAGGTGCAATATCAATAGCAAGAAGATTACAAGACCCATTAGCAGAACTTGTAAAAATTGATCCAAAAGCAATAGGAGTAGGGCAATATCAACATGATGTAAATCAAAAGAAATTAGCAGAAAGTTTAACAGGAGTCGTAGAAGACAGTGTTAATAAAGTTGGAGTTGATGTAAATACTGCAACACCATCATTACTTTCATATGTATCAGGAATAAACAATACAATAGCTAAAAATATAGTAAAATATAGAGACGAAAATGGAAAATTAAAAAATAGAAAACAATTACTAAAAGTGCCTAAGCTAGGAAAAGTAGCATTTGAACAATGTGCAGGATTTTTACGTATATTAGATGGAGATAATCCGTTAGAAATAACAGCAGTACACCCAGAAAGTTATGAGGCAACAGAAAAATTATTAGAAAAAGTAGGATCTACTAAGGAAGATATACGAGATAAAGAAAAATTAACACAAATAATTAAAAAATTAAGCACGATTAATGTAAATGAAATGTCAAAAGAATTGGAAATAGGAGAAATGACACTTACAGATATTATAAGTGAATTATCAAAACCAGGAAGAGACCCAAGAGAAGATATGCCAAAGCCAATTTTAAGAAGTGATGTTCTAAAATTAGAAGACTTAAAAGAGGGAATGATATTAACAGGTACAGTAAGAAATGTAATAGATTTTGGAGCATTTGTGGACATAGGAGTAAAACACGATGGGCTTGTGCATATATCAGAAATGAGTGATAAATTTATAAAAAATCCATCAGAGGTAGTTTCTGTTGGAGATATTGTAAAAGTTAAAGTAATAAAAATAGATAAAGAAAGACAAAAAGTTGGACTATCAATGAAATGCTAAAATGCTAAGGGGGCTGACCTAGAATATATAAAATATTTCTGGGGTTAGTCCTTTTTAATTATATTCTATAGATAAGAACCTGGAAGCTCTACAAATGAATCTTTTTCTATTGCTGAAATTTTATTTTAATAAAATTTCACAGGAACATTATTCATTTGAAGAGATTAACAATTTCTAATCTATTCCATATAATATAAAAAGGACTAATCCCAGAAATATTTTATATATTCTAGGTCAGCCCCTTTATAAAATTAATTATATTTTTCTTGAATTTCTCTAATTTCTTCGTAATGATTATTCAAAATATCCAAAAACACATCAGCCATTTGAGGATCGAATTGAGACCCCTTACATCTCTCAAACTCAGAAATTATAACTTCCAAAGGTAAAGAATCACGATAAGCTCTTCTTGAAGCCATAGCATCAAAACTATCAGCAATAGCAGCAATTCTTGCTAAATAAGGAATATCATTTCCAGCTAATTTTTTAGGATAGCCAGTACCATCAAATTTTTCATGGTGATACTCAACTATTGGTAAAATATCATTAAAAATAGTAGCATTTGAAAGTATGTGTATACCGATATTTGGATGTTGTTTAATTTGAGAATATTCATCATCTGTTAATCTACTATTTTTCTGCAAGATTATATCAGGAACACCAATTTTTCCAATATCGTGGAATAATCCACCTAATTTAAGATTTTCTAAATCTTTTTCAGATAATCCTAAATGTTTTCCTAATAAAACAGATATTTCTGAAACTCTATCAGAATGACCTCGTGTATAACTATCTTTAGCTTCAACAGTATATCTCAAAGTTTGTATGCTTTCCAAATATGAGTTTTGTAATTTTTGGTAAGTATCAGACAATTTTTCATTAATCTTTTTTATTTCATGCATTTGCTCAATAGACTTTATACCGGATTCAATAAGTAAAAGTAATTGATCAAACTTATCGCTTTTTTCACAATAACCTTGAATATCTAATCTTTTAATTGTTTCAAGAGGGGGAGCTAAATCTTTATGTCCAGTAAGTAATAAAATATACAAATCTTTATTAAATTTTCTTATTTCCTCAACAACTTGGTCTCCATGAATAGGTGTCATTATAAAGTCTAAAATCATTAAATCAAAATGTTCATTTTTAACTTTTTCAATAGCCTCTAAAGGGTCAGTAACACCTATAAAATTATATCCAGACCTCTTCAAAAATATTGATAAAGAATCTACAATTCCTTCTTCATCATCAACAGCTATAATTTTATAATTACTATTTGAGTTATTTACATTATTTAAATTTTGCAATCCTTTTCTCATAACACATCCTAGCCTCCTAATTGAGCTTTTTCTCATTATATAAATAAAACTTTAAAAAATCAATATTTATGTATAAAAAATATCAGGAAAAATTTGCTAAATACCCAAGTTTTAGTACATATATATCATTTTTTAGTTTAAAATTAATTCAATTAATTAAATGCAATAAAAATAAATTTGCTACTCAATTTAGCTATAAATTAGATTAGTCAAAATTTATAAAGTTTTAAAGGTTTCAAATTTTAAAATAATCTAATAAAATAATAAAATTAAGTAGCAAAGTTTATAATAAATAAGGTAATTAATAATTATTCTGTTATAAAAATATCATCCAAAAAGCTAATAGTTGTTAATAAAAAACTTAATTAATAATTATTTATTTAAGTCTAAAGGTAATACAATATAGAATGTTGTTCCTTTTCCTTCTTCAGTCTCAAATTGGATATCACCATTGAAATGAGCTTTAATAGTAGAATAAGACATATATAAACCTAAGCCAGTACCATTTTTACCTTTAGTAGTAATCATTTCTTTAAATAACTTATCTTGAACTTTTTTAGGTAATCCTGAAGCGTAATCTTTGATAGAAATTATTAAATTATTATCTCTAATTTCAACAATTAAATCTATCTCTTGTTCAGGTTTACCATTATAGGCTTGAATAGAATTAGAAATCATATTGTTAATAACTTGAACAAGGCTATTAATATCACCTTTTAAAGCTAAATCTTCATTAGTTTTTACACCAATATTTAAATAAACTATTGCATTTTTTAATTCATGTTTCATTAAAATATTAACACGCTTTACTAATTCATCAACTGTAAAATATATTGTATCAGATTCAGATAAAGTAACAGCCTGACCTTTAACAGCAGTAATAATATCTGACATATATTCAATATAATCTCTTATTTTAACAATTAATTCATTCATGTCACTAGCAATTTCATGATGGTCTTGATGATTAACTTCAGGGTCATCAATAGAAGAATCATATTCTTTTATTAAATCAGATAAACCTTCAATTGCACCAGAAATAGACATGATAGGAGTTTTTAAGTTATGAGCAATACCTCCAATTAATTGACCAAGAGAAGCCAAACGCTCACTTTCCATCAAAGATTCTTGGCTACTATGAATTTGATCTACATAGTTTTTAGTGATTTTTTGAATCTCATTAAAAGAAGATGTTAGATCACCTATTTCATCATTAGAAGTTATAGGCAAATTATTAGCATAAACTACATTTTCTGAATTAGAAATATTTTTTAATCCAGTTACAACATGGTCAATATCATTACTTAAATCCTTACCAATGTAAAGAATAAAGAGACTATTAAGGGCTATTAGTAATAAAGCTATATAAATAAATGGTGTTACAAAATTATTTGCAAAAACAAAATATCTGATTCCTACATAGCAATCACCTATATCTGTTTTTACTTTAATAACAGCACCTTCACGATTTTGACCATAATATTCATAAGTATAACCTTCAGTTTTATCATAAAAGTCTAATGTATAATTAATAAAGAATTGATTTAATTCCTCAGGAGAATAAACTACTTTACCATTATTAGCTGACATTATTAAAGCATGATCTCCTTCAGATTTAAATTCTATTGTATCTAAGATTTTTTTAATCTCATCAATACTATAGGTCTTTCCTTCATCAAATTTTGACAATAATTCTTGCCTATAAAAATGATAAAGCAAACTTCCCTTTTCTTCTGTCATTAAAGAAATAGATATTAGCAAAATTAATACAAAAGAATATAAGAAAAGTGGTAAAATTTGTATCAATAATTTTTTATAAAGTTGAATTCTAATACCATTTATATCATTGTTGCTTGCTTTGGCAGTTTCAATTAATTTATTTGCAAAAAATCTTTTGTTTAACATATAAGAAAAGATTGCAAAAACAGCACTAAAAGAAAATACAACTGTTGAAATCCTTAAAACCAATTCACTTTCAGTATTAAAAACAAATAATAGAATAGCAACAATTAGAGCAGGGAAAAAAAGTTCCAGTAAAAACATCATGTATGGATAGTTAAAAGCTTTTTTTCTTATAGATTTTATATAATCTTTTGAGTTAGTTTTAGAAGTTTCTTTTCCAAAAGATAATTTATTATAAACAATTCTCAAAGTGGTATATAATAAAATCAGTAAAATTGCAATTAAAATAAGAAATTGCGTAGAATATTTTATTCCAACAATCTCTAATTGGAATTCATTGTCAATAGAGTTTGGTGGATAATTTAAAACAAATGGTAATGTAAAATATAGAATAACAGCAATAAGTGCAAATACAAGGGTATTTGCAAATGCTAATTTCTTTTCAGTATTTATATTAAAAATATTTTTAAATTTCATCTGATGTACCTCCCAAATAATTATGTTCTTGTATGTAATTTAAAACTTTTGATATATATTCTAAATCAATCTTAGGCCATTCTAAATTAAAAGTTTTTAATTTAGAATTAGTTTGCTCGTTATGTAATTTAAGTTCGTTAAAGTTATCAATATTTTTCAAATAAGCAGTTATACCAAAATAATTTGTATTAGAATTAGATAATACTTCCTTAAATTCTGGAATAGAAACACACTTTAGAGAAATATCTAATTTTCTTAAGATATTAACTAAGTTAATGCAATTAATATAATTGTTATTAAATAAATGATAAATATTTAAGTTATAATCCTGATTTTTTAATAAGCTAACTATAAATTTTGCACAATAATCAACAGGAGTAAATTCAAAATTAAACTTTGACAAAACTTCAGGAAAAACTTGCAAATCTACAAACGCTTTAAGCCTATTTAAAAAAGCATTATCTTTAAAGTTCTCTTGAAATTCACCATCAGAGTATCTATTAGTAATAGTACCAACTCTATAAATACTAGCAGTTATATTTTCATTTTTGCAAGATTCAATAATTAATTTTTCTGCCTCAAATTTACTTCTAACATAAACATTGTCTTTAAACATTTGACCAATGTATAAATTATTTTCATAAAAATCAGTAGAAGGAGTATGTACTAATCCCAAACCTGATACAGACATAGTAGAAACGTAATGAAAAGGAATTTTAAATTTTTTACAAAAACTTAAAATTTCTTTTGTAGAATTTACATTAGTTTTATTAAACAATTCATAATCACCATAATGTTTTACTAAAGCTGCTGTATCTATTACACAATCTGAGTTATTTCCAAGTTCATTATATAAATTTTCATCTAAACTAAAAGATTCATCTAAAATATTACCATCTATAACTTTTATTCTGTCCCAATATTTAGTTAAATTCATATTAGGAAAATAAAAAGCAAATTTATTTTTTAATCTACTAATTGGATTAACATTATCCTTTTTTCTAATAACACAATTAATATTACTACTTGTATCAACTAATAATTCATATAAAATATGTATTCCTAAAAAACCAGTAGCTCCAAATAAAGTAATATTTTTAAAATCATTAACTTTATTTGTATTGATTTTTTTTATTTCATCTATATTAGGCATTGTAGTAAAGAAAGAAGAAATATCTTCACTACAATTATCTAATAGAAAATCAGATAAATTTCTAATAGTTTTTTGTTCATAAAAATATTGAGTATTTACATTAATTCCCTTTGAATACAAAATAGATTGTAATTTTATTAAAGTAAGAGAATCAATATAATAATCAAAAATATTTTCAGTAACACCTATTTTATTATCTAAACCTAAAACAATAGAAAAGATTTCCTGTAAAGTTTTTTCAAGCTCATTTTTAGGAGAAACATAATTTTTTGGAGTATTTTTAGGCAAAGGCAAAGCTGACTTATCCACTTTTCCATTTATAGTCAAAGGAATTGCAGCTAATCTAGTAAAATGATTAGGAATCATATAACTTGGAAGAGTTTTAGACAAATAAATATCTAAATTAGGAATCTCACAATCTGATACATAATATGCAGAAAGAAGATTGTGGTCATTTATATTAGTTACTACAACACAAGCATCTTTTATTAATTTATGAGCAAGTAATGTTGATTGAATTTCTCCTAATTCAATTCTATATCCATTTAATTTTACTTGGAAATCTGATCTCCCTAAATATTCCATAACTCCATTTTTATATAAAATTGCTAAATCACCAGTTTTATATAACTTCTTCCCATTTTCAAAAGGACTATCAATAAAACTTTCAGCAGTTTTTTGGGGATTTGTATAACCTAAGGAAAGTGAGTCGCCAGAAATATACATTTCTCCAGCTTTTCCTAGTGGAAGTAATTCTAAATCTTTATTAAGAATAAGAATTTTTGTATTATTAATAGGTTTTCCAATAGGTACAGTATTATAATTATCACTTGGATTATATTCATAAATCATACAACCAACAGTTGCTTCAGTAGGACCATATTCATTGTAAATATGTATTTTATGATTAAACAATGAAGAGATTTTTTCACAAGCTTTTGTAGTTAAAGCATCACCACCTAAAATAAATTTAGTTATGACACTATCACTTAAGTCTAAATCTTGTAATAAGCTAAAATGTGCAGGTGTTAACTTAACTATTTGAGTTTTTTTATCTTCAATTAAATCCTTAAATAATAATTGGATATTATCATTTTTATAAATATATATACAATTACCTGAACATAATGGTGTATATATAGAAGTTACTGTCAAGTCAAAGGCAATAGAAGAAAATAAAGGAAAATTAGTCTCTTCATTATTCACATAA
>OLOF01000845.1_pt1 | contig 9118 bp, 12 predicted proteins | sample 1643121 | NCBI WGS metagenome assembly OLOF01 (sample SAMEA3136677, study PRJEB25190) | human gut metagenome | biome: human gut; feature: human-associated habitat; material: faeces | place: Austria | collected 2013
TGCAGAACTGCTCTTTTTGTCAACTCTGAATCTGATACTTTCCTAATGAATTATACCACTCCCTCTCTCCATTTACCACAAAAATATAGGGCATAGCAACCGCCACGCCCCACATTTCTTATCGCTCCAACGATTTCTCAATCTTCTGTTTCTGCCCCTTCAAGTCATTCTGCTTCTCATACAGATTATTCCGCTCTTTGCACAGTTCTTTCATGCGCTCCAACTGCGCCCGTACTCCCTCCCGACAATCCGGCTCTATCTTTTTATATTCCCCGGTCAGATTACGGATTGTATTGTTGTTTTCCTTTATCTGCTCCGACAGACATACCCAGTCTATCAGATTTTGCACTTCCTTATCCGTTTCGTAAAGGTCTGTATCTGCCACTATTTTAGCACACAGCCGTATCATAACTTTCTTTTCCATATCCGTCATATCCCATCAATCCCCTTTCCTATCTACTCATTTCAAAGGTACGTTTCGGGCGTTTATTTGCCCTTTCTGCCTGTTCTAATGCCTTTGACCGTTCCACTATCGCCTGCACCTGTTCCCTGCCTAAATGACGCTCCAAACGCCCCAAGTCAACTGCTTTTTCCTGCAATCGGTCTATGGTACCGTTCTGCTCCATAACCTTATCCGTCAAGCGGCTAATCTGCTTTTGTTGCCCGTCTACTTTGGCGGTCAGCTTCCTGCTTTGCTCCGTAAGCTGTACGCATTTGATAGTCAGATTTTTAACGACCTCTTTCAATTTCTCCACAAGTGGAAGTGCCTTTTTATTCCGATAATTCTTTGCGCTCATCAATGCCCCCGGCTCTGCCAACTGCCATTTTACATCTTCATCATAGGTGTATATATTTCTCTCCATGACTTCCTTTGACTGTACCATTTTGTTAATGTCCTGCTGTAATTTTTTCTGCTGTTTCTCTAATTTTTCATTTTCGGATATCAGCTTTTCTTTGTCCTCTGCCAGTATTACAGTCTGCTCTTTCAGAAGATGATTTGTAGCGGAAAGTTCTGATGCTTCCTGCCGGATTGTTTCGCCCTCTTTCCGTATCTGCTCCATTTCCTGTCCTGCTGCTATCTGCTGATGAAGAATATCGGATAATTCCTCTTTCCTGCCGGAGATTGTCTGTTCCAGTTCCGCAACTTCTTTCTGCCGCTCCCGCTTCTCAAAATCCAAAACAGATAAATGCTTTTCATGTGTACCCTTTTTCTCCCACTCAATACCATACTGTAACATAATCTCCGCAAGCCGTTCTTTCTCTGCCGCTACCCACTGATTGCGTTCCGTTTCGCTCCTTGTGCCGCCCTTAAATCCAAGTTCTGCCAGTGCCTTTTTTAATGACACCCTTGTATCAAGCCCCCGCTTACTTCCAGTCATATAGGGTATGAAATCTATATGCAGATGTGGCGTGGCTTCGTCCATGTGGAGATGCGCTGAAAATACCCTTAATGTAGGATTGCGCCGCCGGAAGTCCTGCATATATTCATCAAGTATTTTTGCTGCAAGCTGTCCGTCCTCAGACTTTGCCCCCATATCGTCTTTGTTGCCTATCTGCAAAATAATCTCATGGAATGGCTTCTCCTGTTTGCCGGAACAGATTTTCTCATAGTAATCATCAATCCTGCGGTCACTTCTGGTCTGCTTCTCATTGTACCGGGCAAGTGCTTCATCAAATAATTCGTGGTATACGTCTTTGATATTCTCATTGCAGTATTCCACATTCAGACAGCTCCGCTCCGGGTCAGTATTCTTTGCGTGGAATTTTCTGCTGTTATGGTTGACAGAGCCTTTCCCTGTCATAACGCTGATAGTCCGCTTCAATATATTTTCCTTTCTCTCTATCGGGTAATAAGCGCCGGATACGGCGCATAGCCTTTGTTACTTTCTGCGAAAGTAACGCAAAAGCACTTTTGTCAGCTACGCCAACAAAAATGCAACCCGCAAGCGGGTTTTGCGCCCTGCCGGGGGCTAGCTGTCCGCCGGACAGCATACCGTCCTAACGGACGGGGCGGCTTTTCGCCGCCTTGATACCGCCGCTTTCCGGCTTTCTCCCAACACCGCAACATTGCAATGTCTATAATTTTTGCAACCTTGCAATCTTCAAGAACGCAATTCCAAGACTGCAAAATTCTAATACCCTGCATTGTTGCGCTGTTACCTTTCTCCGTCCGTCACTGTCTGATTTTATCCAGTTCCCAATACCATGTATTGTTTATCCGCTTTGCCTGGACACCTAACTCTTTTTTCGCATTTTCCAGTGTCCGCTTCGATATGCCCTGCTCGTCTGCAAGACTGAAAATCTCATTGCTCTGCATGGCATTGTTTGTTTCTGCCAGTTCCCGAAGTAACCGTTTCGCCTGTTCCATTTTATTTGCTTTTGGGGCGATACCGCCTAACACTTCATCAGCGGTAATCTCATAATCCCCTAGCCATTGAAAACCGTCCTCCGACAGTGCAAATGCTTTCGGGTGTCCGAATGCCGCAAGGTTATTTTTAATCTGCACCACAGCCCTTATATTTTCTTCTCCCTCAACCCTGCCGACCAAGAGAACGCTTCTTGCGACTGCAAAGAAATCAATCGAACCCATGCCCCGATATGCCGCCTTATTTCCTGCCGCCTTGTTCATATGCCCGACAAGTACAATCGCACACTGATATTTCTCTGCAAGTGCCGCTAATTTTTTCGTCATATCCCTTGCTTCGTTTGCCCGATTCATATCCATACTGCCACCCAAATAGGCTTGTATTGGGTCTAAAATCAACAGCTTTGCGCCTGTCTTTATAACAGCTTCTTCCAAGCGTTCATCTATCATGGAAAGCGATTTTATCTTTTCATCTATGACCGAGATTTTCTCACAGTCTGCCTTTGCCTGTTCTAAGCGGGGCTTGACCGTATCGGCAAGACCGTCCTCCGCACTCTGATAGATTACATTCAAAGGCTCTGTAAGTTTCATTTCACTGTCTAATTCCTCTCCCTTTGACAGCTTCGCCGCTATATTCAGTATAAATGTTGTCTTTCCGTCACCCGGATCGCCTTGAATGATTGTCAGTTTTCCATAAGGGATAAACGGAAACCACAGCCACGAGACTTCCTGCGACTGTATCTCCGACAATTTAATCAACTGTAATTCTGTTTTTGTTTCTTCCATAATGCCCTCCATTTCTGAAAAATCGTTGTCACTGGAAGAAACCTCTGCTATACTTGTATTGTGGATACTGATAACAGAGGTTTTCCAGTTATCACAGCCCTAACAGTTGCCGCTGTCGGGGCTTTTTTCTTCTCCGTTGGTGTTTCCCTGCCACAGATATTTTGCTCCGTCCAATACCCACAGGATAGCTTTCAGCATATCAAGACAGTCATTCCGCATATCTTCCAATCCCTCCGGCGTTAAATCTACCTCTGTCTTTTCAAACTGTTCCGTCACTTCCCGGATATTTGTCTGCATTATCTTTAGTTCCTCTACTAACTGGTAAACCAGTTCTTTTTTGCCGACCACGCACACCCGGTTATAAATGCAGGAACGGACAAAATAATCTTTCTTAGAAAGTCCGCTTGCCAAAATCTTTGCTTCGATTTCCTCCCTCTCTCTGGGGGAAATACGAAAACTGATTGTCGGGTATTTATGCACTCCGCTCATTCTTCTTCCTCCCTGCTGTTCTCAATCTCCAATTTATCTGCAAGTTCTCCCTGTTTATTGGGATATAAATGTGAATAAGTATTTAATGTTGTTTCGATTTTCTCATGCCCTAACCGCTCTGCAATTGCTAATGGCGTAAAACCCATTTCCACAAGCAATGAAGCGTGGGAATGACGAATATCGTGCAAGCGTATTCTTTTTACTCCCGAAGCCTTGATACCTCTGATAATCTCATGCTCCATATAAGATTTTGTAAAACGGAACATTCTTTCGTCTGCCATAATTCCGTACAAGTGTGAAATGTAATCTTTTAATTCTTCCGTCAGAAACGGCGGTATTGTTATAATGCGCTTACTCTTTGGCGTTTTGGGCGGTGTTATAATATCCCTGCCCTCTATTCGCTGATAAGATTTGTTTACGGAAATGGTGCGCTTCTCTAAATCAATATCATTATAGGTTATAGCAAGTAATTCCCCAATCCTCATGCCCGTCCAGTAAAGGAGCAGGAACGCCATTTTTGTTTCCGGCTTGTTCTCCACAGTCACAAGAAACTGCTTAAATTCCTGCTTCGTCCAGAACTCCTTTTCCCCGGCGTGGCTCTTTCCGATACTCCCGGCTTTCCGGCAAGGATTGTCTTTCAAGTCATAATACCGAACCGCATAATTGAAGATTGCCGACAACTGATTATTGACTGTTTTCAGATACGTTTCCGAATACCCTTTTTTCATCAGCGCATTTTGCCATGCCCGAATGTCGGAAGCCTTAATCTCATTCATATTCTTTTTCTTGAAATACGGAATGATTTTCAAGTCAATAATGAATTTCTTTGTACGCATGGTATTTTCACGCAGACGGTGTTCCATATCCTCATAATAGATTTGTACGAAGTTTTCAAAATTGATGTCTAAATTCCTCTGCTGCTGTTGCAGGAAGTCACGTTCCCACTGTTCCGCTTCCGCTTTTGTCTTAAATCCCCTCTTGTTCTTCTTGTGGCTTACGCCCTGCCAGTCCTTATAATAGAACTGGCAACGCCACATCTTTCCGTCCCTTGTCGCTGACATAAAACCTCTCCTTTCCTACATGGCTACGGTCAGACCGTAGAATTTTTCTTCAAAGTATTTTGTCGGGACTTTGCCGCAGATTGTCCGATAGCCCTTTGCTTTCAATTCCTCATTCAGTCCCCGGATAATCTTGTAGGCATAACCCGTTGATACACCAAGCATTTCAGCCGCTTCCTCTGCCGTTACATACATTTTCTTTCCATTCTCCATATAGTCCTGTCCTTTCCCTTTTTATTTTAGGTACACATATGTGACCTTTGTGTTTCTATTATACGGTACACTTTTGTGAACGTCAAGTATTTATTTTAAATTTACATACACAAATGTGTCCTGTTGTGATAGAATTGAACTAAGCACTAACGAAAATCACAAAAATTGGAGGTATTGGCATGACTACCGGGGAAAAGATTAAACACTTTCGGAATTTGCGCGGCATATCACAGGAAACACTCGGACAGCTTTCCGGCATCAATTCAGCCACAATTAAAAAGTATGAGTATGGCATCCGCAATCCAAAGCCCGACCAACTGATGAAGATTGCAAATGCTTTGGGTATCAGTATCAATGTTTTCATGGATTTTGATATAGAAACGGTATCCGATGTGTTGTCTTTGATTTTAAAAATGGACGAACAATTAGATATGAACTTTGAAGCAGAGAGGTACGAGGACGGAAGTTTCAATCCCTCTACAATCAAAATATCTTTTAAGAACTCCCTGCTCAATCATAAGTTGGGCGTATACATGAAAGCAAGGGAATTGCAGGAGAACCTTTTAAATGATACAGAACGCTTCTCGTCAGAGGAAGAACACCAACGTGCGATTGAAGCACTCTCAAAGGATTTAGACGCTGTTAAGCAGAGTATTCTTGATGACAGCAAGATTGTAAAAAAAGGGGTTAGAGGTATATCTGTTAAAATATATCCAGAAAGTACGCCTTAACGTTTGTCATAAAGGAGATTTCCTATGAAAGATTTCAAAAGAGAAAATTTATTATTTTCCCTATGCGGATTGAATTGTGGTTTATGTCCTATGAACCTAAATCAGTACTGCCCTGGTTGTGGCGGCGGAGAGGGAAACCAATCTTGTTCCATAGCAAAATGCAGTTTACAGCATGGAAAGGTTGAATATTGTTTCCAGTGTGAAAATTATCCCTGTGTAAAGTATGATAACATAGATGAGTTTGATTCTTTTATTACGCACCAACATCAAAAGCAGGATATAGAAAAATTTAAAAAACTGGGAATTAGCCTTTATACAGCGGAACAGCAGAGAAAGAAAGTTCTGTTAAATCATCTGTTGAATACTTATAATGACGGACGAAAAAAGACAATATTTTGCGTTGCGGTCAATTTGTTGGAATTAGAAGATTTGGAAAATATCATCAATGAACTGGACAAGAACACCTTAAATCTTTCATTAAAAGAGAAAGCCGCTTATGCCGCCAGTTTATTCAAAAAAACTGCTACAAATAAAAATATTACTTTAAAACTACGCAAGAAAAAATAATTTGTCACACTTTAGAGAGCCTTAGTGACATCAGGATTTTCTTGTGGTATAGTGGACTTCCACTTTTAAGAAAAGGAGTTGATGATATATGCCACAGATGAACAAAGGCGGTAAATTTATTTTCGGAAAGTCACTGATACGACATGATTTGACAATCCATCTTCCATCACAGGCACTTGCAGAATATAACGCCACATCAGAGGGAAAAGTCTATCTTTTTACCGGAAGCAAAGTCACTGGTGGCTTTTGTGTGACAAGAAAAGGATTGTTAGAACCGTCAAAATTAGGACACATTCTTACTGATAATCCAACTTTACAGAATTATCAGACCGCAGAGGGCGAATTTGTCAAATATAAAGGGCGATCATATTGTTGGGTAAATATTTCAGAGAATGGTATAATTCAGCTTAATCAACAGATATTAGATTTTCTAAATCTGAAGATTGGAATGGAACTATTGTCTATCCGAAGCAGTGATATAGCTTTTACAATGGGCGCATCGGGTCCTCTGTTGGAAAGAGCCGATAACTATGAGGGCGAAATTCCTTTGTATTAAAAAAACAGGTATCACGATACCCGCCCAAATCCAGTATTCATCAAATAATTAGAGCCATTTTAGAGCCAAACGCCATAAAGCAACGCCGAAAATGCCCATTTTATCAGCATTTCCGGCGTTCTGTCCGTTACTCGAATTCTATCGTTGCCACCGGCTTCGGTGTAATCTCATAGCATACTCTGCTGACGCTTGGAACCTCTGCTGTAATTCTGGCGCAGATTCTTTCCAGAATATCATAATCGATTCTTTCAATGGATGCAGTCATGGCATCAATGGTATTGACAGCTCTGATCACTACCATATAGCCCATACTTCTTGCATTATCTCTTACACCTACAGCCTTGAAATCCGGTACTACAGTAAAATACTGCCATACTTTCTTATCCAGTCCTGTTTTGGCAAATTCTTCGCGAAGAATCGCATCAGATTCACGCAGTGCTTCCAGACGGTCACGGGTAATTGCACCAAGACATCTTACGCCAAGTCCCGGTCCCGGGAACGGCTGACGGTAAACCATTTCTACCGGAAGTCCAAGTTCCAGACCGCAGGCACGAACTTCATCTTTGAACAGCTGTGCCAGAGGCTCTACCAGCTCAAACTGAAGATCTTCCGGAAGTCCTCCTACATTGTGATGAGATTTTACGCATTTAGCTGTCTTTGTTCCGCTCTCGATGATATCCGGATAAATAGTTCCCTGTCCAAGGAATTCGATTCCTTCCAGCTTTCTTGCTTCTTCTTCAAATACGCGGATAAATTCTCCACCGATGATTTTTCTTTTTTCCTCAGGATCTGCAACATTTTCCAGTTTTCCAAGGAAACGTTCTGATGCATCTACATAGACAAGATTTGCGTGAAGCTGATCACGAAATACCTGAACAACACTTTCTGACTCGTTTTTACGCATCAGTCCATGGTTTACATGAACGCATACAAGCTGCTGACCGATAGCTTTTATCAGAAGGGCTGCAACAACTGAAGAATCTACGCCTCCTGACAAAGCCAGAAGAACTTTTTTATCGCCCACCTGTCTGCGGATCAGCTCTACCTGATCTTCGATAAAGTTCTTCATGTTCCAGTTCGGCTCTGCCTTACAGGTTTCAAAAACAAATTTTTTCAGCGTATCCTGATCCGGAAGCTTATCAAACTTCACATCGCACTGGGACTCCGGATAATCTACAGAAATCATAGGATATCCCAGATCATAAAGCTCCGGACGGATCACTACCGGCTTTCCATCTACAATTCTGTTCTCGCCACCATTGAGAATAATTCCTTTTACATTATCAAGAGCTTTCAGCTCGTCCGGGGTAATATCATGGGAATGAATCTCGCTGTATACACCAAGGCTGCGGATATCACGGGCAATTACCGTATTTTCGGTACTTCCCAGGTCAAGAATTACAATCATGTCCTGTTTCATAATAAACTTCTCCTTTGTTTTTATGATAATAACTGCTGCTTCTATTATAACGTCTTTCCTCAGAAAAATCATTATAAATCCAAAATAAAACAAGCAATATCTTTACATGTTTCAACGAATTTTTTCTAATGTATCAGAAATCATGGCAATACATTTCTCAATACGTTCCAGCTTTTTCACATCTTCCTGAGGCATTTTAAGTACGCGGAAAGGATCAGAAGTAATATTTTTGCTTTTTCTGATAGTATCCTGAAAAATTTCTACGTAAGCCTGTACAAGAGAATTTGGCTCCTGTATTTTTTCTTCTCTGTTTTTTTTCTTATACCATCCCCGGCGCACACAAATATAGTCGTCTGTATCTGTAACCAGAGTCCGAAGTGCGCCTGTCAGCATCCCATCTGTATACAAATTATTAGATTTTCTTTTTGCATAATTAAACAGTTCAATTCTGGAATGTTCCCGCTGATCTTCCAGAACCTCCTTGTAAAACACCTTTATCTGCTGTGCATTTGACAATTTTATTCCCCCTCTCGTTCTGTTACATTATTTTTATACCATAAATGAACAAATAGAGAATTTTATACAATAGAATCTGTGATATATAAATTTCTCTTCCGTTTATATACATCCCGCAGAGCCAAACAAAAGGAAAATTTGTACAATTTTTAGAATTTGCTCATTTATACTATAATGGTTCTTATCCCTTACAGCCAATCAGAAATTATCCATCTTATAACTGAAGCCGTTAAAGTACATACAGTAATCAGATATCTTTTCTTTCCTGATAATTTTATCTTACCACTCCGCATATCAATAGTCAATTATAATCTTTTTAATCAATTATATTTTCATAAATTAATTGTAACTTTTTGTTTAACTAGTGTCTGCTGAGCAAACTGAAAACACTTGATTTTACTGACTTTTGCCCCATTT
>OLOF01000852.1_pt1 | contig 8978 bp, 8 predicted proteins | sample 1643121 | NCBI WGS metagenome assembly OLOF01 (sample SAMEA3136677, study PRJEB25190) | human gut metagenome | biome: human gut; feature: human-associated habitat; material: faeces | place: Austria | collected 2013
TCGTCCATCATCGCGCTGGTCATGGGCGCGGTGGCGGCGCTGGGCGGGAAGAAGGCCGATGCCGCGGTCACCTGGCTCATCGACCTCATGCTGGGCATCCCCCATATCGTGCTGCTCATCCTCATCTCGTTCGCGTTGGGGAAGGGCTTCTGGGGCGTCACCATCGGCGTGGCCGTGACGCACTGGCCCAGCCTCGCGCGCGTCGTGCGCGCCGAGATCCTGCAGTGCAAGCAGTCGACGTTCGTGGCTGCGGCGCGGCGGCTGGGGCAGACTCCTCTGCGCATCGCGGCGAAGCACATGGTTCCTTACGTGCTGCCCCAGTTCATCGTGGGGTTGATTCTGCTGTTCCCGCACGCCATCCTGCACGAGGCCGCCGTGACGTTCCTCGGCTTCGGTCTGCCGCCCGAGCAACCCGCCATCGGCGTGATCCTCAGCGAGTCGATGGCGTACCTGTCGGCCGGCATGTGGTGGCTCGCCGTGTTCCCGGGTCTCGCGCTCATCGCGACCGTGCTGCTGTTCGACCTGGCGGGATCCAGCCTGCGCAAGCTCGTCGACCCGCACAGCGCGCAGGAATAGGAGGCCGTCATGGACGAAGCGAACCGCAAGAACCCGCTTGAAACGGACGGCAGGAACCCGCTGCCGGAGCATCTGGCCGCTCGCGAGCGGGCGCTGTACGAGGCCGCTGCCGAGCTGGAGCGCCTGACCGACCAGCTGTTCGGTGCGGAAGGCGCCGGCCGCGACTGCGCGATAGCGTCCGAGGATCCGATCGACGGCCTCGCGCCCGACGTCGTGCCGCACGAGGCTCTTTCGCACAAAGACGCGCAGGTGCACCACCATCATACGCACGCGCCCGTTTCCCGCCACGAGCACGGCCACCACCTGCTGCAGGTGGAGGACCTCAGCGTGGGGTTCCGCATGTACGACGAGGACGCCCCCTTCTTTCGCGCGAAGCAGCGCGAGGTCGAGGTCATCCATTCTTTAAGCATCTCCGTGCATGCAGGCGAGATCGTGGCCGTGGTAGGCGCGTCGGGTTCCGGCAAGACGCTTTTGGCCGATGCCGTGTTGGGGCTGTTCGAGCCGAACGCCACGGTGCGCGGCCGCGTCTGGTTCGACGGCGCGCAGCAGGATGCGGCGTCGCTTTCCGCGCTGCGCGGCCACGGCATCTCGCTGGTGCCGCAGAGCGTGAACAACCTCGACCCGCTCATGAAGGTGGGCCGCCAGGTGGAGGGCTTCGCGCACGCGCACGAGTCGCGCGCCGAGCGTCGTCGTCGGCGCGCGCAACTGTTCGAGCGCTACGGACTGCCCGAGGACACGGCGGGGAAGTATCCGCACGAGCTGTCGGGCGGCATGGCGCGCCGCGTTCTTTTGTGCTGCGCGCTCATGGACGACCCGCGCGTCATCGTGGCCGACGAGCCCACGCCCGGCCTCGACCTGGATCTGGCCGTGCGCGCGCTCGACGACTTCCGCGCTTTCGCCGACGCGGGCGGCGGCGTGATGCTCATCACGCACGACATCGAGCTGGCCCTGCGCGTGGCCGATCGCGTGGCGGTGTTCCGCGACGGCACGGTGGTGGAGGAGACGGCGGTTGCGAACTTCGCGTCTCCCGACCTGCTGCAGCACCCGTTCAGCCGCGAGTTGTGGCATGCGCTTCCCGAGCACGGCTTCGAGGCGCCGGGCGGGTCGACGGAAGGGGGCTCCCATGCTTGAGGCGCGCGGCGTAACCTATGCGTACCCCGGCGCGCGCACGCCGCTGTACCGCGACTTCGACTTGGCCGTCGGCCCTGACGAGCGCGTCGCCATCAGCGCGCCGTCCGGCTTCGGCAAGACCACGCTGTGCCGTATGCTGGCCGGATACGATCGTCCGCAGAAAGGCGAGATCCTCGTGGACGGCGCCCCGCTGCCGAAGCGCGGCATGTGTCCCGTGCAGCTGATCCTGCAGCATCCCGAAACCGCCGTCGACCCGCGCATGCGCATGAGCCAGACGCTGGCCGAAGCAGGAGAGGTGCCTCAGCGCTTGCTGGACGACCTGGGCATCCAGAAACGGTGGCTCGCGCGTTTCCCGCACGAGCTGTCGGGCGGCGAGCTGCAGCGCTTCTGCATCGCCCGCGCGCTGGCGGCGAACCCGCGCTACCTTGTGGCTGACGAGGTGTCCACCATGCTGGACGCCGTCACTCAGGCGCAGATCTGGCGTTTTCTCGTGGCGGAAACGCAGGCTCGCGGCATCGGCCTCGTGTTCGTGTCCCATTCGCACGCGCTCACCGAGCGCATCGCCACCCGCGTGGTGGATTTGGTGGCTCGCTAACGTTCTGTTCGGATAAAAGGTTATTTCTATCCGAAAACATGCTTGCCGAGATATATTCGAGTTTGACTATAATCGTTGAAAAGAATAGTATGGGTGCAGTTCGGATACGAGGGGGCTGTGCGTCTCGTCATGGGTTCGAACGTCGAAGATCGAGAGAACGAGGGAAGGTACTCAATGAAGAAGCACATTCGCATCATGCTCGCGTCCGTGTGCGCGTTTGCCATGGTAGGGGCGTTCGCCCTGATCGGCTGCTCGTCGAATACCGAGCAACAAGCCGGCGAGACGCAGAAGCCCGCCGAAGAGCAGGCCAAGTCGGAGAGCCACGAGGCCGTGGAGCTGCAGCTGTTCGCCGCGAACTCGCTGTCGAAGGCCATGGACGCCGTACAGGAGCTGTACACGCAGGATCATACCTGGGTGACGTTCAAGGACACGCAGTATCTGTCTTCGGGCGAGCTGAACGAGCAGCTTGCCGGCGGCGCGTACGCCGACGTGCTGATCTCCGCCTCCAAGGGCAAGATGGACGATGCCGTGGAGAAGGGCTATGTCGACGAGGCGACTCGCTTCGACATGTTCAAGAACGACCTCGTGATGGTTGCCGGTGAGGATTCCGAGCTTGCCGCCAAGTACGCTGATCAGAGCTTCACGCTGGACGACCTTGCCACCGGCGATTACACAGTGGCTGTGGGCGATGCCTCTGTGCCGGCCGGCAACTACACCAATCAGGCGCTTTCCACCGTCGGTTGCTTCATCGACGCCGACGGCAAGACCGGCAAGGACAGCGCCGGCACCGACGGCTCCTACGACGGCACGCCGCTGGAGGGCAAGGTGAACTTGCAGAGTTCCGTGGGCAACGTGTGCAAGCAGGCGCAGTCCGGAGCCGTGGACGTGGCGTTCGTGTACAGCTCCGACGTGTACCGCTTCGGCGGCGTGAAGGTTATCGGCGTCGTCCCGGACGACACGCACAAGAACATCATCTACCCGGCTGCCATCTGCAAGGACTCCACGCAGGCCGAGGCTGCAAACGAGTTCATCGAGTGGGCTACCACCAACGCCGATGCCAAGAAGCTTTGGCAGGAGTGGGGCTTCGAGCTGGTTTCCTAGACTAGGCGCACATACGGTATAGTGACAAGGAAAGGATGGGATCGTACACGCCCATCCTTTCCGTGCGACAAGGACGATCTTATGGACAACACTCTAATCGACCGCATCGTTGGCGTCTTCTCTCGCGCTGCGATGCCGATCGTCTCATGCGCTTTGGCAATGGCGATCGCTTTCATCCCCGGCACCGCCCTTGCTGGCGCCGATGAAGAAGGCGATCTCGACGCGCCGAATGCGGCAGCGGGTGGCACATCGGCGCAATCGGCGCAGGAGGACACGGCGATCGACGATGCCGTGAACATCGCCGCCGATGGGAAATCGGCTTCGGTCGAAGGCAGCCCCTTCGCGCTCGAGGATTTCTCGCGTTCCCAGGTGGGCAGCAACAGCGACGTGAACGGCGTCTATGCAGGTTACCGCTATTTCGTCTCGGACGAGTCGGGTAGTCTCGCGGTTGTCGCCACCGACGAGCTCACCGTGGTCCACGTGCCGTCCGAGACTGCGCAGGCCGTGGGATTCGACGCCGAATCGTCCGAGAGCCGAGGTTTCCTCAAGCAGTTGCTCGTGGCTCTCGACGCGCAGAATTCGAAGGGCGGCGCGACGCTGTCCGCCGAGGGAGAGTGGGCGTTCACCGGAGAGCCTGAGTTCGAGCGGGACGGCGTGGTCTACAAGTTCGACCAGGAGCTCAAGCCCGGCGAGTTCTACGTCTGCGTCGTCGGTGCAGACGGCTCCGACGTGACGCAAGCGTCGTATCCCTCCTATGTGCGGCTCACCCATGCCGACTTCGCCACGCTCGCGTCTGCCGACCAGGTGAGCGTGATCGGGGCCCCCGAGGGCTTCGAGGCGTTGGCGTCGTTCTTGAAGGGCATCGACTACAGTCCCTTGTGGGTGACGCTGAAGACGACGCTCACGGCTATCGTGTTCATCTTCGTCCTGGGGCTTTTGGCCGCGTACTTCAGTCTGCGCATCCCCGCGCGGGCGCAGGATATCGCCGATTCCATCTTCACCATCCCCATGGTACTGCCGCCCACGGTGTGCGGCTTTCTGCTGCTGCTGGCGTTCGGCAAGAACACCGCGGTGGGGCAGTGGTTCATCGACATCGGCTTCCCGCTGATATTCAGCTGGCAGGCCACCGTGCTGGCGGCCGTGGTGGTGGCGTTCCCGCTGATGTACCGCAGCGCGCGTGGCGCGTTCGAGAACCTCGATCCGAACATGCTGGACGCGGCCCGCACGTTGGGCTGGAGCAACGCGAAGATATTCTTCAAGCTGATGCTGCCGCTGTCGTGGTCGTCCATCGCGGCGGGCACCGTGTTGTCGTTCGCGCGCGCCCTCGGCGAGTTCGGTGCGACGCTGTTTCTAGCCGGCAACTACCTGGGAATCACGCGTACCATCCCCATCGCCATCTACTTCGAGTGGATGAACGGCAACACCGACGTGGCCATTTTCTGGACGGTTGTCATCATGGCGTTCAGCTTCGTGGTCATCCTGTTCATCAATCTGTGGAGCAGGCGCACCACGAGCTATCGCAGGGGGATGGAAGCGTAATGAGCCCTGTCATCCTGAGCGCAGCGCGCAGCGCGAACCCCCTTGTCATCCTGAGCGCAGCGCGCAGCGCGGAGTCGAAGGATCCCGCGCTGCGCAAGCCGAGTGTCTTTGGGAAGGAATTGCCGAAATGAGTCTCGAAGTCAACATACGCAAGTCATTCTCGTCGTTCACGTTGGACGTGGCGTTCGAGGCAGGGGACGAGACGCTGGGGTTTTTGGGCGCATCGGGATGCGGGAAGAGCCTTACCATGCGATGCATCGCCGGCATCGAGACGCCTGACGAGGGACGCATCGTGGTGAACGATCGGGTGTTCTTCGATTCCGAGCGGAAGATCAACCTCACGCCGCAGCAGCGCAAGACGGCGCTGCTGTTCCAGAGCTACATGCTGTTCCCGAATCTGACGGTGGCCGAGAACGTGGCCGCGGGCATCGGGCGCGAGGCGTCGAAGGCCGACCGCGACGCGCTGGTGGCCGCAGAGCTCAAGCGTTTCGGGCTGGAAGGGTTCGACCGGCGCTATCCGGCTCAGCTGTCGGGCGGCCAGCAGCAGCGTGTGGCGCTGGCCCGCATGCTGGCGGCGCGTCCGGGCATCCTCATGCTGGACGAGCCGTTCTCGGCTCTCGACGCGCACTTGAAGAGCGTGCTGGAGCAGAACCTCGTCAGCCTGTTCGACGCGTTCCACGGCACGGTGCTGTACGTCAGCCACGACATCGACGAGGCGCTGCGCTTCTGCGACCGCATCGCGGTGGTGGAGGCGGGGCGTATCACCGAGACGGGCACGGGCGACGACCTGGTGAACCGTCCGCAGTCGCTGGCGGGCGTGAAGCTGTCGGGCTGCAAGAACGCCACGGCGGCTGTTCGCGCGGGCGAGCGTAGCGTGCGTTTGCCGAAGTGGGGCATCGAGGCCGCGACGAGCGCGGCGGTGCCCGAGGACGTGAAGGCGCTCGGCGTGCGCGCGTTCTTCCTGCAACGCGTCGACGGCCCCGGCGAGAACTGCTACCGCGTGCGCGTGGACCGCGTCAGCGACTCGCGCTTCGAGCGCACGGTGCTGCTGGGCTTTCTCGACCGCGACGAGAGCGAGGCTCCCACGGTGTCGCGCACGGACGACGAGATGAAGTATCTGCACCAGCACCTGTTCTGGCGCGTCGACAAGCTGGCCGTGCCCGTCGACGAGCTGCCGCACGAGGGCGAGGAGCTGTGGATCCGCATTCCTCCCAACAAGGTGTACCTGGTATCGCGCTAGAGACGCCCTCGCGCGCAGGTAACGGTGGCGAGGAGCGGCTCGGTGACCCACGCTCTAACGCGCTTCGCCCGTGTATTCAGCGCGCGCCGATCCTTTCGCGATATTGCGCCATGCGGTGATCCGAGGATGCCCTATACTGTATCCTCAGACGAGAAGGGAGTGCGTCCTGTGAAAGACAGCCATGGTCGTACCATCGACTATTTACGCATATCGCTCACCGACCGCTGCAATTTCCGCTGCATCTACTGCATGCCCGAGGAAGGCGTGCAATCGCTCGCGCACGAGGATATCCTGCGCATCGAGGAGATCGAGGAGGCGGTGCGCGTGGCGGCGGGCATGGGCATCCGCAGCATCCGCCTGACGGGCGGCGAGCCTCTCGTGCGCCTCGGCGTGGTGGATCTCGTGCGCGCTATCGCGCATACGCCCGGCATCGAGAACGTGTCGATGACCACGAACGGCGTGCTGTTGCCGAAGATGGCGGCCGACCTCAAGGAAGCGGGCTTGTCGCGCGTGAACATCTCGCTCGACACGCTCGATCCCGCGCAGTTCAGGCAGATCACGCGCCGCGGCGAGCTGCAGCAGACGCTCGACGGCATCGATGCGGCGCTTGCGGCCGGGTTCAACCCCGTGAAGATCAACGCGGTGGCCGTGCGCAGCCTCGACCAGGACTACCTCGCGTTCGCGAAGCTGTCCATCGATCGCCCGCTGCACGTGCGGTTCATCGAGTACATGCCCGTGGGCGAGAGCTCCGGCAGCCATGGCTGCGGCTGGGGCAAGGACGACGTCGTGCCCAGCGAGGAGCTGTTCGAGATCATCAACGAGCGCGCCCGCGCCGCAGGGATGGACGAGCTGGTGCCGGCCGGCAACGACCGCCCGCTCGGGTGGGGGCCCGCGCGCTACTTCGAGTTCCCGAACGCGCAGGGCACGGTGGGCTTCATCAGCCCGCTGTCGCGTCACTTCTGCAGCGAATGCAACCGCCTGCGGCTGACGGCCGACGGCAAGCTGCGCCCGTGCCTGTTCTCGGACGACGAGTACGACGTGCGCACTGCGTTGCGCGCCGGAGACGACCAGGCGGTGCGCGCCGTGTTCGCCGAGGCTTTGGGTGCGAAGCCCGACGAGCACCACGACAAAGTAGGCACCGAGCGCAGCATGTCGCAAATCGGCGGCTAAGAGGTTCCGCTTGCCTACGGCAAGCGGAACCTGCCGACGCTGCGCCGAGGAGCAAGTCCCCGAAGGGGGGCGAAGGGACGAGGCGTGCCGCCTTCGCGCGATCCCAAGGGCTCGCGTACCGAAGTACGCTTCGCCCTTGCGATCCCCCGAATTCGACGCACCTCGTCCCTTCTCGCTGGCTTACTACGCCAACCTGCGACCTTCCAACCTGCAAGATACCGAACCAAGGAGACACCCATGACCGAGCAACAGCTGACCCATATCGACGAGCAGGGCGACGTGCGCATGGTGGACGTGTCGCAGAAGGCCGACACCGAGCGCGTCGCCGTGGCCGAGGGCTTCATCGCCATGCATCCCGAAACGCTCGCGCTCATCGTGGAGGGCAAGGCGTCGAAGGGCGACGTGCTGGCGTGCGCCCGCGTGGCCGGCGTCATGGCCGCCAAGCAGACGAGCACGCTCATTCCCATGTGCCACCCGCTCAACATCACGAAGGCGAAGGTGGAGTGCGCGCCCGTGGCCGAAGGCGAGCGCCCCGACGGCCTCGTGGGCATCCATGTGACCACCACCTGCGGCGTCACCGGCAAGACCGGCATCGAGATGGAGGCACTCACCGCCGCCAGCGTGGCGTGCCTCACCGTCTACGACATGTGCAAGGCCGTCGACCGCGGCATGGAGATCATGGACGTGCGCCTGCTCAAGAAAGAAGGCGGCAAGTCCGGCCTCTGGGAACGCGCTTTCTGATTCTCTCTGGCGCCGCGTGCCCAGCATCGGCTGGGACGCGCGGCTTCCCTCTCTCGCCCGTGACGACGAAGGCCGGTACCCGTGGCAGAAACGGGGCGGTTTGGTAAACATGATTCATGTGAGCAAGTTTGCAGGTTTTCGCCGACCAGGCGTTTTCGGGTCGTTTTTACCTGAGAAGGGCGAACCATGGCTCCGACCGGACGGGATCGGAGCCTATGGGATTACCAAACCGCTTCGTTTCTGCCATGCGGGGCGGTTTTCTGCGTCGCGGGCTCGTGTGTACTCCCTACCTCGTGGAACGCTGCGCGTTTGACGAGTCGACTCGCGGGGCCGGACGAAGCGCAAGCCGGACTCGCGCCGAATCGCAAAACGCGCTGCATATGATCGGTGCGGCGAGAGGCGCACGAGCCTGCGATGTCTGCGTGCCTGCGAGCCCGTGCGCTGTCGCCGCACCATGGGGGAGGCTACTCCTCCCCGGTCAGTTCGCCTTTGATGAGGCTGCGGGCCACGCAGATGGCGGCTCCGGCGGTGGCGGCGACGCCGACGACGATGCCACCGATGGCGACGGGGTCGCCCGTCCGGGCCAGCTTCTTCGCTTGCGGCGTTGGCGTAGACGTGACGACTTCGGGCGCGAAGGCGTCGGGAGCGGGGGAGGGCTCCGGCGCAGGATCGGGTTCCGGCTCCGGGTCGGGCGTCGGCTCCGGGTCGGGCGAGGGATCGGGTTCCGGGTCGGGATCGGGCTTCGCGGCGGCGGCCACGGCCAGCTCGAACGCGGGCCGCTGCGCGTAGCCGGCGGCGTACGTCACCGTGTGCGCGCCTTCGACGGCGGGCGTGAAGCGGTAGGCGGCGACCCCCTCGGCCTCCGTCCTGACGACGTCCACCGCC
>OLOF01000863.1_pt1 | contig 8859 bp, 8 predicted proteins | sample 1643121 | NCBI WGS metagenome assembly OLOF01 (sample SAMEA3136677, study PRJEB25190) | human gut metagenome | biome: human gut; feature: human-associated habitat; material: faeces | place: Austria | collected 2013
TTTTCTTACTGCTGTTTTATTTCCTCCTTCTCTAGTTTTTCTTGTTGTTTTCTTTTTTATCTCTTTATTTTTTACTTCTTCTGTCATAAATGCTCCTTTCCTTTTTTACTTTCTTATTTTATAATTAATTTTATTAAATCTCTAAAAAAACTAGTTAAAAAACTAATTTGCCCTAATTTATTATTTATATTTCTCTAAATATTTTAAATGTATTATATCTCTCTTTAATACATTTTATTTAATAAATTCCGTTCTCTCTTATTATTATTTTTTCTCATATAATATGCACATTGCATCTCTATTTTATGCATTTACATTATTTAGGTTTATTTAATAAAATCTCATCTTTTTAGCTCTTTAGGCTAACAACTGTTTTTTATTATAATATATTTTTTTACTCTTGTCAAATGTTTTATGTAAATATCGCAAGAGGAATTCCCCTCATACGATTTTTATATCTCCATCTGAGTTCCTAAAAATGTTGCTGCTGATTGTGCTACTTTCTTTTCAACTTCATTCATTTTACTATTAGCTTCCTTAGACATTAATATTACTGTTCCTATTGTATCTCCATTTGAAATAATAGGATATACTACTTGTGAATTATATTTTCTTTCTTTATTATCGTTTTTGGTTATAGGCATTGAAACATCACTATTTTCATTACTTGCATAAATTCCTTTGTCTTCCATAAGTTGTTCAAGTTCTGGACTTACATCTTGTTCTAAAAATTCTTTTTTTGATCCACCTGAAACTGCAATTATTGTATCTTTATCAGTAATACAAGCTATATGTCCTGTTGTTTTTGAAAGTGTTTCAGCATAACCAGATGCAAATTCTGAAAGTTCTCCTATTGGGGAATATTTCTTTAATATTACTTGCCCCTCTCTATCTGTAAATATTTCTAACGGATCTCCTTCTTTTATTCTTAAAGTTTTTCTAATCTCCTTAGGTATTACTACTCTTCCTAAATCATCTATTCTTCTTACAACACCAGTTGCTTTCATAATTATCCTCCCTTTTTTGTTTTCTATAATTTTGTTTATATTGTTATTATTTCTTTTTGTTGCTTTTTTATTCATTTTTTGTCAAAAAAAGATTAACAACTATTTAAATAATCTTAAATTTATTTAAATAATTGTTAATCTTTTTATTTTGATAATTATTATTTTTAAGTCTTTGATTCTTTACAAACTCTAATATTAAATCTATCTGAACTTTCTGTTGCAAAATTTAAAAATTTCATAATATTTCAAATTCATTTTTTATAATCCTATCTATAACTTGTTATTATATTATCTATTTTGATGTATCATAATATAATTACTCAAAACTTATAAACCAGATTTTAGACTTTATTACTCTGATGTATCTTCAACTTTTTCTTCTTTCTTAGACAAAAAACTTAATTTATATTTATCTAATATATATCCTAAATTTGCTGAAAATTCTTTTAACATCACATTTTTTATACTTGGGTCTTTTCCTTTTAAATAATCATCAATTACTTGTTTTAATTGCTTAATATTTTTCATTTCTGGTTCTATTTCTTTTGTATATTTATCAGCTCTGTTCGCTAATTTTTCTTTAATTAATACAATGTCTTCATTACTTGCACACGAAATCCTTTGAAACATTTGATATGGATCATAATACTTAAATATTGGTACATCCATGCATTCTTTATCAAATTTTTCATAAAATTGTTCCATTTTCATAGGTATACATTTGAATACTTCTTCTGCTTTTTCTTTATACATCTTGTCATGTAATTGGCCATTTAACATATTAAAATGATTTAATATATCCTCCATATCTTCTGCATCTTCATTTATAGCTATTTTACTTAATTCCTCTTCTACATTTGGGCAATATTCTGATTTTAAAGATGCTATATTCATTCCATTAAAAAATACACTTTTTATTGTTTTTAAATCATAGTCAATTAATTTTTTTCTTACAAAATAGCTAAAATAAGCAAATATTTTTACATTATCTATAAGTCGCAAATTTCCTTGTTTAACATCTTCAATAATACTATTTATTACTTTATCAAATTCATCATCTGATATTTTCCAATATTCTTCTGTAAGTAATCTCTTATATCCTGGTAAATTTTCTGTATCAACTGTATTTCTTATTGTTTCCATATTTTCTTTAAATAATTTCATATCAAATATTCTTGTTCTAATATAATATTCTATAAACTTAAAAAATCTATATTCTGACTTAAAATTATAGTAATAATTATTATCAAATTCTTTAATATAAAATTGTCTATTATCCATTAATATTCTAGACGATACAAGTATAGATTTATATTCTTCATTATCTTTAATATTTACAAATTTATCTTTTGTTATTTTTCCAGCTTTTATTTCAAATGATACAGCTATTGTAAATATCAACATTGTTTGTATAACTCTATGACTTGTATTTGGATAGTTTTTGCTTACCATTTCATATATTTTCTGAAAATCTGCTAATGCATGTTTTAATATTCTTAAATTTCTTGTTCCACTTCTTTCAAATGTTGATATTATTAATCTTGTATTTTCTCTTAAAAACCTTATCAAATCTGGATTATTTTCATATCTCATTAAAATTCCATTTATGATATAGTCAAATTTAGGTGCATATTCAAAAGTTTCACCTATAAGTTTTTCTTTTATTCTTTCATAATCATTTGCTTTGTCAAATACACTTTCTATTTTTTGTTGTATTTTCTCAACCATTGGTTTATCTGTTTTATTTAACTCATTTTGTTTGTCTAATAAATATGTGGCAATAAAAGTTTTCATTTCCAAATTTGAACTTTTTAATTTTGTTGATAATTCTTTTTCATTACATATAATTATTGTTTTTATATGATCATGCTCTACAAAGTTATTTATATAACCTAATATATCAATTACATCTACATTTGCTCTTTCTAAGTCATCAAAGCATAGTACTTTATCATCAGTCGAGAAAAATTCTGCATAGTCTAATTTGTCACCATTTTGTGTTACACCAAAAAAGTTTGCCATATCTATTCCTGTTTTAGCATATTCTGGTATAGTAGATTGTTCATTTGCATTCATGAATTTTCTTAAATTTTTATCCATTAATTGCGTAGTTTCTATAAAGATTTTTTTGCTTATTTCTTCTAAGTTTGAAATACCATATAAAGACATATAAATAGTAGTAAATTTTTTTCCATTTAACTGCATACTTTCTATCTTTTTTCTTATTTTGTGATTCCAAAAATGAGTTTTTCCTGAACCCCATTCTCCATTTATCATGACTGCATAATCTGTATAATCTGATCTAACATAATCTAAAATACTTTCAACTAAATCTTCCACTATTTTTCCTCCTTTGTCAAAATATACATATTTTAATCTTTCGCCACAGTAAAAACTCCTATTTTACTCGGGTTAGCTCTACTTAAAATCTTTGCACATTCATTTGCAGTAGCTCCTGTTGTATATACATCATCTAATAATAAAATTTTTTTATTATTTAGTATTTGCATATTTCTTAATCCATATGCACCTTTTATATTTTCTTGTCTATCAAAACCATTTAGACTGCTTTGTTCAACATTGTTTTTAATTTTATATAAACAGTTTGATTCTAAGTTTAAATTAGCATATTTACATATTTTTTTTGCTAATAAATAACTTTGATTATATCCTCTTTTTTTATATCTCTTTCCACTTATTGGAACTGGAATTATTGTATCATAGTTTTCTATGTTTTCCAACATTTTTTTACTTTTTAACAGAATTTTTACAAAAGTAATGTATATATATGATTTTTCATTAAATTTGTAATCTATAATCATTTCTCTTATTTTTCCTTCATATTTAAATAAATACATTATTTCTGAAATATATACATTATTTTTATTAAATTCGTTTTCTTTATCTTTTATTTCTTGCTTAGTTTCTATATTTTCTTCTTTCTGGCATGAAGTCATTCTAATAATATTTGATTTTACTTTATCTTCTATACTTTTAAAGCACTTAATACAAATCCAATCATCACTTAATTTTCCACAAATTCCACAAACTGGTGGAAAAAATATGTTTAAAATTTTATCAAAAATATATTCATAATTGTTTATTCCTTTTTCGCTTTTCTTTATATTTTTATTGTCTTTTTGCTGTAAATTTATATGCATCATTCTCCTTTATTTTTGTTAAATAAAATCTCCAAAGCTAATTTATATCAATGATTCTCCTTTTTATTTTATCTTAAATTCTAAAATTTATATAAATGATTTTTGTCTCCGACCCCAAAATCATTTTTTTAGTTTATATTCCAATCCTGTATTCCTTTTTTTGCTATCTATATTTTGAATCATATAATTAACTACATTGTCATTCCCAACAACTATTAATAATTTTTTAGCTCTAGTTATTCCAGTATATAATAAGTTTCTTGTTAACAATATTGGTGCAGATGGTGGGATTGCCATAATTACTACATCAAATTCACTTCCGTTGTGCTTTATGTATTGTTATTGCATAACTATGTTCTATCTGGTCTAATTCTGAATAGTCATAATATGCTGTTTTATCATCATCAAATCTTATTTCTACAATTTTGTCTCTTTCACTTATTAATGTTATTGTTCCTATTTCGCCATTAAAAACTCCTTTTCCAACTTCTACATTTCCAGAAGCTGATTCCTTTTCCCAGTCTATATCATAATTATTTTTTATTTGCATTATTCTGTCTCCTACTCTAAATGTTGCTCCCATGTTTGATTTTTCTGGTAAGTTTTCTAAATTTGGATTTAGCTTTTCTTGCAAAGCTTTATTTAATTCTTTTGTGCCTAATAATCCTTTTTTAGTTGGCGTTAATACTTGTATACTTTGAAAGAAATCATAATCTCCATAATTTTTTAACCTTCCTGTGCATAATGATACTATTTGCATTAACATTTTTTCTTGAGAAACTTCTTTTATATAAAAGAAATCTTCCATAGTTTCTTCTGTTATTTCTCCATCTTCTTTTGATAAAAACTTTTCTCCATTGTTAACTCTATGTGCATTTAATATAATTTTTGATTTTGCAGCTTGTCTAAAAATCTTATCTAAATGGATTGTCGTTATTTCACTTGAAGATATTAAATCTTTTAAGACATTACCTGGGCCTACTGATGATAACTGGTCACAATCCCCTACTAAAATTAGTTTAGTTCCTTTATATATACATTTTAAAAGGTAGCTCATGACAAACATATCAACCATTGATAGCTCATCCACTATTATTAAATCTGCATCTATTGGTGCTCCTTCGTATTCTGATGAACTTTGATAAAAATTATTTTCATCTATTTTTCCTATTTCTAGTAATCTATGTAAGGTTGAAGATTCTTTTCCTGTTGTTTCTGTCATTTTTTTTGCTGCTCTTCCTGTTGGTGCACACAAAACTACTTTGTTTCCTTTTTCTTCATAAATATCAATTATACTTTTTATAATTGTTGTTTTTCCTGTTCCTGGTCCACCAGTTATTATAGTTACATTATTTTCATTTACCAGTTCTATTGATTCTTTTTGTTTTTCAGATAATTCTATATTAGAATTCATTTCTACTTTTTTTAATGCTGCTTTTATATTTTTTATTTTCTTGGCATTAGATGATTCTTGAAGTCTTTTTATTCTTATTGCAATTTCTTGCTCTGTGTTATAGAAATAACTTAAATAAATCCAAGTTCCTGTTCCATCTTCTCTTTCTTCTATAATTATTTCATCTTTTGCCTTTAAATTTATTAATGCATCTTCTACATTTTCTGTCATTACATCTAGCAATGCTACCACATATTCAATTAAATTTTCTTTTAAAACACACGAATTGCCATTATATGTTGCTTTTATTAATGAATATTTCACTCCGGCTTTCTATTCTTTTATCATTGTCATAGCTAATTCCTAGCTCTAACGCCATCTGGTCTATTTGCTTAAAGTCCACTCCTCTTGCTATATCTATCAAAATATATGGATCTGCTTCTATTTGTTCAATAGCATTTACTCCCAAAAGCTTATATACTTTTTTAGCAAATTCTGCTCCTATCCCAAACTTTTCTAAAAAACCAACTATTTGCCATACTTCCCAGTTTTCTAGAAAACTTTCTGACATCTCTAAAGCTTTTACTTCAGAAATACCTTTTATTTCTGATAACCTTTTAGGTTCAAATTTAAAAACTTGAATAGTTTCTTCTCCAAATTTTTTTCTTCTAGCTAATGCTTCACCTATTCCTTTTACATTTCCATTTGACAAATATTTCTCCAAAGCACTTAATGTTTGTGGCATTAATTTCTCAAAAGTTTCAACTTTAAACTGCCTTCCGTATTTTTTATGTTCTACAAAATTTCCTATTACTTTTAAATTATCTCCACTACCTACAAATGGTAAGTATCCTACTATTGTTGTTAGTTCATCTTCTGTTTCAAAGTCTGCTATCATATAACTGTTAACTTCATTATAATAAACTATACTTTGAACCTCTCCTATTAATTCCATCAATCTCTCCCTATACTGTCATTTTTATATTGATTTTTTAATTTATACTTATTTACTACTAACTCATAAAAATCATTATCTTTTTTACAATTTATCTATTTTTAATCTAATTACATTATATTTAATTATTCATGCTTTTTTGTATTATACTAAATTGATATATTTAATTAACTATACTCTCTTATTTATATTTCATATATTAACCTAATTATTTAATTAGCTTAATTCCTTTATCGCTTCTATATATTGCTCTTCATTTGGTGCTTTTCCGTGCCAACCAACTTGATTTTCCATATATGAAATACCTTTTCCTTTTATAGTTTTCGCTATTATACATACAGGTCTATCTTTTATATTTTTAGCAACATCAAAAGCATCTATTATTTCTTGAACATTATGTCCATCTATTTTTATTATTTCAAATCCAAAACTTCTGAATTTTTCATCTATTGGATATGAGTTCATTACTTCTTCTATTTTTCCATCTATTTGTAAGTTGTTATTATCAATTATTACACATAAATTATCTAATTTATATTTAGATGATGCCATAGCAGCTTCCCAAACTTGACCTTCTTCAATTTCTCCATCACCTAATATGCAATATACTCTATAATCCTTTTTACCCATTTTTCCTGCAATCGCCATTCCATTTGCTGCAGATAGTCCTTGACCTAAAGAACCTGTTGTCATGTCTACACCAGGGATTTTTTTCATGTCAGGATGTCCTTGTAAGTAACTATTTATATCTCTAAATGTTTTTAAATCTTCTAATGGAAAATATCCTCTATGTGCTAATACACTATATAAAGCTGGCGAGCAATGCCCTTTTGATAATACTAATCTGTCTCTATCTTCCCATTTTGGATTTTTTTCATCTATTTTCATTTCTTTAAAATATAATACTGTTAGTATATCTGCAATTGATAATGATCCTCCAGGATGTCCTGAACTATGGCTGTATACTTCTTCTATTATTCCTTTTCTTATTTCTTTAGACATTTTTTCTAGTTCTTCTATATTTTCTAATATCATAGAAATCTTACCTTCCTTCATTAATTTATTAATATTGGAGACTATAATATAGTCTCCATTCTTAATATCGAACATGTTCATTTGAGTCATAAAATTCTTTTAAAATTATATTTTTCCGAACTTGTTTTTGTCTCGCATTTTTATATTTAACCTCGACAATATTTCCTTTTGCAGTTCCTTCTTTATAACCAGTTGGAGGTATTTTATCCAACCCAATTTCCTTACATGAAAATTCATAACTCCAACCCATTTTCTCGTCTTCTGGTTCATATAAGAATACAGATACTGATAAATCCAATATAGCAAAATCTAATTTTAAAGTTTTCAAATATCTGTTTTTACATTGTCTGTAAAGTACTTCAGATGCTTCAAAACATCCTCCATTTTCTAATCTCCGTTTTACTTTAATTGCAAGTTCTTTCTTTGCTTTTGCAATTACTTTTTGAGCTTCAATTACTTCTTTAATGTTCATACTTTTTCCCTCCATAATCCGAAAAAAATTAATATATAGTTTTTACTGTTACTCTAAAATTATATCACATTTATCTTATCTTTTACATATTTATTAAATAAATTATATAATTTTTTGTCAAAAAAATCAATCCTTTTAAATAATTTTGTGTTATTGATTGACAAAATAAAAAAAAGGTGATATAATACTTTATTATTGAATATTAAAAGCAATGATGGAACAAAGTAAGGAATATACCGCCTAAAGAGAGCATCGGTTATTGAGCTGTGAGCCGATACGGTAAGGATTTATTTGAAATTTCATTCCGGAGCTGCATAGGTGAAAGTGGTTTGCAAGTAGTCTGTGACGGGTAGTGCCGTTATACATAATTGAGTGCCGATATTTTATCGGAAGTCGGGTGGTACCGCGGAGTTTGAATTTACACACTTCGTCCCTTATGGGACGGAGTGTTTTTTAATTTATATTGAAAGGAATTTTGAAATGAGAGAAAAGTTAGAAGAAATCAAAAAAAATGCCCTTGATGTACTTCAAAAAGCAACTGACATTGATGCTCTTGAAGAAGCAAGAATAAAGTTTCTCGGTAAAAAGGGTGAACTTACTGCCGTACTAAAAGGTATGGGACAGTTAAGCAAAGAAGAAAGACCGCAAATCGGTGCGCTTGCAAACGAAATTCGCGGTGTAATCGAAAACCATATAGATACGAAGAAAGCGGAAATTTCAGAAAAGCTTGAAGAAATCAAGCTAAAGAGCGAAGTAATCGACGTTACAATGCCGGGTAAGGCACAAAAAACAGGTAAACTTCATCCGCTTACAAAAGTAATGAACAACATTAAAGA